>Ga0325414_1006233_pt1 | contig 12631 bp, 13 predicted proteins | sample PopdelMetagenome_8_FD_206183 | JGI IMG/M metagenome (GOLD analysis project Ga0325414, IMG submission 206183) | Populus deltoides microbial communities from Bellville, Georgia, United States - Leaf-PdKOR-R3 | ecosystem: Host-associated > Plants > Phyllosphere > Phylloplane/Leaf | place: USA... | reverse complement strand
ATGTTTCATTGTTACTCTAAAAGCAGATAAGATAATCTTGCATTGAATCCAGAGATCAGGCCCTCTTGTTTTGACCTCTGTATAATTCATACATACATGTAGTTGTTCTTGCTTCTTCCATAATTACCTGGGAGAAATTAGGGCAGCTACTGCGTGCTGGGAATCTACTTCTATCTGTATGAAGATGATTCCTCGCTGATTTTGTTTGTCGTATTTCTCAACTAAGATGGAAATCAATAGAATTTGTGAATGGTACTGGGATTGGGAGCCTTGTAAAGATCCTGAATGGAGTCAAAATGATAGCTTTTATAGGTACTCCAATAAAACAATGTTAATCTAAATAAAAGAAAAGAATTTATATATTCTGAATTAGCTAGTGAGTGAGTGAGTGACTTAGAATTTTATCCAAAGAGAATTGATTTTTGTGTGATTTTTTTTTAATCTTTATTTAGTAGCTTTATTTTGATTTATATTTTATAGAGGAGTTTGTCACCTTATTATGAAAAATATTATTTTTAAAATCAATCCTCCTCAATATTAGTTACTTATATCTCCCACAAAGTCCATTCACACGTAAGATCCCAAATTAAATGCAACCATTTAATAGTTATAATCTTTTGTGCTTTTAATGTATTTAAGTAATCTTTTAAGATCTCACGAGTGAACTTCTCCTAGATTACTTTGAAACCTACTTATAAGATTTATAGCGAAACTAAGATTAAGTTTTGTGCAAAGCATGTCATACATTATAATACCTACAGCCTGAACCTCTGGTGTATTTAGCATTTCTCTCTCTTTATCTTCATCAACAAGACACATTTTCTTATATAGTTTTATTTTTTTTATTAATGTAAGTATCCATTAGACTTGGATTATCCATGTGGAATCTTTTTAATATTTCATCTAATATTACTCATGAAATAGATAAAGAGTTACATTTTATCTTTAATAATTTGGATACCTAATACTTTTTTTTTTTTTTGATTTGAGGAAACCCCACCCCCGGAAAGCGCACTTTGTGGTTTAGGTGAGCGAGTAAAACTCCGGCTGTCCTAGACTTTTACAAGAGGTGCATGTCCTGACTCGAACTCGAGACCTGCTGTGCAGATCTCAAGCTCTTTGCCATCACGCCACGCCTCTTAGGGACTTGAATACCTAATACACATGATGCTTTACCTAAATCTTTCATCTCAAAATGAGATTTTAAAAAATATTTAAATTTATTAATAGACGCAACATCATTATCAACAATCAAAATATCATCAATATAGAAATATAAGAGTATAAAAAATACTACAACTATTCTAATGATAAACACGATGATCAAAGTCATTAGCTATAAAACCATATTTAATAATAGCATATGGAAAGTATAATACTATTAACTTAAAGATTGCTTGAGACTATATAGATAGTTTTTAAGCTTGCATACCTTGTTTTATTTACCTTTAATTTTGTGACCTTTAATTGTTGCATAAATATTTCTTCTTTTAATTTACCATTAATTAAGAAAGTTGTATTGACATTCATATGTAATAATTCTAAATCTAATTCGGCAATAATAGACATTGGAATTCATATCAAAGTGAATTTAGCAACCAATGAATATATCACTTCATAATTTATACTGAACTTTTATATAAAACCTTTAGTAATTAATCTTACTTTATATTTATCACTTGACCTATTATATTTATATTTTTTTTTTCTAAATTCATTTACAACCTATAATTTTCCTATCTTAATTTAGGTAAATTTACCAACTCCTATACATCACCTTTAGCGATTGATTTTGCTTTATATTTATCAATTTACCTATCAGATTTATATATCTTTTTTCAAATTCATTTAAAACCTATGATTTTTCAATCTTTGGGTAAGATTTATACCAACTCTTATGCATCATTTTATGGAGTCTAATTCTTCTTTTGTAGATTCTTTATAATTTATCGATTCAAATGATGCTAATGCTTTGTAAATAGTTAAATGGTCTTCTATTTCTTCTTCTTTCAAGAAAGTAAAGTGATCTTGATGGTATCCTTTTTCTTTAAATTCTACCAAGTGTATTATAAGGATTTTCAAATGGTTAAGCCAAAATCTTTATATTACTATGTACTTCATTTTCATTATTTATTAATTTACCCTTTTTAGTAATCTTAAGTTTTCTAAATTTATTTGGATTCCTAATATCAATTTGTTCCTCTAAGAATCTAGCATCTTTACTTTCAACCTTATTAATAGAACCATCATTATGATATATTAGAAATTTATATCCTTTTGGATTTTTATAATATCTAATAAAATTGCTCTTAACATCTTACTATCTAATTTAGTTCTTGTATGTGATAAGATGAGTATATGAGCTAAAGATCCCCAAACCCTTAAACTATTTAAGTTTAGTTTTCTTTTTGTCCATAATTCATAAGGAGTTATATTATGAGTTTTAGTGGGAACAAAATTTAACAAATATTTAGCAGTAATTATAGCTTTACCTAAAAAATATGAACTAAAAGAAAAATGACATAACATAGATCTTATCATATCAATTAGAGTTATATTGCTCATTTTAGCAACATCATTTTATTATGGAGTATAAGGCATACCAAGTTGATAAATTATACTATGTTGTTTTAAACAATTGCCAAACAAATCAAACATGTATTCTTTACCACAATCAGATCTAAAAAAAATTATATTCCTTCCTAATTGATCTTCAACTTTATTTTTATAAACTTGAGAATTTATAAAAACTTCATATTTTTCATGCATCAAATATATATATAACCATAATGAGAAAAGTCATCAATAAAGGTGACAAAATATTTCAAACACTTGTGAGTTTTAACATTTAAAGAACCACATACATTAGAGTGAACAATAACTAAAGGTTTGTTAAATCTTAATCCTTTAGGAAAAGATAACCTTGTCATTTTACCAGAAATGCATGGTTACCAAGCATTAAATTCTATATTGATATTAAGAATGGAACCCATATTAACCATTTTGTTTTCATTTTGTCCTTATTAATATGTACTAATTGTAAATGCCATGTATAAGAATCATTAACATATAAACAATCATCATAAACAAGATTAATATAAGTAGCACAGAAAAATTTAATGCATTTTCATTATTAGAAGTAAAAATATTAAGTCGATAAAGTCCATCAGTCTTAGCCCCTCACAAAAGAATTCTGCCTACCTTATTAATATGTCCTAATCATAAATGTTATATATAAGAATCATCAACATATAAACAAACATGATAAACATTGTTAATATAAGTAGAAGAAAAACTTAATGCATTTTCATTATTAGAAGTAAAAATATTAAGTTGATAAAGTCCATCAATCTTAGCCCCTCACATAAGAATTCTACCAACCTTATTAATATGTCCTAATCATAAATGCCATGTATAAGAATCATCAACATATGAAAAAACATCATAAATAAGGTTAATATAAGTAGAAGAAAAACTTAATGCATTTTCATTATTAGAAGTAAAAATATTAAGCTGATAAAGTCCATCAATTTTAACCCTTCACATAAGAATTCTACCATATTTTCCAATAGAAACTTTTCCTAAATGAAAATGCACCTTATAACCTTTATCATCTAGACGAGGGATATAAATTAGATTGCGCCTCATGTTGGTGCAAATAACACATTAGTCAAATAGAGGTTCCTCACTTAATGTACCATGGTCTTTGCAATTACAACACCTAAAACATCATAATAGGTGTTGTTTCCCATATACATATAATAATCACCTAGTTTTACCTCCTTCATATCAACAAAACAATTTCTTATCTTTACCACATGACATGATGATGCAAATCTACCTACCAATTTGTACTATTAACATATACCAGAAAATGTCTAAAAACAACACAAATTAGGGGTGAGCAAAAAAACCGAACAACTGATTAAACCAAAAAGATCAAACAAAAAAAACTGAATTAACCGATTAAAAAATCACAAAAAAGTTTTGGTTTGGCTCGGTTTTGGTTTTTAAAATCTGAAATCAATTAAACCGAACCAAACCGAACAGGTTCAACCAGGCCAACATTAAAAAAAAAGTATAAATAAGATATTTTTTTTCTAACCCTAAACCTACAGTAGCATTCTTTAAAGACAATTAACCGCCCCATTCCTTTGCTCTCTACATCTCTCTACTCTTTGATTTTTCTCTATACTCCATATCCTATAATTGTTAGGAATTGTTAGGCTCATGCTGCTCCATGCTCATCTGTACTCCTATCAAAGGCACACCCTTCTTCACTTTTGCTTTTAATTCTTTTAGTTCTCCTATTAAAAGCATGCCTCTCTTTACTTTTGCTTTTAATCTTCTTATCATTTTTCTTTCTATTTCTCCCATAACCCTGTAATTGTTATATAATTTTTCATATCCATGTAACCGAAGAAGATTATTATGTCAAACCAGTAAAAGGTTTTTCTATGCTTTTCTTGATGTTGGCCTTGTGAGGACAACAATTGGACATCGGGTTTGGTTATTTATTAAAGAGATCGAGTATAAAAACACCACACACTCAATAAATGTGTGGATCTATGTAAACTATTTGTAATTGGTTTCCTTTCATTCTAGTTTTAAATTTGAATAATTTATATCTTTTGATCTTCCCTCTTTTTTTTCCAGTCAAATGACTTCTTTTCTTTTCTTTTCTTTTCTTTTGTGTATCTTTTGTGCAAAGTTTAATTTTTGGGCTAGGATCTAACATAAAGAAAATTGGGGATGGATTTTTGGATATTATGCATGTCTAACCGGTTTAGCTTGTTGAGAAAGTCAAGATTTCTCAGAAAATAGGCACAAAGCTGTGAAGATAGAAATAAGATGAACCGGTTTAAACTGGTTTGGAAGGAAAAAAATCAAACTAAACGTGATCGGTTTGAACCAGTTTTCGGTTCGGTATAGTTCAAAAACTTGAAAAAAAAATTCGGTTTGGTTATTTATTTTGGCCCAAAATCGGACCGAACCGAAAATGCTCATCCCTAACACAGATTATATGTTTGGAACCTTTATTATTGGGTTTGTTATCATTTTCTTTTTAGAACAATTAAATTGGCAATAACCAAATTTTTCATAATTAATACATTTGTCTTTACCTTTTTTATTCTTGTCAGAAAACTTGAAATTCTTTCTTGAAACAACACATATTAAAACCCTTCCTTTTTTGACAAAAGTTTTTATAGCCATTTTTAAAAGATTCAAATTTTGTTGATATGACATAGACATAAAAATGCATTTGAGTTTCTTTTAGCCCTTCTTCAACTTCTACACCTAATGATGTTGGTAAGTTTTTCATGGTAATTGGCTGATGTGAGTAATTAAGTGATATGACAATTGATTTTTATGAATTATGTAAACTATGCAATATGGTTGAAAACTTGTATCTTATTAGGAATATAATTTTCTAAAGCATCCAACTCTTTATCAATGACAACTAATTTATTCTTGTGTTCAATAACATTATCACTTTTTTTCATGTTGGTACCATTAAAGTTTTTAATTAAAAGTTGAACATTTGTCTCAGAAACACTACTATATGCATTAGTGATGGCAATAAATATATTTTTAGTAAAATCATGCTCCTAAAAATAAAATCTATGTTAGGCTCCATAAAAGTAAGCATGATTTCTCTAACAGTCCTATCATCATCCATATATCTTTTTATAAGACCTTTTAATAGAAGAGCTAGTATTTAATAAGACATCAACATTAATTATATAATCAACTTTGTCTTGAAAAAGAATGTGATGAACTTGACACTTCTAAATAGAAAAATTTATACCATTCATTTTTTTTAGTTTTGTTTAATTATTGACTAACAACCTTATTAGCCATAATTGAGAGAATTAAAAAAATTAAGTTAGACAACTAAGCAATAATTAAGGACCTTAATATAATGATATATGTCTTGCTTCACCAATATGTTGTTAATGTGTGAAAAGGACTAACATTGATGCTTCTATACCTCAGAAAAGATTGAAATGATGACCACAATGATGGCTTAAGAGGAAAGAAAAATGTATCAAGTTATAGTCAATGAGGCAACTTAAAAAGTTATAAGGATCAATAAAAGCCTCAAACAAGCTAAAGTTATACCAATGATAAGCTTTTATAGGTCATGGAAGAAAACAAAGTTAATTTAAACAAAAAATAAAGTATTCGTTCCAGATTAGTGGGTGAGTGACTTTGATTTTTATCTGAAGAAAAAGAAATTTTGTGTGGTTTTCTTATCTTTATTTGGTAGCTTTTGATTTCTATTTTATAGAGAAGTCTGTTACTCACTATGCAAAATATTTTTAGAAATAATGTTACTTTTAATGTTAATGCTCCTAAAAATTACGTACCTTATCTCCCACAAAATCCTCACTAACACATAAAATCCCAAGTAAAGTGTCACCGCTTAATAGTTATTTTGATCAAGTTAAACTCCACATAATCAACTTAACCAAGACTAATAATATGGAGATATTATTACAAGGTTCTCAAATTAATTTTTACAATTGCATATTAGAGGATTATTTGACCACACTTTCACATATTCTACAGGGCTATTTGGCCACTCTTTTCGACCAAAAAACAGGGTAAAAGGTAAATAATAAAACGAATCACAAGTTTATTATATATTAGATTGGTGGCCCGTGCAACATCACGGGTCGGACTAAATATTTTTTAAACCGGAAAAAAGGAGATGATCATGTTCTTAAAGAAGTGAGAGAAATTTGATAATCAAGTTAAATTTTAATTACTTTGATAATATGATAAAAAATATGGCATCAACAACTCAAAATGAATGGGAAAAAAATTGATTTAGGCAAAACTGAGTTAACACGTGAAATCAATGACCTGGACATAAGATATGTCAAGATTTTGTGCCTATCGTGCGTCCTAGATCATTAGGTCGCGATAATTCGATAGAAAAGGAAATTTACAATAAATAAAAATGAAATTGCAAAAATTAAGAGATAAATATAAATCAAGATATTTAATAGCACAATACAAGTCATTTATCCAATTGTATTTAATGAATATATTTATTAAAATCAATTTGTAATAGAAATTGACAGACACATAAAATTTATTGAATAAAATAAAAGGAAAATAATATTATATAAGGTTGCACATATTAAAAATATCATAAGAAAATAAATATTGTTTATATATATGTATATATATAATTACAGATGAATTATATTAACCTCATGAAAAATTAAAGATACCCAATATAATTAAAAATAATTTTTATTTTAAAAAAGCTAAATAAGTAAAAACAAATTAAAAATATTAAGAAAAAACATTACAAAAGGTATTGATTGAAAAAAAAAAAAGTACCAAAAAAATAAAAAGAATAGGCGCATGGGCCTTAAAGTCTAGGCCTGCTATTATTTATCTTTTTTAAAGGGGCAAATGATTTTTTTGAAAAACAATCAATAGGTAGACAACACGTCGCTTGTTATTGTAAAAGACGTGTCGTCTGTCAGCCACCACAATGTCGGCTAGAAAATCGGGTCTACAAGTTTTTGATCCAAAAAACCCTTTTTTCAACCCCATTTCAACAACAAAACACTCTACAAACACCCTGAGAACATCAAAAAACCAACCTATCAACCTATTAAACCCAATAAACAGTCCAAACCACTAAATCAAACCGGAAAAAAAATATTGCATCCTTGATCTAAATTTGGTTTTTTATGCTACGTTAAGGCTTAAAACAACTACTATAAGACTCCCTTCACCTAGTGGAACTCGTTGACACAAATTTTAACATTTTTTGTTGGTCGGAATCATCACCAATAAAGAGTTTTCTCTCTCTTCACAAGAATCTGGTTGCTCCTCTCTCTCTTCCTTTAAAAAAATGAACTGAAAATGATGAAAATAAAGTTTGATACTAAAATGTATTTTTAAAAAAACTAAAGAGACCCACTTTATAGCAAAAAAAAGATAAGGGATTGAAATGTATTTCATAAAAAATTGAAAAAGCTACCTATGTTACCTGTATTTTTCACTTCAGTCCCCTATCTTTCAATTCAACCCTTCCTATAAAAAAGCCACCTCGCAATTGGGTTCTAAGATGGGCTAAAAAATGCTCAATTATGTTAAAAAAAAGTTCGAGAATCAAATTGAAAATGTTGAAAAAAATTCACTACTTTATATTGATTTGTGAGATAGTAAATAGTGTTTTTATACATAGTAAAAACACCACACGCTTTATTTATTCTGTTAATAGGTTATGCATGATAAGGGATTAATAAGGGGTAAAATTTATCTTCATTTTAATAGATAATTAATCTATAATTTATCATTGCTATACAATATTGCAAGAAGTGTTCTATTAAGTTTCTAACTACTCTGCTAACTAGTCACTATCAAAATTAAATTATTGTAGATTACATGACCTGACAAATTAATGTGTATATATTATTGTGGAATTTAAGTTTGTTTGCTTTCATTTTTGGAAAATATAACACTTCAAGTCATTAAACCATTCAAACACTCTTGAAACCTAGTTTTTACACTTAAAATCAAGTTAAGGCATTAACAAAACCTACACGTTGACAAGTCCATCAAATATAATAAAGAAAAAATCATTCCTCATTTTTTCTCTTTACAGAACCCTAAAAATTGCAATATATACAACATATCTGTTTCAATATCTGATATTTTGTTTTCTTTGATGCTTTGTAATATTACAAAAAAAAAAAAGTAGAGGTGAAGAGAAATTGTGGTAGCCCAAGACTCAGATTATTATTCATTGGAATAGTAATTTAATGATATTGCCTCTAGCTCAAAAACCTTTCAACTAGGTATTGGAGGCAAGAAAGTATTTTTATCATAATACAATTATCTTTTATAAATTATATGGGATTAGATTAATCATTTTGATTTTTTTACATGGTAAAAATACAAATTTAACCCTAGACATTTTGGTATTTTTAATTTTTTTTAAATAGTGTAATTACTTTAATATCCTTAAATACAAAAACAACTTAATTCTCTTATAAAAGATTTTTTTTTTTGTCATTTTACATTGATTTTATTATAGATTTTGAAGATTGCTTAGGGAATTTTTGTAATTAACATATATTAAATATATTTTTAAAAAGACTTATTAGCGTATTGACGACCCCCACCCCGGTCAGGTGGCGTTTGAACGGTCCTGACATCCCTAACCTGATGAGATAACGTGTGTTCCAAGATTCACGACAATTTCTTTTTTGCCCCCCTTCTTCTCTTTCTATCCACTTAGATTCTAACACTAAACCCTTAAAAATTCAAGAAGGATCCTTTAATTTGTTGATTCTTTAGATTTTATCTATTTTTTTTATAATAATTTATTTTATCTTGAATGATATATAAAATCGGTATGCCTTTTCAATTTCATCCCTCTTAAATTTTTTCATCTCTCAAATTTGTCCTCATTTTTTTTTATTGCTATTATTTTTTGTTTGAAATCATTTTTTAAATTGATTTTGTTTTACGATTTCACCCTTCTTTGGTTTTTTTTTCCTATCAAATTTAACTCATATATATTCTTTTGATTGCCAATTTTCTTGCTTTGACAAGTTTTAAAATTGATATTTTAAAATTGGATTATAATAAACTTCTTAATTAAACCTGGATCTAGAGTTTCATAGGTTATGAATTTTTAAGATTTAACCAGGTTTAGGATGTTTGCATAAGTTTGCTTCTTCTTTTTTTCCTTTTATACAAGCTATTTTTTTTTCATGTTTCATTCTTCACTATTTATTCAATTGAATACTGAGTTCTTTTTCTTGTAGCTTGCTTTCTATTGAATTTTTTATTGGTCTTAAAAATGAATTATTTTAAGGTTTTTTTTTTTATTGTTTTTTGTTGGAATTTTTTAGCTAATTCTTTAAATTTACATCTTCTTGTTTTATCCCTTCCTTCAATATTTGAAATGATTTTTTAAAATAATTTATAAGGCTATAATTCTTTTTCTATTTCATCGCCCTTTAATTTATTTTTCTTTTGAATTTAGTTTTTATTATTTTGATTGCTATTTGTTTTATTTGAGATAAATTTATAAATTTATTTTTATTTTTTATCTCTAATATATCTATTGATTTTAAAAATGACCTAAGTTTTCTTTGATTTTTTTAATTGTTGCTTTTTTTGTATTTACTTTGGCTAATAAATATTAAATTGGTTAGAAATTGAGCTTCTTAATTCAGTACAAGTCAAGGATTTAATGGGTTACGAGTTTGAGATCTTTGTTCAAGTTTAGAAGGTTCGCCCAAATTTTCTTGGGCTTTCCCCTTTTTTTAAAGTTGATAGCTTTTTCAGTTTTAACATTTAACATTTATATTATCAATGATTAGACTTTTTTTATTTTGTTTATATGTCTTCTATATAATTTTTTTAACTATGCATTTTTTGTCATTCTTTTTTTTTTTGTCCATATATCAGCCTTTTTTTCTCGATCACATCTATGCTCTGAGTCACATTTAAAAAAAAAACACGCTTACATCATAAAATTACAAATGTTTTTCAATTGTATCTTTCAAATTCAGTCACCATTCTTTTTATTGCTATTTTTTTTGTTTGCGATCAATTTTTAGATTTTTCTTACAATTTCATCCTCCATGGGTTTTTTTTTTCTATCAAATTTAATCCCCGTTATTTTTTATTTCTATCTTTTTTTTCTTTTGTAAGTTCTTAAAATTGATATATTTTTCATGATTTTATCCTTTAAAATTAAATTGGTTGGGCAGTATGCTACTTGACTAACTCGGGTTCAGGATTTCATGGTTTGTGAGTTTTAGAAATTCGACTAAGTTCAGGAGGTTTGCTCATGTTGACTTTAGTTTTGCTTTATTATTATTTTTTGTTTTGACTTCTATAATATTATTCTCGGATTCATGATCAAAGTCACCGGTTTTAAAGATTAACGCAGATTAACTTTAATTTGTTTTTGTCATTTTTAAAGTTATTTATTTTAATTTCATCTTTCAATATTGATGTATTGAATTTTCCCTTTTCCTTTCATGTGGTCCTTTTTTTTCTATGAGCTATCCCAATCTTATATCAATTGTCATAAAGTTTATGAGTTAACCCAGTTTAATTATGTTTTTCTTTTGTTTCGCTTTTCAATGTTAGGGCTTTTATACTCAGATAGGCTCGTTTCAAGTTTTTTTTTATGTTTTTACTTGTCATTTTATTTATTATTGTTATATTTTTTTATTTATATTATTTAAATTATCAATTGATCTTAACTCGAGTCTTAAATTTTTTTCATTTTTTTTTACATGGAAAAAAAACTCTTACAGACTCACAGAAAAGCACCGGCCACAAATTTTCTGCAGCTATTTCTCAACCAAGAACTTCAACGCATGCATGCAGCATGGAGAGGACACACATGGGCAAGGCTGTTGGAGGATTTGAGTCTAATAAAACTTTTAGCCCGTAGAAGCTGGTTTTTAGGCCCAGGGTTTTCAAATCCCCGATCTCTGTCTAAACAATCAATCCGGTTGTGCTTAGCCTAAGGATCATGTTAATTTCCTTATTTGAAAAAAAAATGATAAAAATCACTATGTTTCCGTATCCATCGACCTCCAGTTTCAGATACATATACTTCACAGAAAAATCAAGTCATCATAACCAAGGAATGCAATAATATCATGTCACATGCATATTAAGTTTTTAATATTAAGGAATATCCACCAGATGAACTTAAATGTAAACTAAAATTAAGTTTTTTTTAGTGAACTTAAAGAACATCTTTATTTTAGATTGGTGCATAAGAATACCCTTAATCACCAAACCCATCTTTTGCGATTCATCACTAAGATCACAATTTCCTTCTACCCATCGGTATCTTGAATTTAACATTAATTGTGTAAAAAAGATCTTGAATTTTACTTGGTTTATCCTAGTGATTCATGTTTGAGCCACAAGTGTGTGTGTGTGTGTGTGTATCAGCATGATATAAGTGTAAACTCACAACCAAATTCAGTTGACTTCCTATAGCATACATTATCGATTGAGACCGATATGTAAGCGAAGGGAAAGATTTGCAGAAAGAAAAGTTTCTGAGGAAATTCATCTGCACGGTCATAGCGAGTGATAATTGCTTTCTCTGATTTGTTAGAATACAAGATAATTGGAAAAATGAAGTGCCCATTAATTATTTGCTTGCTGATGTGATTCCATAGTTGGCCCCCTACCCAGATGAAACAACTTTCATTTTCTTTGATGTTTACCCTCATGGTAATAATTGCAATATTTCACGCTAATGATTTCTCTCTTGACAACCGTATTGTCAATAGCACCTTCCTGCCTGCCTGCCTGCCTGCCTGCCTGCCTGCCTTGTGTGTGTGGCCCTAATGATTCTGTGTGTTACCTGAAAGCCTTTGCATCGGATGGATTAGAGGAACTTCGATAATTATTATGCGTGTTTCAATTTCAAAACGAGTCTCGAACTCGATCGAATGTTTTTTTTTCTGGTTGGACTCCTAGGCTTGTGCAATGTATAATCACCGAGGAGGTGATTCTGCAATGACATCTGCCCAGCTAGCTCTTTAGACCTCATATTCCAAGTTTTTAGATGAAATTGAGAGGGGTGCAGATTCTCTTCCAAGGTCACATC
>Ga0325414_1006231_pt1 | contig 12633 bp, 6 predicted proteins | sample PopdelMetagenome_8_FD_206183 | JGI IMG/M metagenome (GOLD analysis project Ga0325414, IMG submission 206183) | Populus deltoides microbial communities from Bellville, Georgia, United States - Leaf-PdKOR-R3 | ecosystem: Host-associated > Plants > Phyllosphere > Phylloplane/Leaf | place: USA... | reverse complement strand
ACTCCATTTAAATAAATATTTTAATAAAAATTGACCGTTCTTTTATTTAGGCAGGAAGACTGTGTCCAGGTGCCCAAAATCAAATCAAAAACCTCCTCCTCCACCTCCCTCTCTATCGCGGCATGAAGCTTTAAATGGGTGGAAAGGACGACGTGCCCTTTAATCACTTATAAAAAGAAAACTCTCCTCTACCTCCATACTTCCCTACCAGTTATTTCTCCTCCTTCGCTAATCAATCTCTACAAAGGTATTTATCCTTTTCATTTTCCTCTCCTCTAGAAAATTGAAGCAAAATGTAAAAAAATAATAAACAAATAAATCGAAATTGTCGATCTTCTTCTTCTTCTTCTTAATTACTGAAAGATTTTTTTTAGATTTGCTTAACCGAGCCTACTGCAGCCGGTGTTTTTTTGCCTATTGGCCTTCGTCTGGCGTTGATGTTTTGTTAGATGGTTACTAGCTTTTTCATCCTTGCGTATTTTACTTATCGTTCAAGGTTCTTTATTTTGATTTTTTTTTATGGTTGTGTTGGCTGTATTTTAAATGGTATAGCTCTTAAAATTGGAGGGACCAGCGTGGTTTAGTTTAGGACCTAAGATAGTTTTTTTAACGATTTTTTATAACTTAAATAAATTTACTGTTGATCTGGTTTTCATTTTTTTGTGTGAATGTGTGGATGCAGTTAAAATTCAATTTTACAATCATGCCAAGAAAGATGCCTATCGATGGGGAAGTGAACCAAGCTAGCCAAGTAGAAGAAGATGCCCACTTTGATTTTGATCTGTTTGTTATTGGAGCTGGGAGTGGTGGTGTTCGTGCTGCTAGGTTTTCTGCTAATTATGGAGCTAAGGTATAATATTTGTTCCCGATCTTGAGGAAGTTTTTTTAAAAAATAAACAAACAAAACCATTCATGAGGTTCTTGATGTGGTTTGAGGAAGTTTTTTATCACTTTTTTTTTTTTTTTACTTTTGTTGAAGACTTGTAATGTAATGAAGTTCAATTACATGGATATAATATTGTATTAATTGGTTTATAATCACTTTAGTGGGGATTAAAAGAAAATACCTTGGAGGGCTTTTTGTTAATCAGGTTATGATTTTTTTATTGATAAAGGAAAGGGAGCTGGTTTTGATTTTGTGAGAGCAAATAATAAAGGCTGTTGCATAGTGGAATTAACTTAATCTGGTCTCATTTTGATTCTGATGGGGGACTTTGTGCAAACTGATTTGCAAGTTCTTTTTTCTTTTGAAGTGAGAAACTTTGGCTTTCGGTGATATTAATATATATAATTCTTTTGGTGAAAGCATGATGGTTAACTGTTCGCTAATGGTATCCAACGTTGTGTTTCAAGGTTGGAATTTGTGAGCTTCCATTTCATCCTATCAGCTCAGAAGTAAATGGAGGGGTTGGTGGAACGTAAGTTCATCTAAAATCCTAAAATAGACATCTCAGTTTCATTTGCTGCAGTTGTTGCAGCATAGTTGTCTTACTGCTGCCATAATGGTCATGCAGAATGGTACAAAACAATCCATATAGCCAGCCCCAATTAGTTTGAGATGGAGGCTTGGTTGTTGTTGTTGCATGGTTATTTTATTGGCATTACTTTTTCCAGATATATTCCACTATCCATTAGATATATGATTAAGTTTTTCAGCATTTTGGCTACAATGTCAATGGATGAGCTGATAGAAGAAATCTGGACCCCGGGACTTGACGTGTTTGAATTTTGTAGCAATGGTGGATGATTTGTTTGCAGTCATGTCCGGTTTCATGAACTTCAACTGGTTGTTGGAATTTTTTGTTTAAGTTCATTAAGTTTTACCATGTTTTTATACAAGTGGAAGTTAAACAACATTTGGTGCTATATGCTTCTGTTTTATCTCCTATTGCGGGGAGATTTATCTGGTCGTGGAATAATGCTGAAATTTAGCAAAGAAAAGTTGCTTTTGACATTAAATGACCTTTAAAGGAATGTTTCCTGTAGGGTCATTTGTCTGACTGAATAAGAGATTTGTTTGGCATGGCAGTTACTAGTTAAAAATCTCAAGTGATCGCGCATGAGTGTTTGATGACATTAAATAGAATTATTGAATTCATACTTTCATGGCCCATTGAAGTACTTCTGATGAGTTTCAAATGGAGAAACATGTTTTTGATATTCTATAGTGCCATGGTAAAGGAAGTTTATTGTTATTATTGAAAACTTAAAGAATGTTGACTTTCAAGTTTGTTTTTAGTTTAGGTTAGAGATGATTGCTACTGAATTTGAATTAACTGAAATGTTGAAACCTAACTCATAATCAATGGCGTGCCTTCATTTGGTTTTGTAGGTGTGTTCTTCGTGGTTGTGTTCCCAAGAAGATTTTAGTTTATGGAGCAAATTTTGGAGGTGAGATTGAGGTGAGAACAAGATATGTGCCAGGTTGAAATGATTAATTTACTGAGTGTGTTAGCAGAAACCTTGATCAAATGACAGCCTATCCTTTTTTCAAGTTGCAAAGTTGGGAGTGAGGAGAAAGTTAATGACAAATTGAAAGCGTTCTATGTGATTATCTGACAGCACGTGGATGTTGGACTGTATTTTAATATGCTTCCATTCTATTCAGTTCTGAAATTGATCAATTTCAGAATCACTAAGTTCTCCCTGAACTGAAATTTGAGATCTTGCATTTGAAATGCTCATACTTCTATTTTTTTTTAATTTTTTGGTCTGTAAAGCAAGAATACATGTGCATCGTGAAAAAGAATACAAAGTGTAAATATTGAGCAGTGAATATGTTTGATTTGTCTGACACTGCTGCCTCGTATGCAATAAATTTGTCTTTCATATGCAGAGACCTTTATCAGGTTGTTTTTAATGTCTTTTTGGGTGAAGTAAGCTGTATTGAATGGCAGTTGGTTTCATGAATGGAGTGCTTTGTTTTTGTAGGACGCCAGGAATTATGGTTGGGAAATCAATGAAAAGGTGGACTTCAACTGGAAAAAACTGTTGCAGAAAAAGGTTGGTGGTCTTTTCAGTTTTGTTTCTATATTTATGATATTTGTTATTAACATGCATGTGGCACCCAGTGTGGTGCTGTCTGTCATTTATTGAGCAACTAATTTCACCTTTGTCTGTCATTTATTGAGCAACTAATTTCACCTTTGTCTGTCATTTATTGAGCAACTAATTTCAGAGGACAATTGAGTTTTTCTGAAGGAAAGCACATCCTTTATTTCATTTTTCACTCCACCTTTTTTTCTGGAGGGTGTGACAGGTGGTCAGGCTGGGGATTTTTCACTTTTAACTTCCATCCTTGTATGCCTGAACAAGCGACTGAAGTGATTGATCACTCTGCATTTTACTTCCTTATCTTTTGTTCAAACAGTGGTAACTGTTAAGGAGAAAATCTACTTTTTAGAGCATTTAGATTCCTTTTCTCCTGCATTCAAGATTTTTTTTTCTTTCTGAAATTCTCGCTACTTTCCTTGTTTTTTTTTGCTAAAGTTTTGTCATACCCTGAAATACAAAAGCACCTGTTTGTGAATATACTGTTTCATCTATTTTTCTGGTCAAAATTGCAGTCAGATGAAATAGTCAGGCTAAATGGAATTTACAAGAGGTTACTATCTAATGCTGGGGTTAAACTCTATGAAGGAGAGGGAAAGGTTGCTGGTCCTAATGAAGTTGAACTGACACAACTAGATGGCACTAAATTGAAATACTCAGCAAAGCACATCCTGATTGCAACTGGCAGTAAGGCTCAGCGTCCCAATATTCCTGGGCAGGTTAGTTTCCTGTTTTTTTCTCATTGAATGCTTAGGAATTGGTCTCTGATGGGGTATTTTGTCTCCTTGTCAATCCAACAATTAAGTCATTTAAAAGTTAATATCCTTTTCATCTGTTGTGTGTTATTGAAGAGCTGCTGTTTTTCTTGGGTAAAATGTTTTAGATAATTTGAATTGCCTTTTGAACACGGAAGCTCCAATGGCCATTACTTGTAGTTTTGTCTAAAATAGCATACCAGGCAGATCTGTCAAAAAATAAAATTTCACCAGACATAGAATAAGATATGTACTCTACCTGTGCCTTTTCTTTTGATCTTGACTTGTCAACTAGTAAAAGTCAGTGATTAATAGTTTTTTCTGAGTATTAAATTGAAGGATTGCTCTATAGAACATAGAGATAAACTTCTTGACATTTTTAAAAGAAATTTGTTGGAAGTTTGGAGAAATTGGGTGAGTGAATGCTTCAGAAACACCCTTGCTTAGCCTTACATCTCTGTATTGTTCCCACTTGCGGATGCATGCCTGAAATTACAAATTTGTGCTCTTTATTTTCTTTCGTAGTATGTGTTGCAGTTGAGTTCAGATGCTACTTTAACATGACTTGGATTTGTTAATTGGAAATTCATAATTTCAATATGCCATGTGAGATGTGTTGCAGTTGAGTTTAGATGCTACTTCAACATGAAATTGCTTTGTTATCTGGAAATTCATAATTTAATATGCCATGTAATTATGTATGTAATGGGGCTGTCAGCGTTCTTGTTATTGAAATTCTATCATGTCTTATTTTATTTCAACTAGAAATAGTGAGCGATGCATTGTTATAGCAGCATTTGATTTGAATGCACCTTGTCCATTGTAACACGTCCCCATATAATAGTTGATTGTGGATTTTACAATCCGGTTTTCATATTTCATTCACTTGTCCATTTTTTATATTCCATTCCAACATCAACCTTTTTTTAATGAATTCATGTGTACCTATCATGGCACTACCTAAGCCATCTTTATCTTTTACAATTGGATGGACATTCCTATCTGTAGTTTCTTTTGAATTTTGTTTTCAACCACATTTATAAAAGTTTCTCCATTCAGATGCATGGTGCTCATCTTTCAATTGCGCATTAATTCTTGATCACAATTACTGCTGTAATTACCTAGTCGAACCTAATTTGTTTCATTTTACTGAAACCTATTGCAGGATTCAAATTATCTGTGGTGCAGATATGTTCTTGTTGAAGCTGTTTTTCTTTTGTTTTCTTTATCTTGCCTACCTGCCTTATCTGCTGCTTTCTGATTGTTTAGGAGTTGGGCATAACTTCTGATGAGGCATTGAGTTTGGAAGATTTACCAAAGCGTGCAGTAGTGCTTGGTGGAGGGTAAACTCTGCGCGAAGCTTTGCTATCTATTTATTTTATTTGCCTATGTCCTAGCATGCGTATGATTTTGGATAATTATTCTTTTTCTTGTTTAGGTACATTGCTGTTGAGTTTGCTTCGATATGGCGTGGCATGGGTGCTACTGTGGATCTATTTCTCAGAAGGGAACTTCCGTTAAGGTTGTGGTTAAGGCCTTGATGTTGTTTTTTCTGTTTTGGATAGCCAAGTTCTTGTCTTATATAGTAGTCCACACATTTTATGTTTGCAAGTAAACTGTGTAAAGAATATGTTATCAACATGGTTACCTTTTTTGATAATTACTTCCTGGTTTGCATATTCCATGGCCAAAATACTTTAGGTTGTCTACAGGAATTGGAACCTGGAAGATACCAAATTTTGGTGTTTCATATTTGAAGTAGCAATTTTCATTCAAGTATGTTGCATGCATTTTTTTATGCTGTAATAATGGTGATTTTAATTCACCATCTGTTACTTATTTTCACCAAGGATTTCTGGCATTTTTTGTTCAATCATTTTGAAGGTTTGGACTGCAGTTGTGTTTCTCATGCCAATATATCTGATAGCTATATGCTTCAGGGGTTTTGATGATGAAATGAGGGCTGTGGTTGCAAGAAATCTTGAAGGCAGGGGAATTAATTTGCACCCCAGAACAAATTTGACAGAGGTACTTTCACCTTTATTAGGATTTGGTGTCAATGTAACATGTGTTGCTTTTTCATGTTATTTTTTCATCTGCCTCTCGCCAGTTTATGTTTTGATTTTTCCATGTTATTTATAGTGAACCTCATTGTAATTATATTAGCTGTAAATACAGTTGACTAAAACAGAGGATGGAATTAAAGTTCGCACAGATCATGGAGAGGAGCTGTTGGCAGATGTTGTACTTTTTGCCACCGGTAATTATAATCATAGTTAAATTATTTGCATTGTGAAGTTGTTCTGTTTTTTAATAGGCTGCTGCATGTAAGCTTGTACTGTAAATAGAAAGCACGCATTGCTGTTTTAATTCAACCTTACAAGTCAGGGTAAACTTGCAATTTACATGTGGGGTTCTACTGGATATGTTCGTTCTAGCTTATTTTTTATCCTTGCTCAAAGTATTTTTCACTGTACTATCTGCTTAGATAATGTTATCCACGTTTCCAAGGCAGTGTTGCCAGATCAATGTTGGAATTTTTGTGAAATTGTGATGCAAATGTATGGAGACTGAAGGTTTATATTATGAGTTGTTGCAAGACTTTGGATTGCCAAGCAGAATGCAATAGAGTTGTGTAGAACATGACTGCTTTTTGACTTGATAATTTATATTCCATATCTAAACCTGACACATGCAGGCATTGGTTTTTGGAGCCCCAATCAAAATTATAAGATGCCTTTTCTTATAGTTGTTATTATTGTTTTTACATAATCAACAGCATTTGCTTCATCAAGGAACTTTGTCAACTATTCATCATCACAATGGAAAAGATTCCTGCAATTTTGTTAATTTCTTGTATTTTCTATGTTTTGTCCTTTTGTTTTGATATTACTTTCATATCGATATTCATCATTCCTTTGTTACAGGTCGAGCTCCCAATACAAAGAGATTAAATTTGGAAGCTGCAGGCGTTGAGCTTGATAAAACAGGAGCTGTGAAGGTCAGTAGCTTTTCAGTTATTCAATTGGTTTTAAGCATTGAGCTTCATGTTATTACTTTAGTGCGCGCAAAAAACAGATGCCAATTTCAGCATTATTATAGCAGTTTTTTTTGTAAGTTCCTTTCCTTGTAGAGGGGTATATACCATACATACTGGTTGTGGTTTGGTGTTTTATTTTCTTAAATCCCTGATGTGGGTATAATTATCATTTCATTACTATTGTAATCTTTTTGTCTATACCCACTTCATCTGTATTGGGCTGATATAGGGATATTACTTTCTTGATCAGGTTGACGAGTTCTCTCGCACCAACATACCTAGCATATGGGCTGCTGGTGACGTCACAAACCGAATGAATCTTACTCCCGTGGCCTTGATGGAGGGATCATGCTTTGCTGTACGTGTTTCTTATGATATGCCTTCTGTTTTGTTTCTTTGTTTTCACAACAGTTTTCTTTTGTGCTCCTCCCCCTCCATTTTTGGAAAATTTTTAATTGATTTGATAATTCATTGAATCTGTTTCCTGGTGTATTGGCTGCAGAAAACTGTTTTCGCAGGGCAACCTACCAAACCAGACTACAATCACATACCATATGCTGTGTTTAGGTATCTCTTTTTGGATTTTGCTTGTATGGTTCTTTTTCTTTGTCAACATCTTTTTTATATGATGGTAATAGCTGTTTGATTTTAATGAAAGTGCACTTAAACTGGATGTAGTCGTGATAAATATATGTGCTTTAGAACTTCAAATATCAGCAAGAACTGTCCTGCCCATGGAGTTTGTTTATATCCAGAGCTAGTATTTAGAACTTGACATTTCGTTGGATGTCATTATTGTTTGTGCATCTCTGAAACCTAACAAGTCATCATGTTGTCATGATAATGAATGAGCATCACAATCTCCAAAAGTAGACCATGCCACCATGGTGACTACAACTAGAACCTTTGATAATATTAACAAACTTTCAGTCAATTCCATAATGATAGTGAAAGAAAAGGTTTCAGCTCATACAATCACTCAGGTATCTTTAAAGTACTTTAGCATTTCATGGAACTCTTGGATGTATTATCCTGTGCTTTTAGAACAGAGATTTGGAAGCTCTTAACAGAAATTTGTAATGTGAAAATTGATTTTGTAACTGAAATCTTGGATAATATGACATGGTACTAAAGAAGTACAAATCTCTCAAACAAAAATTGGAAGAGGGCCATAAGAATACCTTTATGATTTAACTGCATTTCCTTGCATTTTTTTATTGGCTGTGATAAATAATGTTTAGCTTGGAATAACAACTGTGGGGGTTGAATTTGGGGGGCAAAATCAGGAATGATATTGCTAAATGAGCTCATAGAAAGTTTGTCCAAGAAAAGAAGAGACTGGACGGAAAGGTTCGACATAGATTATCCAAACTAGTTTGGGATTAAAGTGCTGTTGAATTTTGATTGATGATATTTTGTTAGTCAATCAATCAACAGTTTTTCATGTCTCCAAGAGTGAATCTGTGATACAGTTGGAGGTTATTTAGTAAACAGGTTATTGAAGGAGATTTGCTTGTCATTTTAGTTATGTGAGATACCTCTATTCTATGCATGTTGTTTCCATGACCATATATCTCTTTTCACTCCCTACCTTGCAGATACCATGTTCTGTTTTGGGATTCGATACCTATATTTGTTGCATGCTATTTGGTACTCCATTTGATGCGTAGTCATATCAGTTTGTTGCTTCACTGGGATTACCTCAAGTCTATTCATGTATTTTCCATGATCATATTATCTCTGCTCTCCGTATTTTACTGACACAATGATCTGTTGGAATCTAATGCCTATATTTTGTACATAACATTTGGTTAATGTTGTATGGTACTTCATTTGATACATACAGTAACACTAGATTGTTGCTTCACCGTGACCAAGTCATACACATTGAACATAGAAGTCTAAGTGAGAAAATTTAGTGTTTGTGTTCATGTCTCTTCATGGGTGAATAAAATGTGCTATTTGGTATTCTGCAGCATTCCTCCTCTCTCTGTAGTGGGCCTCAGTGAGGAGCAGGCAATAGACCAAGCAAATGGTGATGTGTTGGTTTTCACTTCTACCTTTAATCCTATGAAGAACACTATCTCTGGGTATGTACTGAATTTGAGATCTGACGTTGCTAAATTGGTCTGTAGTGTTACAAACAAACAGTTAGCATTATGGAAAACTTTAGAACATCACTTGCAAAATGACATGAAAGAAGTAGGGGTCAAAACATTTCCTTTGGAAACTTAAAAGTGAGAAATTATTTGTAAACTTAAACTGGCCAATAAGTAGAGAATATCTCTTAAGAGGTCCTGGAAGTTTGCTGCATCTGTACTACCTTAAATCTCCAAAGCAGATAGACTTCAAACATCTTTACTTTCTGATAGAAGTCTTTCTGTTGATTGATTGAACCATCTTTACATTACATGTTAACAACCCCTGACATTTCTTCAGTGCTCAAGGCATCCTCATATTGTTCATTTTCGTGAAACCAGTTTTCCTTGTTCTTTTTTAACTAAATTTCCCTGGTCTGAAAAAGGAGTTTCCTCCTTTAAAAGGAAATGCTTAAATAATGAAGGATCAATACATGTTTATGAGTTAAGATAAAGGACGTGATAAAACCATGATAGCCATAAGCATAGATGGTTTGGGATGTTTTTCATAATTCAGGCTAGTATTCAAGCCTGCCCCCTTTTACTTTAATTGTGAAGTGTTCTCTGTGTTTCCTATGCTTTTTAATTAATATGTACGATCTCATCTTTGTTTCTAGTCGACAAGAGAAGACAGTAATGAAGCTTGTTGTTGATGCTGAGACGGATAAAGTTCTTGGAGCTTCCATGTGTGGGCCAGATGCACCTGAAATTATGCAGGTGCGTGTTTTCCGATTCATTTCATGAATAACCTGTGTAGAGAGTACTTTGCATTTGCTTAACATAATTTCATTGCACGCCATGATCATTGTTCTTTGGTGGTTTCACAGGGTATTGCTGTTGCATTGAAGTGTGGAGCAACCAAGCAACAATTTGACAGTACTGTAAGTATTAATTAACTTTCCCTTAGAGAGGCTAAAGATAAGGATTTTAGTGATTCTTTCCTTTCCTAGCATCCTTGACACGTTCTTGTAAGGAACATAGAATTGATCATGTTGTGGTCTCATCAATAATATATAAGTGATGTGGGTGTCCAACTGTAAATGCTGGCAGTCACATCATGATATACCCAGACTCTTTGCTTATGGGTGGCCATGTCCTTGTATTGTTAGCTCTCCCCCTTAATTACCCTTTTGCTTTTTGACTGTTCACACACACACACATGTAGAAGCGATGACATCTCTGTGCATCAATAGGTATATATATATATATATATTCCTTGCTGTTTATGGTAGCATGTGTTCAGACAGCTGGTGATGTGTAAAAGGATTATCGCTCTTTAGATGCCTGGGTAATCCAGCTGTACTCATTTTGGATTGTGTATTACTGATGAGTTTTTTTCCTTTTTCTTTTTCTTTTTTGTGCCACAGGTGGGAATACACCCATCTGCTGCTGAGGAATTTGTGACCATGCGTTCAGTGGCAAGGCGTGTTACTGCAAGTGGCAAACCAAAGACAAATCTGTAAAAATTTCAGCTCAAAAAGAAAATCCAAATAAGGTCACAGGAATATCATTTCATGCTAGCAAATATAAGAAAGAGTTATCACCAATAAAAGTTAATGTCATTATAGGATTTTGAAAGCCTGGTAGTTCTGTTTCTATTACAGAAAAAGTCATTTAATGCCAAAGGAATATGTCTTATTTTGGATTGGCACCATACCCTTTATGGTGGATACGAACTACTATCTCAGAACCAGTGTTTCGAGGAGGTAGGTCGTTTTATTTACATTTACGTTGTTGTGAAAAGCTCTGCCGCTGTTTATAAAGGAAGTCCCCTGTTTGTTAAAATGGTGGCCCGGGTAGTTTGCCGGGATCAGTTGTCCCAGCAATTATTGCATAATGCCTTGATTCATTCGGGGGAAAAAAAAAAAGAGTGATTTACTTCGATTGCTTGACTAGGATTGGGTTTCATGAAATTACGACAATTACTTGATTTTGTTGTGCCGCTATTAACTCTGATGGGAGTGGTGGTCTCGTGTGAAACTCTCGAGGTGATTGGTTAGTAGAATCCATGTCTATGGTGGGATATACAACTGCTTAGCCGATTGATTTAGACCTTTGTCATAACTAGGATGGATTCCAAAGCTCTTGTCCAAATGCCCTGCATGCATGCTCTTTCCTGTAGAAGAATCACTGTGCAATCCACGGTCACCATTCCACGCGGTTTAACAGCGGGAGTGGATTGTTGTTTCAAACAACGTATTTTATAGATTGCTCGAACTTTAAGCATATGGGTCGGTTTCCTGGGCAGGATGATATACCCCGTTTTAAAAGAGCTCCTATGACTGGCCCTCCAGCTCTATGCTTCTCACAGAAGGAAATGCAGCTCAACCATACAGCATGTGTCAGGTTAATAGGATTAACGAGGTCAGGCTACTGCCAACCACCTGTTTGGCAAGCCCGCAAAACTTTCGAACTCTTGTTTTCGATGTCAACCAACCTGTTAAAATACTTTGATAACACAATTTGTCATGCCTGGTTAACCAGAGGACTCTGATTTCAGTTTGCAGGATGATTGAGAAAGAAATATTTTACAGGATGATTGAGAACATTACAAGACGGATCATTTTTTAAAAGCTTAAATAGAATTTAACTCTAAAAACACACTGTTTTTCAAACAATATATATATATATATATATATATATATATATATAGAGTTGAGCACTCGAACTTGAAATGAAATTAGAAATTGCTTGGGTTCAGAAGTTGTCATGGATGATGATTGTTGACTGAGACTCTTATTTGGAAGAGGCAAACATTGCACATGAAAATTATTAAAGTTGATGTTGATGGTTGTCTTCTACATGAATATTATTGTTGTCTTGTTGAGGAAAAGATTCTTAAAATTATATTGAGGTCTTGTTAGATTATCAAGTGAATGATGATATTATAACTGATGTTATAGAGGAATAAGAATTATTGAGTTGTTTGATGAGTTTAAAGGTGATACAGTTGTCTCATCGTATCAGGATCTTCATTAGTTCAGGTAGGATCTTTTTTTTATCAGAGAAACTTCAAATTTGTTATAGGGTTTCTTGAAATTTCTTTTTATATTAAAATTTAGTACTGGAAGATGCAAGGTCAACTTGAATTTTTCTTGTTGATGTTAAAGATATATATTGGGCATGATGAGGATGAGGATGAGGATGCAATTTCGTTCTAGAAAGACTATATCCATGATTGAACTGCTTGAGAGCATGGTCTACATTGAATTATGACCAGCATTTTACCTTTGATATCTCTCATGAGATTTGAGCAATAACAATTTTTTTATCTATATCATGTATTATTATAAAGTCCTAACATAAAATCCATAAGACCCTAAAGTTGGTGTAAGAATGCAAGAACATGTTTTGAAAGTTTCTTTTGTGCAAATAGATCCAAAGCTTTCTAAATCTTTTGAGGTAGAATTTCAAATGTTGAAGAAAAGTACGGCGACCATTTGTTTGAAAACCATGCTGGAAAATTCTTTATACAACTTTTATCAAAATGAATAAACCAAGAATGATTATAATTTTATAGTTAAAGAGTATTGAATCATGCTTGTTCATAGTCAAGATAACTGAATCTAGGAGGTGGAGAGTTTTGAGAAAATCTCTTTTATGTATAAAGATTTTGGTTACAATCTTAATAGATTAAGACCTTTAAAAT
>Ga0325414_1006228_pt1 | contig 12636 bp, 10 predicted proteins | sample PopdelMetagenome_8_FD_206183 | JGI IMG/M metagenome (GOLD analysis project Ga0325414, IMG submission 206183) | Populus deltoides microbial communities from Bellville, Georgia, United States - Leaf-PdKOR-R3 | ecosystem: Host-associated > Plants > Phyllosphere > Phylloplane/Leaf | place: USA... | reverse complement strand
TAAAAGAAGCTCACATTCAATGTCTAGCAATTTTGTAGTTTCCATACATGTGAATTAATAATAAGCATTGCCTCCTACTTGTTTTAACATTACAATTTGACCATTTTTTAGAACTAAAATAGAATTGATATACTGATTTAATTGTATTTTCAACAAGACAAAATATAATTGACCTTAAATTAAAACAGACAGTTAAAAATAAACTTTAAATATGTCACTTTATATTTTTATTAATATCAGCTACCATTATTACTTTCTCTCAATTTTGTCAAAGATAACAACATAAATAAAAATTGCTTTTCTTAACCCATATCAAAAACATAAAATAATAAAAATCATCACAAATATCAGATGTCTAAAAAATCAATAGATATAAAAAGAGAAAATACAAAAGGTTTTTAAACAAGTATACCTTTTAATTTCAGCTAATTAACACAACCGATGTTATTAATTAACCGGAGAATAAGAGAAGGGTGAGGCAAAATACAATATTTTAAAATTTATAAATTTCTTTCCTTTTACTTTAAAAAAAAAATAAATTGTTGACCAACAACTATAAAAAATAGCCGTTGGCCAACAATCATTTTCTTTTACCATTTTTACATAGAAATGTAGAAATGATTCTTCAAATGATGAATAACTATTTTAGCTATTTATTTAACTGAACCGTTGGAGTGAATAAAAACAAAAACAAAAGCTAAAAGGATAATTTTTTAAATTTATCTTTTTATTTAGCTCTTTTGTTGGAAATGCTCTCACTATTTAATTATTTTTTTAATTTTTAGTTTTAAATTAAATTTTTAGTGGTTTTTACCCTATTATAAATAAATTTTAAAAAATAAAAAATATCTTGATAATTTTTAAAATAAAAAATATTTTAAAAAATAAATAACATAATTTACTTAAAAAAAAGAAAGAAAGAAGGAACCAAAGGACGAGGGTGCCGGGACCAAAACAGACTCGACTCATGGCATCGTCATCTCCAAAGAACCAACTCTCTTCTTCTTCTGAAACCCTAAACCTCCCGACCGAAACTTCCCTTACCCAGACCAATCCAATGAACACCCAAGATTCACCCATCCCCCCTGAGCAACAAATCCAGCCGTCCAACAACCAAGATGACACCGCCACCACAACTGGGGAGAAGCGAAAGCGAGAGAAGACGACAACAACAACGACAGAAGCAGAAGCAGAAACAGAAACAGACCCTTCACTCAATCCATTCCATAAAACCTCGCTCTGTTCCTACTTCAGGCGGCACATGGGGGCCTCCTGTAGCCACGGCAGTGCGTGTAAATACGCGCACGGCGAAGAGGAGTTGAGGCCCCGCCCGGATAACACCTGGGATCCTACCTCGGAGCGTGCCAAGAAAGCTATCAAGCTGGACACCACCAATAATAATGATAGTAAGGAAGAAGATGAAGATGAGGAGATCATGATGACTGATATTGCTGCTGACGGTGATGGTGATGGGGGTTGTTTGGATACTGGGCTTAGTAAATGCTTGGTGCATTTGCCCCGCAAGTGGCTTTCTGATCATTTGAGGAAGTTTCTAAGTGATCAAGTGCGTTTTTTTCAAATTTTTTTGTTCTTATTAAGTTTTGTGGTTTTCCTAATAATCTACTGTTATCTGTGGTATGTCATTATCAAATATAACTAGGAATTATTTCAAGCTTTCATTACAACGTCTCTGTTTTTTCAGGGGATTCTTTTCAAATCTGCTAAGAAAAAGAAAGGCATGTCCGTGGGTTTCCTAAGTTTCGAGGATGCTGAGCAATTGAAAAAAGCAATCGAGGTACTCCAAATATTATATATACCCCATGAACTCAAAATAAGTAGCTAGCACTCTGTAGTGGTTGGTATCTGAAAACTTGAACGTGGTAGGAGCTGGAAGGAAGATCTATTGGAAACAAGAATATAAAGGTTGCCGATGTCATTCCCCGACAATTTGAGCAGAAAATCAAATCAGCAATGGCTGCCCCTCAAAACATTCCGCAGACAATGGAACCTGCATTGGATGGAGAAAATGCTGGGATCTCTAGACCTTCAGATGCTATTGGGGATGGTGATGGGAATAATGACAATTCAACACAAGATGGTTCAAGCTCTCAGGCCAAATGTGCCCGTGATGTCGCAACACCTCTTGCTCATATGCCTTATGATGATCAGTTGGAGCACAAGAAGAACTCTATCATGCAAATGCTCAAAAAACTTGTTAGGAACACTTTTTCTGCTTCACTTTATATTTGTAAAATACTATATGCTGCAATGTGGCGCCTGAGCAAACTAAACTGCTACATTTTTTTTTGGAACAGACAAGAAATGCACGCAAAGCTTGTCCTAATGGAGTTTCTCTTCCAGAATGGATTCTCAGATCTAGAGAAATAGGTATTGTTTTCCTTTCAATCTTTGCATATATTATCACTCCAGGAGAATTACTTTCTTTCTTACAACAATGTTGGTCTGAAAGCTCATGGAAGGAACAAAGGGTTTCCTCATGAAATAATAAGACTCCCATATATGTCATAACATTTTTACTAACTGTCTGTATTTACTTCTCATTCCACTTCAAGGCTGCACGAGATTCTTATGGATTCTCACGGCTGTTTTTTTTTCCCCTGATCCGTGCAGGTGGTCTTCCATGTGAACTAGAGGGTATACTTGAATCACCACTTAGAAATGGATATCGTAATAAATGCGAGTTTTCTGTTGGATATTCTCTTCAAGGAAAACCTACTGTGGGTTTTATGCTAGGAAACTTTAGGTATTTCATATTCACTTGTTTTTTATGTACTTGTTGGCATGGGAATTGTTTCGAAAATGCTAATATTTGTTTTCCAGGGAAGGTGTGACAGCTGTAGAAGAACCTCTTGGCTGCCCCAATGTTTCTAGTGTTGCCTGCAAGTATGCGTCAATCTTTCAGGAATTTTTGCAACAATCTGGCTTGCCAATTTGGAATAGATTTAAGAATACTGGATTCTGGCGTCAATTAACGGTACGTGTTGCAGAGCATGTAGAGGCAATGGAAGAAGTTCAACTAATAGCATTGCTGCTGCTTCCTTCCTGTTGCTCTCCTGCAACTCCGATAAACTTTGTAATCTTGTGTTGAATTATGTCTGAAAATAAAGTTCATTTGTCTCATCTAGCATTCTATATCTTAATATGTCTTATAAGGTTCGAGAAGGAAGATTACCAAGGAAAGCTGCTGATATTGCAATTCCCGAGGCCCACATATCAGAGGTCATGCTTATTGTTCAGGTTTGTATTTAAAGATTTTTTGTAAGTGTTTCTTTGTTAAATTGATAATATGTCTTGATGAAGGACAGACAGCATAACAAAGTTTCGTTCACTTTGGTATACTTTTCACAAATCAAATGATCGAATTCAAGTTTTCTTTGTCAATTGGAAATGCTTCTTTGCATAGAACGTTGGGTTACTGTTTACAATTTTTTTCCGGTTATTTGATTACTTAGGTCTCCTCTTTGGGCTTTGATGATGACATGATAACCATTGAACTAAGGGGGTTGGCTCATGCATTTACCACTGGAGCTGCTGGAAGTGCTCCACCTTTGCCTTTAACAGCTTTGGTTATTCAGGTACCAGTTCATTGCAGTGTTCATTATTTTTCCTGAGCTGAACTTGATGAACAGCTGTCTGCACTGAAAATCAGTGTGGTTGTCAGCAGCTTCTGTGTTTCCGTCTCATTATCTCACATAATTGAATTGACCAAAACATAACCCATAAAAACAGAAACTTATCACAATATTCTGTGTGATCAACCAAATAATACTGTATAGTTTCTGATAGATCTTGCTATCATCTGGAGATGACAATGGCGTTACTTGCGTTAAAAGAACAGTTGATTTATTTAGTTCTGTTTTGCTAATTGCTTTAATTCGTGCAGACTAGTTCTTATATACTATGTACATCTATGTCCTTGTATTGATTAAAATACTCTACGTTTCTTTGTGTAATTCATATAAAATTTGGCAAGGGACTGTATATGGAAGCATATATAGTTGAAGCATGATTGATTGGGATAGATTGAGGTCAGAGAACAATGGAGAGGTTGTAGATTTAGGTCCCTTGTCAGTGGCGTAACCAAGATTTTCTTCATCAAGTTTAATTTATAATTACTGTCTTTTAAAAAATTATATTGATTATTTTCATACTAATACTACTTTATTGAATGATAAAGTAGAATGAAACAAACGGATGAATTTAATTGTTCTTGTTTTTTTAGTTTAGTAGTAGAAATTATATTAATGATATATTTATAAAGCACATGCACATGTTAAATTTTGTTAATTTGGATGAGACATTCTGAGAATACCTATAAAAAATTATACATAAGGATAGACTTGAGCTTTTTTCTATTTAAATAAATTTAATTAATAATAAATAAATAAATCAATAAAATACAAAATATTTAAAAATTAAATTACCAAACTTATTAGACCTTATAGGCTTATATTGTTAATGGAGATTAAAATACTGAAAATTTGATAGAAAGGAAGAGAGGCTTGAATTCTTGAAATAACATAAGAATTAAAGGAGATAAAATAAGTTGTTATTTTTAATGGATCGAGGAAAGAGAATTGACAACAAAGAAAAAGAGTTTTGCCTCACTCAGAAAGAAAGTTAGAAAAGAAGAAATTTTAGAGTTCTTGGAATTTAAAAAGTGAGGGAAAAAAAAGGCCGTGTCCACCTTTTCAAGGAATTCATGGATCTATGGAAGAATGGGAAAGTGGGAGTTGGAATGTGGCTCAACTGACCCCCTCAAATGTATGTGGCCTTGCCAATGGCCTTTGTTATCCCGCATCATCTTTACTTTATATGTGTTTTTAGGCAATATGGTCTTTGCATGGTCTGAATAGGCAGCCCATAACTGTTCCAGTTGGGCCTGACCATTTAGTGGGTTATTTGGAAATCAGAAAGCATAAAATTTGACTAGTAAAGTCGCATGGGATTGGATTCATCATGAACATATATTAAATGCTGCATTACTGAGTTGAATATGTTAGGATTGGATAACAAAATGGGCTTGCTCTGTGGGTTGGTTCATGGTTGTTGGAATTATACGATTCAAGCATCAATCTTTTCTATTAGGTGCATGAATTGACATGTACAAGAATCATGAATCGCACAATTCGTGTTGAATTGTATTGAATTGGAAGTATTGTACGATTGTTTTAGTTCTCCCCCCACAAAAAGAAAAAAGAAAACATATGGAAATTAGGGAATTCCAGTATTTGGGAGAAAAAAATAAAGAGATGAAGGAGTTGCAAACTGAATCATAATGATTTTCTTTTTGTATTTGATAAATATACCCTTTGAAAGGTATTTTAAACTTGTTACTGAATCTCATGATTCATGATTCAAAAAATGAGCTTTACGATTTACAAGTCAATCTCAATTTGACAAACATGGGTCAATTCCTTAAATTCTAGCTGCAGCTGGAGAATTTTACTATGATAATGCTCTCTTTATTTGTATGATTGTTTTGTATGTTTTTTTGGATATACTTGATGCTTTAAACCTTGCTGCAAAATCTGGATGTACTATATTTTCCCTTAGGTTCATGATCCCATAATTCGCTCTCTAAATCCTTAAATGTTGACTGTTTCATTTTAGGATCACCAAGGACTATCAAATGTTGCACCAGCTGATGCTCCATTGCGCACGCTACTCCTTCCAAATGCAAATGGTGGTTCCGAGGTTCAAGCAACCAGTAATGTTGCTGAAGCAAGAATTCATGATTATATAAGTAATCTTCGGTTCTCTATATCACCAACAGCTTTTTTCCAGGTGAGGAACTCGTATTTCTTATCTTTCTTGGATAGTGAAGTTGAATTTCTTCTTAGCAATCACGTTGCAGGTTAACACCCTTGCTGCAGAGAAACTATACTCTCTTGCTGGGGATTGGGCTGGTCTGGGTCCGGATAGCTTGCTATTTGATATATGCTGTGGGACAGGAACAATTGGCCTCACTTTAGCAGATCGTGTTGGTATGGTAATAATCGTATGCCTTTCTTTGTACGCTTTCTTGTTTTAAAGTAGCCACACTGTGATTGGGATTTTTTATCATTCACTGGCCTGTTGCACATATAACTGCAGTTTTTTTAAATATAATCTTTTTTAAAAGCACTGGACTTCCGGAGGCCTTTTGAAGTTGTTATAAGTGGGTACATTATGTCCATTATACTTAGAAATTAGTAGATTTGTCTCTCCCTCCCTCTCCCCCTCTCTTATTTTCTTAACCCTTCTCTCTGTGATAAATATGCGACTGAGCTTATTTTCATGTTGAAATTTCTCCAGGTTGTTGGCATTGAAATGAATGCTTCTGCAGTTTCAGATGCTCATCGGAATGCTGAAATTAATGGCATAAAAAACTGTAGATTTGTTTGTGCAAAGGTGACATTTGGTTTTATCCTTTTTGACTTGGTTACTATATGTAACACCAATTAGATGGCCTTTATCAAGATAATAAAGTCCAATTTCTTAACGTCTTCTTTCAATCACTTAATTATCATTTCCACTAATGGTGAGGTAACAGGCAGAGGATGTGATAGGGTCTTTATTGAAGGAGTATCTAGATGTGCCTCAGAAAGAAGGTGAACAGCTGAATGCATCTGAAATCAGGGATAAAGAAATAGCAATTGTTGAAGTTAACAATGCTCCCATGGATGATGTCCTAGACTCTAGCAAGAACCCAATCCATGATCTTGGAAATGGTGAAGGTGCTTCTGGGCATTCAGAAAATGATGGACAAGAAATCCAAAGTCAACTTCAGAAGAGTTGCACATCAAAAGAAGGGAGTTCTTCAATGTTGCATTTTAAAAATGTTGTTGCCATTGTTGATCCTCCCCGTGGCGGGCTGCATCCCACTGTGAGTGTTGTCTCCTTATGTTATGCATGTGATTGTCTTTGTACCAAAAATTTTCCTTCTGTCAAATGGCAAAACCTATTTATTCTCTCTGTCATTCTAAGTTTGCCAACTTAGCTCATACTATTGAGTCAATTTAACCTCATATTATAGAGTTGCAGTCAACAAGGTCAGTTGAGCTAACTAGCAAGATTTTGAAGGATAACTATCTATATGCTAATGAGCATATAATTGGGGCTATCTACTTGATCTTCGACTAAAAAAAATGTAAATGGAATTTTTTTTTTGTTGATTGACAAACAAATAACATTTTACTTTGCCTTCATTAATTTAAGCTACTTCATATTTAAACACATTTCTTGCATATGTAATCATAAAATATGATGGTTGCATAAATATATGTCTATGTAAATCTATATTATCTTTGAATAACATAAAATTATCAGCTAATTTTGTAATAGAGATAAATAAAAAGTAAAATGACATACAATTCTTTTTTCTAGCATTTCCTTTACTTGATAACTAAAAGAATGATATCAAAAATAATTTTAACTGAAATGAAGATTTCTATCTTTGTTTTAACTGTACATATCATGGATAAATTGCAAAGCTAGCATTGCAACTTAGAAAAAGCCTTTAGCTATCAATTAATCTCTTACAAGTTTTATTTTGTTAAAAAATGAATTTATATAAACATGCATATGAGATTAGTCAATATCATATGTAACATATTAATGAATATTTTTAAAAAATAAATAAATGGATAATGATCAAATAGATAGTTCCCTATCAATATGTTCATTAACAAACCAGTCCTCAACCTTCAAAATTTTGCTAATTGGCCGTATTTGACTAGAATTGTATTATAAGGGGTTCACATGACTCGATTAGTAACATAGGGGCTAAACTGATTGATTGGGGATAACATAGAGGGGAAACTTTTGGTTTAGCCTTGTCCAAATTGGCATGGTGGTTATTCTATTCGTTAATCATTTGAAACTGAATTGCAGAGTTCAGTCAGTTATGTTCCCTATATTACTGGCTTGAGGTTTCATGTTAAGCTATACCCTTGTTTAAGTTTTTTTGGCTTCTATTTTCTTGAGCACCTTCACTAATGGTGTGAACTACAGTAGGTGCCTTTTACTCATTGGCCCCTTGTTTTTTCATGATTATTTCACATGGAATTTTAACTTTTGTGGGATGTGCACTGTTTTTATGCCTTCCCTAACAGCTTTGACCCAGCCAAAGGGTATTATTCTGGCTATGGTACTGGAAAAGCAGCGCTTCTTGTTCTGCTGCTTGAGAAGGGTTGTTATTGGGTTTTTATATGATAATGAAACTTAGGTTTATGAAAGCGTAGGGCATGCTGCATTTTCACAATATGCATATTACATTAATTGAACTAGTTCAGTGATTAAAATATAAGTGTATTAATAGATTGGCAAATCAATGTTGAAATTGGTCATGCTGCATACTTCCCGCTGAATCCACCTTTTCCTTTTCAAATGCTGTTCCTAATTGTTTGATGATAATATATGCTTATGATGGAAGTGTTCAAAACATAGTAACTGCATCAATTGCAAATGAGTATTTGCATGCTCACAGCATTTATGACTATTTAATTTGGAAGTTATTCTCTCATAATTTCCTTCACATCTGTCTTTGAGTTGAATGGTGCCCTTGCAAGTATTCAGAATATCTGTTTGATCACCAAGTTGATAAATATGTCATTCAAAGCATTACTGATGGCTGTTTGGTCAAAATGCAGGTGATTAAAGTTCTGAGAACTCATTCACGTGTACGGAGACTTGTGTTAGTGCCACACCCTGCTTCCTTTAACACACATACATATACTTTCGTGAAAGTTTGACTTACCTTGTTGGGTGTTTTGTAGTTACATTTCTTGCAATCCTGAAACCTTAGTGGCCAATGCTATTGAGCTCTGCACCCCTTCTTCTGAGAAAGTTGAAAAAGGGAATAGAAACAGAGCATGGAGGAAGATGAGCAGCGCTGGTTTGGCACGGCACAGAGTCAAGTCTATGCCCATTTCAGAGCCTTTCCGACCTGTAAAATCCGTGGCTGTTGATCTTTTCCCACATACCCCACATTGCGAAATGGTGATGCTTCTGGAGAGGTAAGTAGACCTTCTGAATGTCGGACAGTTGATTGTATGGCAAACCCTAACAGAATCGATAAAAGGCCCTGTTGAGTCCTGTTGCGAACCGAGATTTTGGTAGATTCCTTCTGATTGTTCCAATTTTTGGTCAATTTTGTCAGTCATTGTTCTACTTGTTTAGGTTTTTATGATGTAATTTGGAGTAAAAACGAATGTTCTTCATCCTCATAATGTACTCTTTTCCCTGCGGAATTTGTTTACCAGCAACAATTAAAGATCGCAAAAGTTGCATTACTGTTACACGAAGCCTTGTTTAAACATTTTGTTTTGATTATTGGTCTGGAAAGCCATTATTGGCCTTCATTTTCCTTTTATAGTACTGATTGTTTTAGTTGTGATTTTCTCTTATGATGAAAATTGTATATCTTATTCACCTTGTTCATGGAAATCTTCTAAACTGGGATTCCAATAGGAACATGTCAAGGATCTTTCCAAATAGAAATGGATGTGAAAACACGAGGTAAGGTTTTGTATGGAGTATACGTCAGCCTACCCATTTTGCCTTCCAACAAGAGAATATAGTGGATGACAGGTGCAAGGAGACTTGAGAGTCAACCCCAGTTGGAAATTGCAGGCCGCTTTCAAGCCATTCACGAATATGGTTTTGGTGGGCCAAAACATAATTGTTGATAAGATTTTCTTTTATGCAAATTAATTATGTTATATAGTTTATCTGATACCACAAAATAATAATAATAATGGTCGGACTCGGAACCAAAAATTTGGCTTAGGTTTCTGTCCATTCTAATACCGCGGGATGCACGATCACCTGGCCCACCCTACTCCATACGAATTTGTTTCACACGGTCCACGAGATTGGCAAATGAGGATTTGGGATTTTACCAATATCCTGTCCATGTATCTTTTTTCTTTTTTCTTTTTCTTTCGAACAATAAAAAATATTTTCAAACCAATTTGTGTCTTGTATCCAACCTATTTATTGAGTTTTCAAATATTTATTATGATATCTATCATTACAATATCATTTAATATTTAATATAAAATAAAAAATATAACTATATTTAAAACAAGTATATGAATTAAATAGAAAGATTATAAATGTTACACGCATATATTTAAGTACAGTTATGGATCAAGATTTATCTATATTTTTTAATATTTAATAGAAAGATATTTATTTTTGGTACAAGCCTATAATGAGTTTCAAGAATAGTCATGGGCCTAATTATTGGGCTCTTATTGAGCGCCTTTTGGGCTCAAATAACACACTTGAGTCTAGGTGTTGGGTGAGCACCCAGGACCTTGTGGGCTCGAGCTACATACCCGAGCCTAGGTGTTGGACTTTATGGGGGGACCTGAGCCTAACACCCTTTATGCTCGGGTTGTGCACTTGAGCTCAAGTGCTAGGCGAGCACCTATTACCTTTTGGGCTCAGGTTGTGTGCTCGAGCCCAGCTGCTAGGCATGTGCCCAATCCCTGTGGGCCCTAGCCTCAATCTCGAGTTCAATAACATGACATAATGTTCATAGACCCAACGAGTGTCTTAAGCCCAATTATTTTTTCCTTTATTAATGCACGTGGAAGAGATATCCTCCTTCATCAATGTAAGTGTAAGAGATTTTTATCTCTCATTAATGTTATCAGGATAAAATGATTTTCCAGCCTTTTAACTAAAAAAAAAAAAAACAAGGTTCATGAGCTCTAAATACCCCTTGAACTACCCACATGTTTAATATTTTACATTAAAAAATATATCTATCTCAACCTAAAAATAACCTTATTTTTAGAATTTAATGCTCTCTAGCATATTTATTACTCTTTTTTCTCTATAAAATTACCGACTTTACCATCTAAAAGTCTTTAAATGTTCTAAAAGAGGATTTTTTTTAGGTATTTAGAGGCACTTATCAAGAAATAATTTCCATTACTTTGAAGGAGTTATTTAAATGAACATTTAATTAACCCATAAACCAATAATCAAAAAACCTTATTTCTAAGCATATTGGATTTTGGAATATCATCAATTGGCATCGTTTATGGGAAAACAATAAAAAAAAGCCATCAAATTTCTTTCTATAATTTGTTTTTGACATTTCTAGATCATTCCATGACAGATAATCAAGACACATCTAGACCTGGACACATAACAAATCTACTTGTTATCGCGAGTACTTCTACCCAGCCAGACTTTCAATAACTCATTAATCAAGTACAACTCATGACTCAAGCGATGTTAGCTATTCAGGAGAAGAATTGAGCTTTGTTGCCATAACAAGTCTCAACACCCTTGACAAAACCAGAGGTCCTGATGACACCGTAATAGGCTATTCCCAGCACCCATAAAAAATTACACTACTATAAGGAGTCTGGGCAAAACAACATTCGAGACAATGTCTTACCATAATGTTCATAAAGTCCCATGAGGAATCACTCTCATCACCATGATACCTTTGCACAAAATGGGTATTTGAGGTGTGCTCTTTCTCATTATCATGGGTGAATAATAATTGCCAATCCCATCATTCCATATCAGAATACTCAAGCTCCCTAAAGCCGAGTAGACAAAGGATCAAAATGAGGTTAACCTTTGAGAATATCCAAGAAGATGAATATAGCCCTCATCAAGTGCGGGGATGACTATATCATAACCAATAAGCTTTCTTAAGGTGAATCAAGTTATGGAGAATCAAATATAGGTGGAAGAGGTAAGTGAGTTGCGACATGAACCTCTACTTTTATAAGGATAGTCAACCCGAGGGACCTCTTAGGTGGAATCATTCCCCTATTCAGAACTTGAGCTCAAGAAACAATAGGAAAAAGCCATCCTATGACCGGTTGCCATATTTTGAGAGGTTTTCCACTCCCTTGAACACCACTATCATTGAAGTATATATCATTATTAAGAGTAAAGAATTTGTTTATTATTATCCTCCACCAATGAAAGTCACTCCCTATATATGCACCTCCAATAAGTATTACATGTTCCATCAAGGTAGGAGACATAATACCGAACAATGCTATGCCTTGAATAAAGAGATTGAACGGTTAATAACCAAACACTATATCCAAAAGATTGTAAAGATAAATACCCATATTGAATCAGGTAGAGAAGAGTCTAGTCAACCCAACCAAGTATTGTTAGAGATCAATGTGATTTTGGGTGGATCCTCGATAAGAGGTGATAGTGGAAGTCGAAAAAAGAAATATAGGAAACAAGTCCTTACAAATATGTGGCATGAACTTATCATATTTACCCTAGAAGACGGGGATGGGGTAACTTTTACACTTGAAGATGCTCTAGTCATCTCAACTATCTTGGCAAATCACCTTATCTATAGGATATTAATGGACGATGGTAATGTGATCAATATTCTCTTTAGCGACGTGATGACACAAATGGGAATTGATCCCTCAAGATTAACTCTTGTAAAGACTCCATTTATTGGGATTGCAGGTATAAGCATGTTGGTGAAGGGCACATTGAAGATCCTTGTCACTAACGGTACTTATTCCAAATATCTAACTCTCCAACAGACCTCATGGTCATTGACATGAGTCTGGCTTATAACACCATCCTAGAAAAACCTCTTTTACACCAAATCAACGCATTTAT
>Ga0325414_1006227_pt1 | contig 12638 bp, 5 predicted proteins | sample PopdelMetagenome_8_FD_206183 | JGI IMG/M metagenome (GOLD analysis project Ga0325414, IMG submission 206183) | Populus deltoides microbial communities from Bellville, Georgia, United States - Leaf-PdKOR-R3 | ecosystem: Host-associated > Plants > Phyllosphere > Phylloplane/Leaf | place: USA... | reverse complement strand
CTGGTGGCACATGTGGTGCCTCGTAGCAACCAAAAACTCCCTTTTGCCATGACATCCTTTTCCTAGCGGGGCTGCACCGTGGTTTGTCGTTGGCGGGGTTTTTTCCTCTTTCTTTTCTCTCTCTTCCCCTCAAAATTTGTGTTGACTTTTCAAAATTTCATAGTTGTTCTCTTAGTTATTGATATTTCAATCTCAGTCTTTTATTTTTATTTTGATTTTGATTTTTTGTTATTGGCCTTTTAAAAAAAATATTTGTTTTCAATTTTATCTTTCAACCCGAATTTATGATATATATATATATATATATATATATATATATATATATATATATATATATTTGTTTGAATTTGATTCTTATTATTTTGTTTTTTTGGGTCTTTTTGTTAAATCGATTTTTCTTTTCAATTTCACAATTCAATAAAAAAATTATAGTTTTTCTCTAATTTATTTTTTATTTTAACTTTGATCCTTATTCTTTTAATTGATATGTTTTTTTTTTTAATTTTGATCATTTTTTCAATTTCATTCTTAAACATTTGATTGGTTGGGGATTGAGTTTGGTGATTTTTCAAATATGATGTGTTAACTTTAATGACTTTGGTCAAATGTTTGAAAATTTAACGTGGGTTGACATCATTTTTTTTTTGTTTTTTACTTATTTTATTATGATTTCATCATTGTAAATTGTTTTTTTTTTAAATGGACTTTGTGATTTTCTTTGTTTTCTTTTCTATTAAGTTATTCTGATCTCATGATATGGGCTGCAAGTTTGGTTGGTTAACTCGAGTTGGCTCGCCCCTTATTACCTAGTTTACAGGTTTGTCATAGTAACTCCGGTTCACTTTGATTGAATTTTTTTTTGTCATTTTTTTACTAAATTTCATCATTCCATATTTAATTAATTAAGAATCGAGCTATATTATTTTTCCCTTTTGAAAAATGGTTTTTTCCCAAGTTATCGTGATTGTTTTTTTTGTGTTTTTTAATTTGGTCAATTTACTGTAGTTGTCTTTTTTTTTATCATCTAATTAAAATAAAACCAACTTATTTGACCTAGCCAGGTCTATAACCCAAATCCTAAATTTTTATTTTTTTTTAAAATGCACTTGCAACACCTAGATATATTTTTTACAAAAAAATAATAATCCAACCCCTAGATGCATAGAGCAATCTATTTAGGATAGCTTTTAGTCTACAATTAACTACTTAAAGTTCAAACTAAACATAAATTGCTATGTAGTGATCCTAATAGAGTATATATCCGCATTCAAAATTATATTATTCAAAAAACAAAAATGCATTGCACGGATGCCACTCATAATTCTAAGCAAAGTTGATAAGATAGACTAAAATATGCTGCAACAAACAAAGAAAGCAATCTTTTTGCAGCAGTCACTGATAAAAAAGGATAAGATTTCTTACATTGAGCCTGCTGAATGAACTGATCTTCTCTTCATGCACACTCTCCTTGTAATTTTTTATTTGTGTTAGCGAAGTGTTTTATAAGAGAAAAGCAGTTGAAGCTTTTGCCTTGGGATAAAAAACCTTTGGAAATCAAATTACATGTTTTAACGAAACCTAACAATATGAAATGAATCATCTCAATTAATGCAAGAAAAAATAGCAATGTAAAAGGACAATTGTAAAACCTAACCAAAAGAATTGAGAAAACATGAATCTCACATTATGTGCTCATGATACAACAAGAAATCTAGTCAACAAAGAAACTGAGTATACGAATATATTTATGCGATGGAATATTACCTTTTTGCTTCTTTAATAATTTTGCGTTGCCATTCATTGCCTTTTGCTAATAAGGGCTCCTCAATTAAAATTAACACATAACCATGCTATTTGGCTGGACTATTTATGCTTCATGTCTCGGATTTGTCAACAATGGAAGGGATTAAGACTGTATAGATTTGAAACAAGGAAAAAAATAAATGGTTATATTGTCACTTGCGTATGAATGTTTAGAACAAAGTGAGCGAAATGAAATAAATGTGCTTTATTCTTTTTTTAGAAGCTTAATATTATTTCTTTTATATTTAAAACTATTTTGGGTCTTGTTTGAACTTAAAATTAATTAAAAATACAAAGAAAGGAAAAAAAGTTGGACATCTCCTTAATTAACATATATGCAAAAGTCAATCTTCGAAGTGTTTGAGTCTCGTGGCCTATTAACTCTCTAGATGAAGCTATAGATGTTGTGAGTGGAGATTTAGGAGTCACTGTATGTGGTCTAGCAATGTTGGGAGGGTTAGTAGGGTTCACTAGCGGGGGGGAATAAAAGATGTTGGCAAAAATATAGTAGAACCGGTAAAACCTATAGGATCAAATCTTACTTGATGATGTTTTAAAATCTAGTATGCTTAGAAATGAGATTTTTTTGGTATTCGGACAATGAATAATCATATATTCATGTCACTATTCAATTATCTAGAGCTTAAAAAGTGGGTGATTGGTAATACAATACCTAACATCTGCAAAATAGACCAATGTTTGCTTGAGTTTACCACGTAGCTGAACCCAAGAACTTTTATATGACACCTCACTAGATCTATGTCTGCTTGGGCTCAGCTCATTATTGAACCCAAGGATGTTGGGTCTGACACCTTGCTAGACCTATGTCTGAAGAAGCTTTGAGTGAGATTTGTTCTCATTTACAAGAAAAACTCTGTTATTTTAGGTATTCCCAATCATAAACTACCTTCTTCTTCCTTCGTGCTATTTAGTTACAAAAAATAGACTCTAGAAAAGTTATGTCCGATCTTAGGAGTAAAGTGTTACTTTTTCGGGTGATGAATTTAGCTTCTAATCGAAAGCCAGGGAAAGCAATAAAGGATAGGGGTCCACTAGACTAGGCCCTAAGACTAGAACATGTGGAACACATCCAAGAGCTGTTATGAAAAAAGTCTAAGGTTGTGCCTATTATTGAAAACTTCCTTCCTTTGAGGAGAACAATAAACTTGTTTTGAGCTCGATCGAGGAAGAAACATGTGCTATGTTGGCTCAAACCTCAATAGAATATAAGATAAACAAGATGACCAAATGGCATTATCAGCTCTTTTGCAAAGTAAACAACTTTTTATTTTTTATTTTTATGCATCTAAATATTCATCTTTGACTTTGTTTTTGTGCAAAGTTAACAGTTGAAGAGGAAAGAGAATCTTCAACATGATCTGTATCTGAGAGGGTGTTTTCATCCCTTAACTTATCTGGAGTTGGGATAGAAATAAAGATGGAAAATGGCCCTATCAACGTGGATGAACTTCTTGTTTATGAGCAGATAATGAAGGGAGCCACTATTCCCGTGGAGTTGGAGGCTAAAACTAGTAGAGGAAGTCGTTCTCCCCTAATTGGGGGTTAAACGAAGTTGAGCCCTTCTAAAGTGGTTGTGGGTACTGTTGTCTACTTCAAGAGATGAAGGGTCTCCACCCTTATAGAGTCTAGCGTTGTAACCGCAAGCCTCTCCTATAACCTCATTGTTAATGCCCTTACCATTGTTTTCAACTACATAGACCTTTTTGGTTGCGGAGACTTTTACCTATGGTGGTCTACTAAGAGCTAGATAGCTTAGGCTCGAGGATGCTTTTTCCAACCTCATCCTCGATCAAGCCCCCTACACTTTCCTTACATTATCTAAGAAGGAAAAGTAGGCCATAAAGGCTATCCTTGGTGGGAGGTCCAGTTTTGAGGACGAAGGCCTAAAGGTGGTAAGGAGCTTGAAGAGGCTGACCATTCCTTTAGATGTTTAAGCAATGTCTGATGAGAGCTACAACCACCATTAAAACCTTATTGGATAAATTACCTTCCACGTAAGAAAATTTCTCTTATCTGATCTTTTTTTATTATTATTGTTTTTAATAATCATCATTTGTCTTTATTAGACTTTATGATGTGTGCCCATTCTAAAAGGCATTGGATGGGTGGGAGAAGCCAAGTGAGAGGGGCCATCGCCAAACATAGGGCATAACAAACTGCTCTTTAAAAGCTAAGGGATGAGAAGGCTGTAGTGGAGGCTGAGCTGAGGGAGCTCAAGACATGCAATACAATAGTAAAGGATGACATGAGAGGCTAAGTCCTTTAGCTAAACTCCACTGAAAAAAAGGAGCTTCATCTAACTCATGATGAAATAGCATCCTTGAAGAAAGGGATGATAAAGATAAGGGAATCCCATGAGGCTCTAAGGGTTGAGCTCCTAGTTGCTAGATAAAAAGCCTATAACTCTCGTGTGAGGATAGAGGCTTTGAGAAACTCTTCTGAGGAGTTTTAGAAGATGTTTAGAGGGTTTGCAACATTAACTGAGATGATTGGGGACAAGACTTTCCTTTCCATGTTTAACTTATATTTCTTCAACTTGTCAAGATGAAATCAAGTGGACTTCAATGCTGTTTTCCATCCAGTGCTCGTGCCCGACTTCGTTTGATGTCTTTAATACAAGGGTTGCAGTTGCTCAATGCAAAGTCTACCTTGTCAAGAGGCCTACCCTCGATGTTTAGGCCCTATCTCTTTATTCCTTATGGCTTTGTACACAACCTCAGTCCTGTAGGGGTTTTTTCATTCTGTAATGAATATTTCTTTTAAAAATTTAAAGCCTCTTGATAAAATTATGACTTCTCTAAGTACTCTATATCATTGTATCCTTAGGCAGCCTAGATGGGTCTAACACCTATACTTAGAATTTTTTATATATATATTTGGTCTAATGCCCATATGCAGCTTACAAGTTAGACTTATGTAGTCTAGATGGGTCCAACGTCCATACTTAATAAAATTTTCATCTAGATTTGTTGAAATCTAGAGGTATTTTATACATAGTATGAATGGATCCATTTCCCATAGACTATTGACAATTATAATAGGGGATATTAGAATCATTTTCCATGGGATATTTGCAGGTAGTCTGGATGGGTCCAACACCTATACTTAGAAAAAAATAATTTAGGAGTAACTTGTATAGATAGTTTGTATGGGTCCAACATCTATACTTAGAAAAAATTTCAAATTTTGATGAGATTTGAACTTTATCTATCCTTCATAGATGGAACTCGCCCTCTACCTGGAATTGAGTGGAAATATTGGTTGCAGGTATACCCAATTATTATTTGGTTGTAATTCAGGAATTCATTTTCCTTTAATCTAGCTATCCATTAGAGTATCCCTAGCGAATTGGTGAGAGGCCTTTAGACATTGCTTGAATAATGGTCTAGTTTAGGACTGCATTGGAGAATGAAGGATCCAAAATCAACCCCTGGTGAATTGGTGAGAGGCCTTTAGGCATTACCTGAAAAATTTATTAGTCCAAGACTGCATAAGAGAATTTTATAACCTCCCTCGGCTTATTTTCTTATGTCCTTTCTCATTTTCTCTCCTTATTTTCTTATGTCCACCCTATGCTTCAATTGAGTTTTTTCTCTCTTAGCCGAATTTGAGTATTTTATGTCCTCTCTTATTATTTCTTTAAGGCTCACTTTATTTTTATTTTTAGTTTTTAAACCTAAAGCCTCACATGGTTTATTTGTCTCGACTTTGCTTTCGCTTTCTAGCTTTAATTTATCTTGTTTAAGCCCTCAAAACTTTTTTCTTTAACAACTTTTGCCTCTAACAACACTATATGAAAATAGTAGACGATAATAATTTACGATAAGCATGCCTTACTAACCAATTCCATACATATTCCAAAGTAAAAAAAAATCAACGGTCAAGAAAATAGAATAGAAAAAATAAAACTTTGGATTTTCAGGAATGAACTCTCTTTTGTTTTTAAATCTCTGTCTACCCACTAAAACTTGTTTGATCAGCTACATAACTTTAACCTACCCATGACATCTTGCGCAAACGCAAATCAAGAAAATGTTATACTTTTTTCATCATAAACTGTACAAGAAACCTAGCTAAATCTCTTTTTTACTCACAATATTGACAAAATTGAACGATCAAACTTAAAAACCCTTATGTCTAATTTCTCAAGTCGATGAAAACCTCATAAGCGACAATCGTGTTTGTGAATTTGCTCTCGTATATGTAAAATATTTTTATTTTAAAGAGATTACCCTCGACAACTCCACCTATCAGTAGTGGAATGTCCTGAGCACTTGTTGATCATTGTATAGTATCACCTTATCAAGAAAAAACTAAATGTTAGATCATTTGAGAAAACATAAGGGAAAGAGGGAAATAAAGAAAAAAAATTGCAACACTGCAGCATATTAAGTGTTAGAGAATAATATAAATCATATCTTGGGATCTCACCTAACAGTTTAAGCTATTGGGTTGAGTTGGTTCTTTGACATGGTATCAGAGCTTTGATGACCAAGCGGTCATGAGTTCGAATCTCACCATCGCTATTTGTTTGATAAAAACTAAGCACAAAGTAATATGAGCCCGTGCAAGTTTCAAGCCCTAAGGGCTTTCATTTGAGAAGATATGTTAGAGAATAATATAAATCATATCTTGGGACCCCTCACCTAACAGTTTAAGTTATTGGGTTGAGTTGGTTCTTTAATATTAAGAGACCTATAATGCTAGCCATATTATAGTTTTAAAGATTTTTGAGAAGGTAAAATAAAATAAAATATAGAGGATGCGCAGACATGATACTAAACCAAAAAGATTTCAAAGAAGTTAATTTGATTTCAAAGAAGTTAATTTAAAATTAATCGCAATTGAACTTACCCCTCCAACTCATTTGATTTGTTCTATGTTACTTGAAATGTCAGCAACACAATTAAAAATCTTGAATTCATGCTTCTAAGATTAATGCATAAAAATCAGATATTGTGTAACATTTTGGAGAAGACGAAATTCTGTCTAAATTAGCATACCTTTGTTAATTAATTGTGGAAATAACATCTTGATATACAATTTCATGAACTGGAAGGCTTTCTTTCATGTTAGCAGGCCTGGAATGTTTAGAAAATCAAAACAGTGACGTTGATCGCAAAAGCATCAAAATCCTAATTTGCTAAATTGTATATATTATTGTTTCAAGGCATATGAAACTTATTTGAAATTCCCAGCAGGCAGTTTCATCATCATTTCTTCATCAACTATGCTTTCATATATAGCCGGCGCATTTGAAACAAAAAGCATCGATGCATAGTAACTCCATTTCTGAACCAAAGAGGTATTGGAATTCTTCTTATTTGATCGCGACTGTTGTGGGTTGCCACCCTTTCCGAATCTTACTGTTACTCTCACACACATATGGTTGTAATTGAGCTGGTAGGGTTACTAGATGAATAAATACATCAAGACCACATCCCTAACCAGCCCCCATTGGAGAAGTTGGCAATTTTGCCTGTTTGGTTCAGACCTAGCTAGCCTTTTAGTTTTCTAACAGTGGGGCACCCTGTTGAAAGTAAAGCAGATGCGGTATAATATCGATACAATAATGCAAGTTCAGAAACTCAAAAATAAAAAGAAAATATATTTTTATTAAGTGTTTTTATCTGAACTCTCTTTTCTAACAATGGAGCACTTTATTGAAAGTAAGATAGGTGTGGTATAAGATGAATACAGCAATACAAGTTGAAAAACTTAAAAAAAAAAAAGAGAAATATAATGTTTCCTTTTAAACTCTCTTTTCCAACGATAGAGCACTCAGCCTCTCATAAACCCACATAAACAATCTTGACTCCATGTGCTTTTGGTCTATATTGGCAAGGACATAAATTAGAGATCAAATGAAATTATTGGTGAGGCCCATTTGCACATTCCACACATAACATTCATTCAATTAAGGTTGCATGTACAGAGGGGGGTCTCTAACAAGACAGGACTTCCAATGGAAGATCATGTCAAGAATCTCTAGCCTTCTTAGAATATGGTCAAAAATACCAAATCTGTAATGTCTGTAATGGAACAGTCACAGAGGTTAACAGAAACTCTCTAAGAGAATTGATCATTGGTTCATTCATATTTTATCAATCACTGACGTTCAAAGTGGAACAACGTAAAATGCCGTGAAACACAAGTTACCTTTTAATTGAGAATGTTCAGTCATTAATCTTGAAAGACAATGATGGAAACCTAATAATACTGCACAGGCTACTGATCCATATAATGGCATCCAGTATCATTTTATGTTCAGCAAGGCTAGACCACAAAACTATAATTGCAAGCAGTGTCAAAGCTATTAATTGACAACCAAACTAAAATTCTCTGCGATGTCCAAGATTTTTGGAAAGTTCAAACTTCAAAAGAACCACCTCGCTTGTTTGTGGAAAGTAATGCGAATAGAGGGCAACTCTACACTAATTACTGTTAATTACTACATGTCGAAGTGCGGATTAAAGCACCAAAAATGCTTCTTAGTTAGTGGTTCTGCAACTGCATCAGCTAGTTAATCTTCTAGCAGCAGACGAGTTTTTTGAAAATTTAGATCAATGCTTGCCACTTGAAATTCCCCATCAGCATATAATCCACAAGCAGTACTATTTCACCTTCTATTGTGATTTTATACGCATATTCGTAGTCTTCTCTCTTTTTCTTGGTGGAACAATCTGGTCCTTGCCTTCTGTACTGCCGAGCTGTTTGGTTGGCTCCACTCACTGTGTTGAAACATGAATAACCAGAATGCTTGACTAGGATCCAGTCCTTTTGGCGCATTTTCCAACCGTGTCAAACACAGCCAGCATTAGTTACTCTATAAAGAAAAACTAGCTTTACAAATGAAAATACGTATGACGCAAGTAATGTTGGTGAGATGGTATTAATTCCAGAATCTTTTTAAGCGCCAAAAGGTTGAAAAGGTGAATCGAAATTCCAAGCCCACGTCCTCGTGACCTCTCTCTCTCTCTCTATATATATATATATATGATTTGTCAAGATATTATTGAGAGAAAGTCAATCAAGCAACTTTGAAATTGAGTTGCACATCACTTTGAATTTGTTGGTTTCCGATGTTGGTGTTGATAAGCTAGTAAGAATTGTTATAGAGATGAACAAGAAGCGAACAGAATTAAAGAAAGATGCTGCAATGCAGAGAAAGAAGAAAATGTTTCTGTGTATTATTCACTGCTTACATTCCTAGCATTGTTACATTTATTTTATATCAACAAAAGTTGAGAAGCTTGGTTATGTATTCTACTCAGCAGTAACAGAATTCAATAACTGTCTAACTATATTAACAAACTTGCTAACCATTATATTCTCTATTCTCTTTGACAGGTGGCTGAAGCAGAGCCTTTGATATCTTGACATTCCCCCGCAATCATATGCTTGGAGGAACCAAGCATAAGATTGGAACAGACGCCGAAATAAAAGAGTGGATAGACCTTTAGTTAGTATATCAACAAACTGATCTGCAAAAAAATATGCCATTGAAGCTATAGAATTTGGAAACATGGACCCTGCGAGTATACTTGAGCATATTGAGCTTCAAATTGCTAATGTTAAGGAGGAATCTTTTAGTAGGAAAGAAATACTTGAAAAGGTTAAGAAATGGTTGACTGCATATGAAGAGGAGAGCTGGCTTGAGGAATATAACAGGGATGACAATCGATACAATACTGGGAGAGTGCTCATTTGACTCTTAAGCGTGCTGAGAAAGCTCGCAATTTGGTTAATAAAATGCCAGGTATGGTGGAGGCTTTGGCTTCCAAAACCATGACATGGGAAAGCGAGAGAGACATTGAATTCTTATATGATGGTATCCACCTTCTTTCTATGCTTGAAGAGTACACCATATTACACCAGGAGAAAGAGGAAGAAAGACGGAGTCAGCGGGATCAGAAGAAACATTTTTAGAGTGCAACAGATAGAAAAGAAGAGAATCAAAGATTGAGAAGGAAGAATCTTGCAGGAAGTTGAAGATTTGAAGAAGAATTTTTTTTTAGTTTGACAATATATTAAACATATGATAGGCAGATTGATTATTATGAAAGAATTGGTTTAATAAGGCGATGATAATATCAGAAACAGAGATTAGCAAGATATTAGAAGCTTTGAAGTTGAGAAGTAGTCATCATTTTTTAGAGTTCAAGAGACAAAGAGGAAAAGAATCACAGATTTGAGAAGAGAGTTGAAGAAGAATTTTTTTTTCAATTTGATAATATATCAAACAGATGACAGGCAGATTGATTATTATGAAAGAATTGGTTTACTAAGGTGATAATAATGCCAGAAACAGAGATTAGCAAGATATTAGAAGTAGAGAAATCACAGGATCACAAGATATTAACAATCTTAAGCTCTAATACCATGATAAGCTAGTAAGAATTGTTACAGAGATGAACAAGAAAGAAAGATGTTGCAATGTAGAGGAAGAAGAAAATGTTTCTGTGTATTATTCACTGCTTACATTCCTAGCACTGTGACATTCATTTTATATCAACAGAAGGTGAGAAGCTTGGTTATGTATTCTACTCAACAGTAACAGAATTCAGTAACTGTCTAACTATTTTAACAAACTTGCTAACCATTATATTTTCTATTCTTTTTGACAGGTGGCTGAAGTAGAGTTGGCTGAAGCAGAGCCTTTGATATCTTGACAGGTGTTGTAAGTGCTTGGAATTGGAGAACATGATAGGACAAATGGCTTGAAAAATGTATGGTCGAAACACAATTGGCAAGTGCTCGAGCATTTTTCAGATCAACTACCTTCGAAGGTAGGTACGTAACATCCAAGAACCGCAGAGTTCAGTGTAGAAACCTTGATTAATATTGCATTTAATTAGATTGAGCAATGATGCAGATTGAGAATGTAACACATGAATTGGAAATTCCAACCTCCTGCTTAAAAGGTATGATCGATCCATATTAATTAGCCATTCCGCAGAACAAAATTAGACCAATCATGATCCCAGGAATGCCCATCAAGGAATATTTGAAGTGGTTCAAAATTTAATGCGACGTTATGTCTCATTCCTTGATCGATTCACTGATAATGATGGAAACCTAATCATAACGTGCTGAGAAAGAAAGTTATGGCATGCATATAGAAGGCAAAACTAAACCACAAATCAAGATTACACTGTGAAATCATGGTAAAGCGTCCATATCCGGAGGATAGTCTTTACTGCTTAGTATATTACGATAAATTCATCATAAAGAAGAAGAAGAAGAAGAAGAAGAAGCAGAAGAAGAAGAAACTAAAGATAAGTTTAAAGGATAAATCATATAGTATCACAGCCTATAGTTTATTATCTGTTTATAATTATAGATATTTCGGTCTAAATAAATTCAACCATGGTATCTAATAAGGAAGTTGCAGACACATTTTGTTTGAGGAGATAAAAAGGTTGATTAGCCAGAGTTAATCATAGTCACAGCCATAAAAGACAGGTTGGTGCTGGATCTTCAGTTTGCTCTCCATTGTTGATATCCTTGAATCAGTCCAGGAATGAATAATTATGTTTCCACCATGTCTATCAACAACATAAAAACCAATTTTTTTCTTCATTATTAAGGTTGTCGTAAAGTGAAACAATGCTAGAGAAATAATCTAATCTATTTTATCATTTATCTGTTAAATCACAAATGAACTAACTTGGTGATGGAATCTTTTGGCTTCTGAAAAGTGTCTGCATAAAAGGACAAATTAAAGGTTATATATAGTATAGAAAGTTCATCAAGACAACAAGACTTCCATGTGGGATTCATTTGTCAATCACAAATCATAGGGATAAATTAGTAACCAATCGCTTAAAAAACATTTAGGCCCTAGCTGCTGATATTTCTAACATAAATAATAGTAATAACTTTAGATCTTATCTGTAGATCAAACTGAAATGTTCTAAAATATGCTATTTGAAAATGTTTATAGTCTAGGTCTCAGTCTAACTACAAGGAAAAAAAAAAAAAAACAAACAACCCTATTGGAAGAGAAACAACACAAAAAACCAAATGAAATCAGAACTTAAACGGATCAAGCCGAAATACATTCGTGATTCCTATACAAATAGGCACTTGAATACCAAAATGAAGAATTCAAGTTTCTGATCTAACATGCAGCAAAGTAGAACAAATATCATAGGATATCTTTTCAGATAGACTGTTTTTCTCAAATATCAAATTATTCTTGATATTTTATATAGTCTAAATTTTGATTTAGCTCTTATTTTAACTTTATCTAGTTATTGAATTTTTTACAGTGTTCTACCCACCTTGTTTGTTATAATGTCATCAAGATAACATCATTCGAGTTCGTGAACCTGCCCAAATTCTGCTAAGAAGAAGCTATTTAGAAATGTTCTTTATTTTTTTAGCTATTTTTATATTATTTTTCTAGTTAGATTTTGAGTAACTTGTAAGAGGCTCGTATTTTACATTTCAAGAGTACCTTCGCGCAAGATATTTAAAAATTTTTTTAACAACACTAAGTTGTTTTTCAATAACTAGCTTGAAATCATACTTTGATATCTTTAGATAACAACCTCTTTACCATTTTTATCTTTGTCCGGCTTGATAGTTGATTTATCTATGTTAGAGAATAATATAAATTATATCTTGGGACCTCACTTAACAACTAAAGTTTTTGAGTTGAATTAGTTTTTTGACAGTTTAGTATGCTTGAATTGTTTTACGAAAATTCCAATGTTCAGTTTGTTTAATTTAATATAAGAGAAAGAACTTCATTAATTTTCATCTCAAATCCCATATACATACACAGCTCAAATTATTTGCATATAACT
>Ga0325414_1006226_pt1 | contig 12639 bp, 5 predicted proteins | sample PopdelMetagenome_8_FD_206183 | JGI IMG/M metagenome (GOLD analysis project Ga0325414, IMG submission 206183) | Populus deltoides microbial communities from Bellville, Georgia, United States - Leaf-PdKOR-R3 | ecosystem: Host-associated > Plants > Phyllosphere > Phylloplane/Leaf | place: USA... | reverse complement strand
TTATATCATGAAAATCATGTTACTCGTGCAATCTCCAATTCCCTTTCTCTCCACACATCAAATCCATGCCATGTGTGTTTCTGTTCTTTGGCAATAGATGGTGCTTTCTATGTTGCTATTCATCGAGAGTGCTTTGAGCTCTCCTGCTTGAAAATATGCGGACATTGATCTTAAAAAGGACTTTGTATCGACTAGGTCCAAACCTTCGTTGGTAGATTTGGCAAGAAAACAGATACTGCGTAATCATGAAGTAAACCTCAAAAATCAAAATGATCATAAACACTCCATAAGGGGACAAAAAAGAGAGGAAAAAAAGAAGCAGCCTTTACAAAATCATGATCTATATCCCACATCCGTGACATCGAGAACGGTGGTTTCAGTAACTTCTGCAAGGGAAGTCCGGAGAAATGAAAATTTTCCCATTTCACGCATAGAGCTCGCATTGATCATTCCATTCTATAATTCTTCAATCGGGTACATACCTTCCAAAAGGATAGTTCTGATCGCCCGAGTTCAATTCTCCTATGCTTTCAATTGTGTGAAAACAGACAAAGGAGCTATGAATATCCATCAGCTGCATTATCTTCGACCATGACATTGTCCTTTATCTCTTGTATCATCTTTAACACCTGCCACATTGCCGGCCTCTGTTCCGGTGAGGTCAAGCTACAAACACTAGCAACTTCAGTAAGCATTCCAAGCTGGTTGTCATCCCCACTACCGTCATCTCTCACTGTTCTGACCCAGTCCAACATATCAGCAGGCACAAGGTATGGATGTTGTGATGGATGTTTACCAGTCAAAAGCTCCAGTAATAGCACACCAAATGCATAGACATCAGATTTGGAAGTGGCTCGACGGCTAGCCTTGCGAGTCTCAGGTGCTTTACAAGCTGCAGAATCAGGATTTTCACTAGAAGAAGTGTCTGCAAGCATGGCAAGGCAGTAGTCTGTGATGCAGGCCTCAAAATCAGCTCCAAGTAGAACATTGGCGGATTTCAGGTTTCCATGGACAAGGTTTGACGTTTGATGGATGTAAGCAAGACCCTGTGCGACATCTTCTGCTATCTTCAAGCACGATGTCCAATGAAGTGGCTTTGCCCTTGTTGATCTTGAACCTGAACAAATTATTTTCTGTTATAAACTATGTATGAAAAAATTCTTTGATAGCAGTAACAAGGATTGAAAAAGATACAAAATCTGTTCAAACATAAAACAAATTGATGACATTTGATTGGAAGATGAGAACCACACTGACGAAAAGTGATCATGCCATGCATATCCATCACAGGCATCCAAAAAATAAATGATAAAATCCAGCCTTTTTTATTTTTATTTTTATTTTAACAAAGGCCTTTCATAATCTCAGCTAAAGTTATGACAGCGCCACCATCACAAAATTGTTTTAATATAAGAGTTTTTCAAATACAATTTCTAGAAAACATGCAATTAGAATGGCAATGCAATACATGCAGTTTTAACAATTGGGAAAACATAAGCATCCTATGCAATCTACAGATGAGGATCAATTAAGGCAGAACAATAACCTTTTCTTTTATGAAAGTTAAATTGTATTAAGAAAAGCATTAGCCACTACGCTTATGCTTATGCTTTGGAGTGCAGTAGCTTACGCTTTTGCGTGTGTTTATCTTGAAAAAGCATCAAATTGATGTTTTTAGAAGATGGCTAACACTGCCAACAGAAGGTACCATTACACCCAGGCTTTATATTCAACATTTCTATCTACGCTTAATTCATATGCTAAACAATTATGAGCCTGTCGAAAGATAAGCACCATTAACTCCTCCCAATCATTTGGATAAACCATAAGATCAGTCAACAAATGAATGAACTCTCTGATTTTGTCACTAGAGTGTTGACCATGAAGAATGGCATCATGGTCTCAAAAGATGATAATCATGCGTCTTCCTAACATGATTTTCTTGGTACATTTACTATGAAGATCGTACGTTGATATCAAGAACAAAGACTAAGATTTAAACTTCAAAACACTAACAGCAGAGCAGCATGTAATGTACCATCCAGTGATTAATGTTAATGTTGATCAGTTGCGGAACCACCCATGCTTTGAGATTGTTTCATGACATCAACAGAGCTGTAAGGACAAAATTTTCTATTCATTTTGACTTGCTGTCTAGCCAACAACATGATTAAAGCCACTACATTTCTTTATAAATAATTGGTTCATTTTGAAATCAACACCGTGATTGTCGGCAGTGGAACATGAACATTAGAATCCAAATTCTAAAAAAGCTGCAACAGTTTAGAGGTTACGAGCCATCCAATGCTAAATAGCACACACGTCCAGACATTACCAAACAGTGACATAACACATCAGGACACTACTCGCAGGTGGGTCCAACTGGATTATTTATTTTTCTTATATAGGTCCATTATAAATGAAATGAACTCTTGGTTGAACTTTCCTTTTCATGTATTCATTGAATTTAACTGAAATGCCAGAATTTTATCTGAGCAAAATTGCCATTGGTTTGCTCTCTCTACGTTATCATTCTAGCGTTCGCATCATATGCGAGACCTAGAGAAATATAATTTCTCATTAATGTACCGGTTTGGATAAAGACTTGTTGCTTAAGGCCTGCCTGTGACCTGAGAAGGATTTAGCATCGGTGCTAAAAGCTAGCCCGAAAATACCTTAAATGTTAAAAATTAAGAAGAAAAACCATGTAGCGGATATGTGGTCCTAACTCAAAAAGTGACGAAATCAGAAACAGAAACAAGAGAAATGTAGTTCTGCCAAGGCAAACTTCAAGAAAGAATGGGGAAAAAAACAAAGTAATACCATGAATGAGATTGAAGAGGCTGCCATTGGGTTGATAATCAAAGATAACAAGCCTTTCTCCTTTAGCTTGAAAATAAGCAGCGATTGGCACCAAATTTGGGTGTCTAAGCGCACCGACAACATCCATGTGCCTCTCAAACACATCACTACTAGTAATTGCAGTCTTACTAGCATCAAGCCTTTTCACTGTAACAATCAATTGATTATCAAGAACAGCTTTATAAGTAGTTCCAATCGTACCCCTCCCCAGCAACTCGGCAGATGCCCTCATTAACTGCTCTAATGTATAAACCTGTGTTTTCCCTCCACAAAACACTAAACTCCCACTCTTCTCTGCTTTCCTAACTTGTTGAACCAGCCCTTCTTTCGCCTTCGTATTTATAATCTCATGACCCTTCTCTCCAACTTGACTTTGCATTGCCGGATTGTTCGAAGGTGTCCTCACCGGAGAAGTCGTCCCGGTCACCACTTGTTCTTTCTCTTCTTCAGCATGTCTTTCTTGCTTCTGTTTCTTCACCAAAACCAAAACAAAGCACAGCAAAGACAGTACTAAAACCGTAACCCCAACAGTAAATCCCAAAACAACACCACTTCTACTATGCTTCTGCTTCGAAGGAGGAGTAATAGATACTACAACCCCACCTCCAGCTTGAGCGCTTTGTCCAAACGGCACTCCTGCCGGCGAACTAGCAGTAGGAGAAGCCGAAGAATCAAAAAAGGGAGACCGTGGCTTGCAAGCCTTATTAATAATCTCTCCACAAAGAAAAGGATTTAAGGAGAAAGAGGAAGTGTCAAAACGTGACAATGTAGGGGTCAAAGGAATGGGGCCGGTAAGGTTATTACCAGAAACATTAAAGAAAACAAGAAGTCTGAGGTCTAAAGAAGGGAGTGTCCCGTTAAACTGATTAAACTCGAGTTGGAGCGAGTTTAACCGGTCCAAAGAAGATAAATTTACGGGAAGCTGTCCAGCGAGATTGTTGTACGAAAGATCAAGAATTGTTAATCTATGGAGCAATAAAATGGAAGGAGGGAAAGAAGCAGAGAAAGAGTTATGGTTTAAAAACAGAGATTTTAGGTTAAAAAGTGGGGACAAGTCAGGAATGGGACCGGAGAGGGAGTTGTTTTGGAGAGAAAGGACACGAAGTTGGTCGAGCCGGGAAAGAGTGAAGGGAGGGAAAGTCCCACGCAGACCGAAACCTTGAAGGACAGCACGGACAACACGGCCTTGAGCACACTTGATGCCTTGCCATTGACAGTAGTCAAAACGTTCATTGAGGGTGTAGAAGAGTTTGTTGTCTAAGTCAGCTTTGGATTTGAAAGAGAGGATGGAAACTGCGTCTAGTGGGGGAAGGTAGGTTGTTTGCTCAAGCTGAGAGGTGGCGAGGGTGGTGAGGAGGAGGAGGAGGAGGAGGAGGAGAGGGTTCCCTAGTGGCATTGTGGAGTGGGAAGTGGAGGATGTTTGTGGTTGCTTCATATGGTCGAGTGTTGGTGGGCAGCTGGCTGGGTTTTTAGCGAGTGGGATATTCAGAAAGTCACGTGGAAGTACTGAATGGAGAAAGAAATTGAGCGATTTTTGAGGGTGTATTGTCTAGTACGAGGGTTCTTTATTATTGCGTTCGAAACATGCTTTTTTTAATATTTTTTCTAACTTTAAATTAATAATTTTTTTAATAATTCTAATATGTTAATATTAAATTAACATGATAAAGTTTTTTTTATATAGTTAATTTGTTTAATTTAATATGTCATCCATAGTGACCTCACAGGTTAGATGTTGTAGATCTTTGTCTTCATTTTAATTTTTTTTATTATATTAACTTTGATAATAAACTTATTTTATTATTAAATATTTAATTCTCCGCACAGCTAATGTGTTTTAAATTGCATCAGCAACCTCTATCATTTAAATTATATGTTGCGAGTTTATTTGATATTATAATAATAGTTATTTTTAAAAAAATATATTAATTTTTTTTAATATTAACATATAAAAATATAATTTTAAAAAATTAAATTCAAGAGAACAGACAATTTTAAAAGTCGCGCGTAGCTCCTGTAGGTTGCAGCAAAGTCCATCTGGCAACACTGCAATGCAGTCTCTGTGAATTTTCAGACAGTATTATACCCAATGAAACGCACCCTGTACACCCTGTATGGCTTCGATTTGTAAAATCCACAGTGGCACCCATTTGTCATGGCTCTATCATGTGTGGACCTATGGTTCTGTGCTCTTTCTGCTCCAAGTTAGTGGTCATGATAAGTGGTGCGTTATACGGTTAGCATCCGTGAGCCCTCAAGCTCGTGACCAGCAGAACTAGGGTGCATCGTCATTGGTGGACACATCATATGATATATTGTTTTTTTTATTATATCATAAAAATATATTCTTATATTAGTTTTCACGTAAATTAAAACAAGTTTTACTTTTCTTGAGGGACTTAAAATGCACTCACATATCAATAAGTGTATTTAAATAGTTCTCATAAATATCTAAGATTTAAACTTAGTAAATCAAGAAAAGGAATATACTTTTTTCTTTTTTTAATTTCCAGACCAATCCTTGAAGTCATCGGAAACTGGTCCCACTTAGTTTTGTGTAAAATATTTTTCACATGTTTCTATATTTGTTTCCAAAGACTATTTTCTAAAAGTTGGTTTTTTTATATTTGTTTTTTGTAAAATATTTTATATAAAAATTGATCCATAAAAAAATATTTTACAATTACTCTTCAACTTAATTTATTTATTAAAAAAATATTTATAACTCATAAAGTTTTGTGAGATATTTTATAAATAACAACTCAATTACTATATCATTAAATTAATTTAATCATCATCTCTTTTTTTATTATTACCACGACCACTTTACCTTGACTTTTCTTATCATTACCGTTATTTTATCACCACTACTATTTCACTGTTATTTTCTTATTCACCAACACCTCCTTTCTTGTTATTATTATGATTTTTTTATTATTTTTTTTTTCATTATCGTCTCACTAAATTATTACAACAACTATTATTATTATTATTATTGAAAAATATTTTACGAGATAATATAAAATATTTTTCTGGAAAAAAAACTAAAAAGAAAAGGATGAGGTCACTTGATTAATAATAGCCAGCTGCTTGGGACAGGAACAGCAACAAGCAAGCATGCTACGATAGCAAATTATTGGATTGGGAAGCTTCAAGTGTGCGCCAAGGCAATCTAATTTGGATTGAAACCAGAAGATTACACGGCAACGAAGGCACTGCTCAATTTGACCAAGTACTGTAATGATGTGGGCTATGGGCTCTACTGTCCTTTTCGCTCAACACATTCTGGGCACGTCCAGATATACATAATATATGATCATGATCATCGTTGGAAATTTAGTTTCTGAATAATTCTAACTCTTTTCTTAACTAAAGTTAGATCTTCATCGGTCGGAGTTATTTATGTAAAAAATTAGACCACAAAATAATTTTTCTCGACAAGTAATTACATAAAAAAATCTGTCGGGCTGATCAATAATGGAAGGGTGTGGACACCTTTTACCTCGTATATTTTTTGATGTTGTAAGAAAAATTGCTCTTGCAACATAAAATTCTAGCAAATCATGAACTTTGGAGTGTAGTTTTCAATGAGTTGGGACTTGTAATTTGTCTCAACTACAAGAATTTGGTGTGGGATTCCACTGATTAGCAAATTCTTGGGAGGTAGTTTGATTGAAGATGGCATCGTGTCATCTTTTTGAAAAGCAAAGCCCATCTGCCCCGTTTTTCAAAGCGAACGCACTTACGTAACATGTCACAAACAGTTTGCCCTCTGGCCTTTCTTTTTCTTTCAATGCTCACTTTCCTTGGCAATATTTCAATGAGCAAAGTTGATGCTTTCTTGACCACAAAAGAGGGCATGTTAACAAACTAAAAACACCACAAATGTCACGTCAGGTGGGTTTTTTAGGCAAATCATGACACTGATTGGGTCACTAAGCAATGACACAGCCCAAAGCATGTCGAGGAAAGGCCTTCAACCATCTAAAAACAGTATGTCTTGGTAAAAAAAAGCAAACCTGAGTGGTTCTTTATAATTATATACCTCGTTCCAATCTACTACTTCTTTTCTCCCTAAAAATAATAAAAAAAAGCTAGAACATTCAGATTTCAAAACAGGATTTCGAATCTACAAAGAGCCCACGTGTATCCCATTGTTTACACGCACATAAATTCTGATTTGGGCTTTATGCCCATGGATTGGATTTGAAGGCATCATTATGTATTACGCTATAGCTATCAACTAGATAGGTGTTCCGTGTTTTCCTGTAGAGAAAGCTTATTTTTTTTTTATAATATAAAAAAATGATGTTCAAATATTACTAGCGTGTGCTTTTTAAAAAAAACAAAAATTAATAACTCGAGTTATAGACCTATTAGTTTCATTCAATAATATGATAGAAAAAGCAATGAGAGTAAATTGATCAAATTTTAAAAGAAAAGGTGAAAAGGATAGTTAGAGAAAAACGAGTGCTTGTTAAAAAGAAAAAAAAAACTATAAAGTTAAATTCCAAGATAACTCAATATTAAAAGATAAAATTAGAAAAAAAATACTCAAGTTACCCGACCAAACTTGTTGCCTAGGTTATGATCATGCTAACTTGATCAAAAGGAAACAAAATAAAACCACAAAGCTTATTTTTCAAAATATTCAATGTCAAAGGATGAAATAGAAAAAAAATGCAAAAAAAATTTTATATCAACTCTTATTAATTTTTCAAACTCGTGATTCAATACACTAAATATGAAGCGCACTAAATATGAAGCGCTCCATCTAAAAAAATCATGAATTCTAACTCCCAACAAATTAAATGCCGAAGAAAAAAGTTGAAAAATATCAATTACATAAATAATCAAAAATAAAAAATAACAATTAAAAGAATTATGACCTAATTTTAAAACTTGAAAGTTAGGGTTTTAGAGGAATTGGAGGAAAGAAAGGAAAAGTGAAGAGAACTTGGGTTATTCTTGCATTCCTTGAATTATCATCCATTTAAGGTAAGAAACTCATCTAGAAAGATTAGTTTCGATGATTGTACGATATATGGAATATTGAATGCATTAGGGTTGTGTAAAAATTCAATTATAAAAATTTGTCTACAATGTTTTCTCTGTTTTGGTGGAATGTTAGCAAATTTTTTGTTTGATTATGTGTAATATGTTGTTTGCTGAGATTTTAAATGTGTTTGATGGTGAGTTGTAGTACTCAGAAGGTGTGTGGAAATTGGCAGTGTGTGGCTGGAATTATTGCTCGTGGCTAGAAATGGCAAGGGTTTATAAAAGAATTTAATGTTTGATTGTGTGTGGAAATGGTTAGGCATTGAAGATAAATTAATTGTTAAATATTAGTACAGGTGGCATTTTGATTATTTTAAAGGCAATTGAACAAGGACTATTTTTTTTTTAAAAAAGTAAGCAATAATTAAATTTATAGTAATTTTATTATTTTAACGCAACATAAACTTTTAAGTTATTAAATAAAAAATAATAACAATTCTATAAACAATCAGATATTTTTATTCATCTAGAATATAAAATGTTGCATGTGCTATAAAATTTAAAATGATTCTTATCCAGGTATCCTTATACCCTTTTAAATTTATAAGTTATTTTTAGTCACGTTTAGAGTTCGTGGCTGTCCCGTCCCTTTCAATAAGTATGCTTTCTAGAGATCGAACTTGTATTCTTACCCTAACTAATTTTTTGTAAAACATATTGCAACCATTACTACCAAAACAAGTATGCATGTTTGACTAAATTTAATTTATTAATCCTTAATCATATGTGAATCCCAAAACACACTACACTAAGTAGGTTATATTATTCATTAAACTGGAGTTTTTAAAATTTGTTCAATAATGCTTTTATTATGTTTTCATTACACACATTCCAATCACTCACTGTATATTTTAGCTATTTAAAATCACAATTTGCACCTACAAAATTAATCTCCTAATATTTCAAAAATCATTTTTACTTCCAACCACTATTAAAGTTAAAGTTTTAAATACATACCAAAGTTTAGGTTTTTTTTTTTTGTAATTTTCAGGTTTTTAATCTTTAGTATATTTTTTAAGGATGTTTAGAATGCAATATAGATGATTTTGGATCAAAAAAAAGAAAAAAAAAAGAGAGAGCAAGAATGTCTGGCAGTGAGGGTACAGTCACCAAAACTTTGAAATTTCATTAATTCATGAATTAAAAACTAATTGAGAAAATTTTCTATAGTTTGAAACAATAGATAATATAATCTTTTGGTTAAGTATATAGTTGTTTAGCCTCTTACCAAATATTCAGGGGGAATCCATATGTTTTAGTTCTTTTTTCTCCTCCTTGTTGTTTTAAGAAGGGCAGAAGGGCAGGGAATGATTTTGTGATTATCAAATGATTCACATTTATTAAGGAGTAATAATTTAGATGGATTGTGTTTCGAGCTGTATTTTTTAAAAAATTTAATTTTTTATTTAAAATTTAATTTTTTATAATTTTAGATTGTTTTGATGTGTTGATATTAAAAATATAAAAAATATATTATTTTAATATATTTCTAAATAAAAAAATATTTTAAACTATAATCAAATAAATTTAATCACCTTACATTTAGGAATTAGGATGTCTAATGTCAAAGGTTTCGAACTTTCGAGGGACATTATCATCTTGAATATAGGACAAGATCAGACAAATGTCGTGGCTACTTCAGAATCTGCTTTATATCTTTTCTTTTCTCTTACATAGAAGCTACAGTTCATCGGCTGCCCTGTGTTCTTGATGCAATACTCTCTCGTGAGCAATTTTTTTTCCTTAACTAAAATGATCTCCCATTTATACATGCACAGACTCTTCAACACAACTAGAGAATATTAGAGAAGAGCTTCAATAATTGCAGTGCTTTAAACAGCAATTTATGTCCTTAATCTCCTACTTCTTTCAAGTAATAATCCATGCATGTAGGTGTGGCATACTCCAATGGTTGCTTTTGTGTTATAATCTTCTCAGGTAATAGGTCTCTCTCTCCTCTTTGAAGAAATGACATTATATAATTTTAAATTATACAATAGAGGTTCCTTGAGAACCAAAACTAACATGAACAAGGAAAAGCGACTCCTGACTTGTAATTAATTATTTGGTCGCTAGCTAGAGATATACTGCTGCCTTGAGCTAGCTAATCCATCTTTAAATCATTCCCTCTTTACTCGTTTCCATCAAGATTCAAAATCTTTACCATCACAGCACAACAAGAGAGATTTCACCCTTCACCTCTCTCTCAAATTTCTCTCTTTCACTCAAAAGATGAAGAACAGCAGCAACAGCAACAGCAACACTAAGCTGATTCTTCTTCATCCTTATATCCAAAAACAAGGAGGCTCTAATCGGTTATGGCTCCTTGCCTTCGTATCATTCTTCACTATTGCTTTCCTTCTTACACTAATCTACACTAGAGAGATCTTACCTATCAAATCCACCACGACCACCACCATGGTCACAGCTGGCTCGGCTTCTAGCTCCACCTTTGGCAATATTAATGCACCATTGCCAACATCAGTAATCAATACTCTCCTCCACTATGCCTCAAGATCCAATGACAGTTTCCATATGTCGCATGCTGAAATCAAACCAATCTCTGATGTACTTAGAAAGTGCTCATCTCCTTGTAACTTTCTTGTTTTTGGTCTAACACACGAGACCCTACTCTGGAAAGCTCTAAACCACAATGGACGCACAGTTTTCATCGAAGAAAACCGCTACTACGCAGCTTATTATGAAGAGTTACATCCTGAGATTGATGTCTTTGATGTCCAATACACAACCAAGATGAAAGAAATGAGAGAACTTATAGCCTCCACCAACAAACAGATAAAAAATGAATGCAGGCCAGTGCAGAATTTACTCTTCTCGGAGTGTAAGCTTGGGATTAATGACTTGCCTAATCATGTCTATGAGGTTGATTGGGATCTGATATTGGTTGATGGGCCTAGAGGGGATGGACCAGATGGTCCAGGAAGGATGACACCAATCTTCACAGCTGGTGTTCTAGCTAGGAGCAGGAAGGCTAGCAATGCCAAGACTCACATATTTGTGCACGATTACTACAGAAATGTGGAGAGAATTTATGGTGATGAGTTCTTGTGCAGAGAGAACTTGGTGGAGTCTAATGACATGCTTGCTCATTTTATAGTAGAGAAAATGGACGAGAATAGCTTCCATTTCTGTCGCAACCATACATCAACTTCGCCATCCTAATTGTTTTGATGATCCTCTTGATCATGATAAGCAAAGTGCCGATGGGTCAAGGGTGGTGTAAAGAAGGTAAAAAAGTCGTGGTTTATTTATGATCATTTGAAATTCTTAGACCCTCCTTTTCCTTTTCCTTTTTTCTTCTTTCTTTTTGTTTGGTGGGGGTCTAAAAGTTATTCTTTTTTGGCAATGCAAGTTGTAATTTCATGGAATTGGAAGTCTCCATTGTCATTTTTGTGTTACTTCTCCTTGTTCATATTGTTATAGCAGCTAGCATCACGTTTAAATGTCAGAGATAAGTCAATATTGCAGATGGAACAATTTAGTGCAGAAATTGATCTCATATTGCACATGGTTTCAAAACCAGAAAAACAGACATGGGATTTTCTGCAGAGGCAATCACAATATTGCCTCCAGGCAAAATCATGAATGAGAAGCACAGTCAAAGTATTGTCTAATTAATTGTTTAATAACGTGGTTGAAATTTAACAGAGGTTTTTCTAAATATTTTTAATTAAAATTAAATAGATATTAAATAGATATTTTTTTAATATTTTTATCTAGAATATAAAAAACATGTAAAAAAACTATCTATATATATATATATATATAAAACTCAAAAACACTTCCAACCACGTAGAGTGTGTTTGGTAGTGTGGTAGCGGTTGCTTTTCAAATAGCTTTTCGTGCCGAAATACATGCCAATGATGTTTTTTTATTTTTTAAAAATTATTTTTAACATCAGCATATCAAAACGATCCAAAAAGTACAAACCGCACTTAATTTTAATCAAAAAAAATTTAAAATTTAATGAAATACAGGTTGAAATGCACAGCCAAACACCCTCGTAGAAAAAAATATCTGTATGCAAATTAAGAAGCATAGTGCCGAAGTGCTAAATATTCGATATAATCTTCCTCCCTCAACGTCATAGTGGGATCATACATAATTATATTTCCAAATTATTGAGCTCAATAATGCATGATCAAGGTCATCAATGGACAATTTGGAACGACTAGATTCCTTTAGTACGGCTTAGAGTCAACAATATTGTGACTTGCCCTGCGTATGGCGATGCCCTATCCACTAAAAAACAAGAGAGCCATCAAGCCGGCTTGGCTCTGGTTAACCATTAAACAGGAGGGTCTTTCACAAATTAATTTAAACGAGTAAATATGTTTAATGAGTGATATCATGTAGTTTATTTTTTTTTGAAGAATGGGAAAAAAATTAAAAAAAAATATTCTTGTCAAGACAAACATTATGTATATATAGTAGTTAATTTTAAATAATTTATTCTAACCAAAGGATATTCATTAAATTAACCGAATAAATGTAAATTATTTTCTAGCTAAATTTGTTTAAATTAAATGTGAGTGGTTAGCAAGGATTATTTTGCATATTTACACTCTTCTTTTTTTTATCGTCATATATCTTCGAATGATATTCCATAACAAGTTCATGTCATGTGGGATTGTGGGAACATTTTAGGGATTTTTTATTTTATTATTTTATCTAATAATCTATTTTATTGTATAAACC
>Ga0325414_1006216_pt1 | contig 12645 bp, 10 predicted proteins | sample PopdelMetagenome_8_FD_206183 | JGI IMG/M metagenome (GOLD analysis project Ga0325414, IMG submission 206183) | Populus deltoides microbial communities from Bellville, Georgia, United States - Leaf-PdKOR-R3 | ecosystem: Host-associated > Plants > Phyllosphere > Phylloplane/Leaf | place: USA... | reverse complement strand
ATCACTCTATCACAATAATGTCAAAAATATGTAGTGTTTTATGGAATTGATTAATAGTTTTTTGTCTCCTACATTCGTTGCATTTATTTTAGTCTTATATCATTCAATCTCATCTGTATATATATATCAAAAACGATACGTACGGTAATTTAACATCATGTTTTCCACACGCTTTTGATGAGACGGAGAATATTTTTCAAATTCACAACAATATAATAACAACTAACGAGCTTCATGAACAATAACCAAGCCTTGATTGTTCTTTGAACACAATCTCCATTGCTCTTCATTAACATCCTCCCCCTCCCCCCCTCTCTCTCTCCGTCCCTCCCCTCATCTCCTAATTTTCTTTCTCTAACGGGCACCTTTCCGTTGTTTGTGAGTTTTCACTGTCCCTTTGGCTTTGCATGTGTCATCTTGGGTGTCTGTGCTAAGTTTCTGCAACTATATTACCTCCCTGAATCCCGTAAGATCGATCACCAGCAACAGAAGGCAAAGGTTAACCTGACTTTCATACAATGAGCTTAAAAGATACCCTTGATGGAGATCGTTTAGTCCCTTTCACATCACCACTTTAGTCTCTATGTTTACTCCTGTTACGATCCTTTTCTCGATCTTGACAATCTCGAGAAATACTATTGTACTCGCCGTTTTCATGGATGCTATGATCATCTGCCTCTTGTTATTCCCGTTCACTCTCTCCGCCCTTGTTTAGCCCTTCATTTTTTTTGCTCACTTCCCAGAAAAGTACAAGAAAAGCAAGTCTTTTTTCAAGAAGGAAAAGGTCAAACGTTCGTTCAAGATGACTGAGAGTTTGTCTGATTTTCTTGAAGAAGTACAACCTGAATTTGGCGACACTGCCTTCGATGCAGATGATTTGTTTGCTATTTTTGAGAGTTTAGACAGTGTAACAGATTTCCCTCCGGTAACACCATTAGACGAAGCTGTTGTTAGCTCAAAAGAAAGCGAAGAAACAAGGCAGTTAGTGTCACAAAAGTCTTCATCTTCTAACGCTTTGCATGATTTTGATGAGACCAATAATGAGCTTGAAACTTCTCCAAAAAGCAAGAGACAAAAGATTTCAGCGCCAGCAGCAGCCACAGCTTCTTCAGATCAGGAAGTAAATCCAGATGGGCAGCAACGTATGTCTCATATTACAGTCGAACGCAACCGGCGAAAGCAGATGAATGAGCACTTGTCTGTTTTAAGGTCCCTCATGCCTTGCTTCTATGTCAAAAGAGTAAGCTTTTTCACTTGTATTATTTTTTTGTTTTCTTTAGGTGTTCTCCTCCATCTGTTCTTAGTGTTTTTTGCACTCTTTTATTTCTTATTGTTCTACTATATATGCGTAGGGAGACCAAGCATCAATAATAGGAGGAGTTGTTGATTACATCAATGAGTTGCAGCAAGTTCTACAATCACTTGAAGCCAAGAAGAAAAGGAAAGTTTATAGTGAAGTTCTTAGCCCTAGGATTGTTTCAAGTCCAAGACCTTCACCACTTAGCCCTAGAAAACCACCACTAAGTCCTAGACTTAATTTGCCCATTAGCCCAAGAACTCCACAACCATGTAGTCCTTACAAGCCAAGATTGCAACAAGGTTACCTTTCTCCTACCATGGCTAATTCACTTGAATCATCTCCATCTCCATCTTCTTCCCCCTCCATTAATGACAACAACATTAACGAACTCGTCGCGAATTCCAAGTCAGCAATTGCTGATGTTGAGGTTAAATTCTCAGGCCCAAATGTTCTATTGAAGACTGTATCTCCTCAGATTCCTGGTCAGGCTGTGAAAATAATTTCTGCCCTTGAAGACCTTGCCCTCGAGATTCTACATGTGAGCATTAGCATAGTAGATCATGAAACTATGCTCAACTCCTTCACAATCAAGGTAAAAGATGTCACTTCCCCTAGATATAGTTTTCTTGCACCAATTTAATTATCATTCGATTTATAAGAGCAAAATAATAATTAATGGAGAAGAAAAGAAAAAGGGAATTTATGCACCAAGTAGGCCTCTTAAATTAATGGTAGGAAGACAGACATATCTACTCCTGATCTCGTCATGTAGTTTTGTTTTCCCTCTACTTGTCTCTTGTTAGCGGAAGAAGAGGAAAAATGTTTGAGCCCACACGTACATGGAATGTCACCTCATGATTATTACATGTCCATGGATAGAATGCTATTTTTTTTTTCTTTTTATTAATAGTTCAATTTTCTTGGCCAAAATAATTAAACAATATTACAAATTAGCTGCACCTCGAAATTAATGGTAGATTAGCACTGAAAAGGACATGACAATTCACTAATTAATTGTGGGATTAATTTACATGTACAAATAGTAAATATGGTCGTAGTTGTAATAGTAATTGCATGTCCATTTGTGAAAAAGCACTTAATAGTACCACACCCTTAGTGCTGATTTTGAAGTTCATTGCATGTCTCTCGATATCCACAACATTAATTTTGCAGAAAACTAGGGAATTTTTATATATAAAAAAAGACACTATATGGTAAATTTTTTGAGAGAATGATACACGTTAGAAAATTATTTGAAAAAAAAAAACCATTTATGAATATCACAATCACTATTTTTAATAGGGATTGTTTAGTCATGTTTTAATATTTCATGAAAATTTAATGATCAAAAAATAAAATTAAAAAAATACAAGATAAGGTGAAGTAACAAGAAAGAGAAATAAAAAAAAATAGAAATAAAGAATAAGTCAACAGGAACATATTAGAGATTTGTTTTTAACATTCTTAGTATCATTAGAAAGATCTCAGTAAAACGATTCTAATTAACTACATCTTGAAAGACTATCAAACAAAATTGTGATTAACCTGTAAATTAACCCTGAACCAGTTACGATATTATTTGGTGGTCTTTTAATATATAGTTAGAATTGTCTCGTTAAAATCTTTCTAATGATATTAGTTGTGTCGAAAATGGAATCCCGATGTGTTCATAATGATCTATTTTTTTCTTTTTTCTTCTCTCATTCTCTTTCATGTCACACCAACTTCTCACTGAAGCCATTAGATCTTAAATCCCATTTCTTGATCATTGAATTTTATAAAATTTTATATTAATTTTTGTACATGTTAATTCATTTGAAGGAGACATGAATTTTAAAATAGTAGTTATTTTCAGTAACGGTTGTGCTCAAACTGTGCAATTTTTCTAATTTTTTCTAATATGTGTTATTTAAAAAAAATATTAATGTGTGTTAAAATAAATAAAAGAACTGAAAAATAGGGTATCTTTGCAGCCATTTGTCTTCACTGAGTTTGAATTCACTAAGGATTTGTTTTTGGCTCCTTTTACTCATTTAAATTTAGATTTACAGTAGCAGTAGTTTATTGAAGCTAATGATTGAAAGTTACTGCTTTCTTGACAGATTGGAATTGAATGCCAACTAAGCGCTGAGGAACTTGCTCAACAAATTCAGCTGACATTCTGCTAACCAGCCCCCAAGTCCGAACCTAACAACTCTTCTGCTTCTTTATGGAAGGCATTTACTAGCATTCCTACGTAATTTGATTAATGTAGTTGTAGAGGAGTCATGTCTCGTTGTAGCTGGCTACCTAGATAGCCAGGAAGGCCCTTGTATTCCTGAGCATTCTCTCAATTTCTCAAGCTTAATTTATTTCATTGTATGGATTCAGTTTCCATTTCATGATCAATCAAATTGCTTGTCTCTCGAGTCACATTCACTAATGTGTCAATGCTTCTCTTGCCCATCGATCATGCTTTTAACAATAAATGAAGAACTATAGTCAAATTAATTATCCGATTTTCTTGAAATGGAAATCCAATGTTAAGTTGGTGGTCACCGGTGATAGAACTCTTGAGCATGCTTTTGTTTTTTTTCCTTTTTTGATAAATTACATGCATGAACAAGAGGATTTGAATTATTTTCAGAATCAACATATTCTACATAGGATCTCTTGCATACTCTAATGGAAATTTGAAGCTTGATATTAAAGTTGAGGGGACTTTTCATTCAATTCATTCAGATGTTAAAAGGGGTAGCATAAACTGAAAGTATAAATATATATATCATCCTCTATTAAAAAAAAAAAAAAAACTAAATTCGTAGCAAATGTTATACAGGTCGGATTAAATATTTTTTTACATAAAAAAGAAATGCTCGAGTGTTGTCAATGTGTTTCTAAGAAGCAAAAAAAAACTCCAACTCAAGTCATAGACCTAATTAGATTCAATAAACATATTTCATTTTATTATATGATAAAAACAAAATAATTAACCAGTAAATCAACTGAATTAAAAGAAAATTAACCATAATGACATGCACAAAAAAAAAAAGAGGCATACCCATAATTTGAAAAGATTTCTTGTTAATATTTGTAAAAGTTCATATAATCTTACACAATAATAATGTGAAAATTAAATAAAATTTAATAAAATAATATCTAAAATACAATTTTAATTCATCTAAGAATAAGAAAAATACGTCAATAAACAAAATATTAAAGGATAAAACTAAAAAAATATTAAAATTAAAAAACAACCCAAAAAAATGACTGAATCAAGTCAGGTTATCATATCAAATCTGTGACCTAGGTCTTTAGAACAAAATAACTTTATAGAAAGAAAATTAAAAACATTTCTGAATCTCAATTCCTAGTTAACCCATTGTTAAATGATGAAATTAAAAAAATATTTTAAAAAAAAGATGAAAAAAATCGAGTTAACTCTTGTTAGCCTGCTATACTCGTGACCCAAGTCATAAGATCAAAATAACATCATAAAAAATATATTAAGAAAAATTATAAAACTCAATTCTCAGCTAACCCAATATAAAATGATGTGATAGGACAAAAATCAATTAACAAAAAAGATCAAAAAAACAAAATAATCCTAGTAAACTTGGGCAAGCCCACCAAACTCTACAACCCAACTCATGAGAATAAGATAATCTAATAGAAAGCTAAAAAATATTGTGAAGTCAAATTCTCAAAACAACACAATGTTAAAGAACATAACTGAAAAAAATTCAATTTTTAAAAAACAACTAAAAGAAGACTTGAGTTAATCCGCAAAAACTTGTAACTCGGATCGTGAGACCGGGATAGCTCCACAATATAGAAATAAAAAAAAATTACGAAACTCAATTCCCACTCAACCCAATATTCAATGATTAAATTGAAAAAAAAATTAAAAAAAAACTGAAAAAAAATAAGTCATTTCGAGTTAACCTTTCAAACTTATGACTAAAGTCATAAGACCAAAATTATCTCGTAAAAGGCAAATAAAAAAAATCAAGAAGCTAATTTCCAATCAATTTAATATTAAAAAATAAAATAAAAAATAAATCAATTAAAAACAAATAAGAATTAAATTTCAAATAAAATAACAGGTCACCTGGTTGTTTTAAACACGTTAGATTCGTGATATTCTCTCATGTAGACATCTAAAACAAATCATTAAGAATAATTCCAAATCAACACAAAGTTAAAGCACCAAATATATATATATATATAAAGTCAAGTGATCGAAATAATAATTAAAAAAAAACAATGAATAAGAAAATCACCGTGTAACATTATTACAATCCACAAAGATTTCTCTACTGGGTTACAGTAAATTCACTAGCTTATTCAATTTTAGTTTTAGTTTCAATTTAATGACCATCTTTTGTAAAGCATCTCATCTCAGTTAGGCCATAAAAAATGGGAAAAACTTATTGTTATCCTTTTTCCTAAGGACGTGTTTTTTTTTCTATAAAAGAGAATTATAAGTGTGTGTGTGTGAGTGTGTCCTTGAAAAACAAAAGGAGTGCAGGTACAATTACTATGGAGTGTTAGAAGTGTGAGCACATCAATGGACCGCTAGCCGAAACCCCATTACCCTATCAATGTCATTGCATTTTTTTCATCGAAAAGAATTATTACATTTTCACAAAAAAAAAAAAAGTTATTCAATTTGAATATGAGTTTTTCAAATTGATAAAATAATAATGTTGAAAAAATATTTACATTACTAATGAGTCGTAAACGTTATCCATGATTAAGGATAATTATTTTTACTTTGATTTGATTTTTATATAAAAAACAATTAAATTGAAATTATTTTAAAAAAAATAGAAACCGGTTCAAACGGACTGGTTTTGATTTGGTTTTTTTGGATAAAAACCAGTTCAAACTTCAATTCGGTTTGGTTCGGTTTTTTCAGTTTGGCTCGTTTTTTTTCCGGTTTTGTTTTCGGTTTGGGTTCGGTTCGGGTTTTTTGATTTTAGGCTTATAAAACTGAAATGTTGATTTTTTAAAAATTTTAATCGATTTAATTAGATTTTTTAACAATTGGGTTTTTTTAATTTTTTTTTGATTTATCAATTTTTTTACTATGAGACTCATTTTAAATTAAATATTATATCTATGTCTTTTGTCTCCTCCCCCCCTCTCTCTCTCTCCCCCACCATGAAAAACACTCCTTTAGAACTCTAAAACACTTTTATCTCTCTAAAACACTCATGTCTTTCTTTCTCTTCGGCAAAAGTCACGGCAGCCAAGTTTTTTCTTTACCAGTGATGGGTATTGGATTTTCCAGCCACCACTAGTTATTTTCACCACTTATATTTTACTTCTAGAGTACTCTTAGAGATATATTAAACACCTTTTCTCAATTAGTTTGATGTAATTTATTTCTAATTAGTATTAATTTCATTTTATTCAATTTTTTCAATGTGTTAACTCACCAAAACACTCAGCATCATGCATGTAGGGAGCTGGCCCCGGTCCTGGTCCCCTATAATCTTAGATGGAGATTGAAGGGAAGCTAGCAGGAAATTTCATGAATGCCTTAATGGGAGGCATGGACCACAGGAAAGTCTTGCTTTCTTTTGAAATTGCAATTGGAAGCAGACAATTTATTGTTCTGTTCATATTTGTTTTGTTTGAAAGAAACCAGACACAGATGTGTTGTCATCGGAGTGTAATTAGGTCGGTGGGTCTAGTCATCGTTGAGGGTTTCCCGACCTCTAAGCTTGGAGCCTGGGCCCTGTCCGAATGCTCTTTCTGGTTAAAAGATCTTTTCATAGTATAAAACATCTTAGTCAATAATGGACCCAATGGCACTCCAAACTCCAAAGATGTAATACGTTAGACTTGTTCTTGTTCCATTGTTGTTAATTACCTAAGCTCCTTCTGGCTCGTCCAAGGGGATAAAAGAAGGCCAGTCCCCTAGGCCTCTATGAAAATTGGGAATGTCTATTTGGACCCAAATTCGTTTTGTCCTGTAAGTTGGAGGTTTAACTCCCATGAAAAAGAGAATGTCTAAAAGTATCATAACTAGAGTGTTTAGACTGCCGTAGCTTATGCTTTAAAATATGTTTTAAAAATATATTTTTTTTAATATTTGTTTATGGTTTTAACATGATGATATAAAAAATTTTAAAAAAATACTATAAAAAAATCATTTCAATATATTTTCAGGTGGAAAGCTATAAAATACATTGCACCATAATATCGTGTATTACCTTGTGATCTATTAAACTTATTTATTAATCCTTGTAGTGTTAAAAACCATGTGTTTAATCCCTATTTCTTCATACTTTTAATAATTTACTCCCTCCATCTATCCAATTACTTTTTCAATTTTTTTTTTTGAAAATTAGAATAAAGAAAAGAGAAGTAATGATATGGGGAAATATGATTAGAAAACAAGGTATTGTGAAGAAAAAAAAAGGTATTATATCAGGATGATTTAAATTACATGGGCTAATTTAATTATGATTTTTTTTTGTAAACTATAGGGATTAAATGATAATTAACTCTAAATTTAAATTGTAAAATATTATATGTGCTCGGTATAAAATAGATTGATTTATTTACCTATTGTGGATTTTTATAATTAAATACCAAAGAACAAATTAATACCAAATTATTTACACTGCATAGAATTAAAATCTTGAAATAACTGTCTCACATAATGAAATCAATAAACAATTCTATATATATTTAGTGTGTTTTTGGTAGTGTTACAGGGTATTTTTTAAAAAATATTTTTTTATTTAAAATAAAATTTTTGTTTGTGTTATGAACACATGAAAACCATCAAAAAAAAATATTATAAAAATTTATCAATTTAAGATTTTTTCAAACAAAATATTTTTTTAAAATTCATCTAAATACCGTTTAAAACACAAAATCAAATGTAGCTTTAAGTAAATGATGCAACTGCAGACCTTGATAAAGGGTGACAAAAGCCCAAAAAAAATTATCCAATAAAACTATTTCTATCCATGCTGGCTCGATCAAAACAATACAATTATTAGTGTTCCAAGGAAAGTAATACAACTAACTTGTGAAGATTACAAAAAATGTTACAGACAATTTTCCTGAACACCTGGCTCTAGCAAACTATTTAATCACATAAAGATTCTCTTTCACTCTCTTGTATTAATTAGTACAAACTAACTGTGACCACTCACCAGGTGCAAGTGGCCTAAGTAATGAAGATTCTTATGCTATCTTCACTTTATTTAATCCCCACCTTAATGGACCTAAGAGAGGAATCCTGAATTATCAAATGTATAGTTGGGATCAAAGTTAACGTTCCCAAATGGGAAATCCAGTCCAACAGTAGGAGAGGTAGTAGTTGAAGCAGCAGCAGAGATGATATCAGTAAGCTCAGACTCAGAAGTTTGAAAATTCTTGTTCCCTCCAAAGCTATGCTGCATCTCATTTGGAGACACAGAATAATAGTTTGTGACAGAATCTGAAGGAGATATAAATGGTGGTGAGAAATTCCCCACGAAACTGTTTTCTACCATAGAAGGAGGAAACAAGGAATTATTTTCAGGTTTGACAGTGGATGTTGAAGGGAATTGGAATGTATTAGTTGGAAAAGATTGCTGATCATGAGAGTCTAAGTCTTCCGTCATGACTTTAAGTCCTCTGCGAAAGTTCGAGAGCAGTTCTTGTGTATGTGGATTGTTTTCTTGGTGGGGTTGGTTTTGTTGAGGCTCTATGGTGATATTAGTGCTAGGTCCTTGATTTTCTCGGAGTTGTGTGAGAGGAAGCAAATTAGAGGCTTGGGTGCACGTATGCCTTCCACGGTAGGTAATTTCAAAAATGGTTGGATCTTCATCGGACCTTTGCACTTGCTTTGTGGCTAAACAACCTTGGACATTGCGATGAGTGCATCTATAATAGCCTCTGCAAGCACAAAGAATCGTTTTGTTATGATAAAGTGCAGAAAAGATCATGAGAGCATATGATGTAATTATTAAAGAGTAATTCATAATCATGGGATGCAATTTCATGATGGAAGAAAAAGGTGCTCTGGCTAGTATAATCAGATATTGCCACCTGTTATGGTACAATTCTAGCTCGGTAGTGTGAAACCATGGACTAATTGATGTAGGCAAGTGCTGAAGTGTAGCTGCTTGGAAATTAACGAAACAAGCCTATGGGCCTCAAGTTCGAGGAAAGAAAAAAAGCGAAAGAAAGCTACTTTGAGCTATACTATTAGGAGGGGATTGGCCATAGAAAGCACTCTCCGGCGATGTATGACCTGAAGAGGAAAAGGAGAACGATTTTATGCTCCATAACTATGGAGAGTCAACCGGCCAGTTATTCTATTCCATCCTTTTAAAACGAAAAGAACGCCAATACAATACATTCATACAAAATCTTACCCCGAGAACACACAATAAATCCAGTACATGAAAGAATTGGATCTATCGGCAGCATTGTAATGTCAGAGGAATCATTACTGCTGGGCATAGAAAAGATAGACGTCTATTCGTAAAATTGATTCATGACGTGAGGCGAAAGATGCATATATGCTCCATTACTAAGGAGAGTCACAAACTTGTACGAGAAAGGGACTTCCTATGATTTGCATGTGAATCTAAAAGAAAGTCATTTAGCACTCTTTCTATGTGCATAAAGAAACCCATTTTAGAATTCATAATTCTAAGAAGGATAAATTATGGATACCCACCTTGGATATTTGGCTCCAAGAATGGCTTTCTGCCCATATTTTCTCCAGCTAAATCCATCATCGAGAGGCCCTTCCAGTCCCATTCCTGGGTTAACTCTCACTTGCTTTGTCCATCTCGGCATGCTCTTTCTGCAATCAATTAACATTCCAAAAATCACAATCTTGCAATGCAAAAAAAACACTTCATGGACAAAACATTAAATAGGCTAGCTCATATATGATACAAATATCTATCTACCTTGAACTAGAGCCATAATCTATTTGCCTCTGGTCCCTTGTATCACGGTCGGAGTCTTCACTCCGAGGACTTCCACTATGCGAAGGAGGCGATTCAGAATTTCTAATCGTAATCCCTCCAACTGGATGCAGCTCTCCCACTAAGCTAGTACCAAAATTTAGCATCGAAAGCGCCTTTTCATAGGAAGTTAAGATCTTCTGGACCAACACTTCACGGGTTTCTCTTGAAGAAGATGGCACGTTGAGATGAGTTTGAAGTTGCTTTGCAAGCTCCATCCCTAGCGTTAGCTCCTCTACAAGATTCTTTTGCTCCCAGTCTCCCATGCTAGCCATTTATAGCGACAGCAAAATATTAAACAAAGATGTCTTGCCTAGGTAGATTAGCTAGTTATATATCTAGTACGGCTGCTAAAATATTCAAGCTAAAAACTCTTGTTCATATTCTAGGAAATAAAATAGCAGGTAAGGATATATGAATTAAGCTGATAGAATGAACAACAAGAAGCCAATAAGAAACATGGGTGCAAAAAACAAAAACAAAGGAAGGAAGAGCCGAGTTTGGCAATATTGGACACAAAATCTGAAGCTAATGATGCGATGAAAAGGCTAAATCTTGAACTCTGGCTAAAACTAATATAGGATAAAGAACTCGGGAAAGTTGTTAATATGATATAGTTTTAATGTTGCTTGTTGATCTTGAAAGGGCTAAGTCGATCTGATGAAGATAAAAAAAAAAAGCTGAGGTGGGAAGGGAAGAGGTGGGCTAGAGATTTAAGGGAAGGCTAATTCTGAAGGAAGGGCAGGGGAGAGGTTTGACTGAGGAAATTGAAAAGCAACTTTCTTCGTTAAGACTGGTCGTTGGTCATAAGAAATCTGATTCAAAGAATAAGGAAAGTCCAACTGCTGACCATTTCATCACACAATTTATTACTTCTAGTAGTCTACTTCCTTTTTTTTTTTCCTCTGGGCTAGCTACAAGATCTTAATTTCTACGAAAAATCTGTTCCATGCACTAATTTGTAAACGTGCCAGCCGATATACTATCAGAAAAACTTGTTTGATGAAGTAAAATCGGCTTCCCATAAAACCAAGTTAAACGTGTCGGCCAAAGTATAAACACATCATAAGTGTCTGCTAGCTGAGTATATGCATGCCTTACATGCATGATCTTATATATAACATGAATCACAGAGTCATAAAACGTTGGTTCAATGGGAAGGGATGCGCGTTTTCACTCTTCACATGATAGTAATTTGAGTCTACTTTATAACAAAAGAAATTAGCAACGGAGGTTGGGGTCAAGCAGTTGGGGCTAATCCTCCCACGATGGCGAACACGGCTCGAGCCTCTCGCATGGTAGTGGTGCCTGCAATACATCGCGCCCTCGAGCCATGCTAAGGATTGGTCTCCTGATCCGAAAGGGGTCGAAGGAAATCTTGTACATTAAAAAACAAATATAGCAACAGACATGATCGAAAATTAATGAGTTAGGGTAACATTTAGCGTAGAAATGAATATAGTATAATAATTAAAAAAAATGTAATTGATTAAGTAAAGATATCTAATTAATATTAGATTAAGGATGAAGGACACTGAAAGTCAAAGAGGAACATGGAGAGCAGGGGACCGGGAATCTTCCAACATGCTTCCGTGTGTGGAAGAAGTTGATGGCGTGAACGTGACGTTTAGGTTCCATCTTTAGCTTACGTTTTCCTGACAACGTTGAGTTGCGTTGTGTTATCTTTTACCATATTCAATTTAGCAAGGGCACAAGGTGTCATCAAGACATGACAACTGATAATTAAATTAAAACAAAATTTAAAAAAAATCATCTTGAAATTACTGTAATCACTGCGGATTACCATATTTATTTTTATTTTTTTTCTTTTGATATTTTACGTTTTGGCCCTTTAAGTCTTTTCCAATTCTGTCATTTAATGCTGCAATAGTATGGGTTTAGATTTGGTAGGTTATTTTGTTTACTTAGTAATGGGGATCTCAAGATATAGATGAAATATTTTGTTAATAAGCTTTGACAAACATTAAGCCCCTTTAATTTTCTTCCATTAGGGACTGGTTTACACGGGTAGGGGAAAATTTAAGTTTTTTTTCTTTATCTTTTTTTTAATTTGATCCTTTTAGATTTGATTTTTGTGAAAATTAACTTAATGGTTTATTTTGGTTTTCTAGATATAAAAACCTTGCAATATTGACAGAAATATTTGGTGCTTGATTGATGTTAAATTTGTCAAATAAAACTAATTTTTTTGTTGTTTTACAATAATTAGAGCCTGGGGGATCAAATTTTATACTAAAACAAATACATGGGACTAAAGTTAACATGCAGGTAAAGATTAGCCAATGATTATAATGCACACGCTAGCAAGTGAAGGAAGCCACATCACTTTAGTGACGCGTGAGATTTTCTCTAGTG
>Ga0325414_1006215_pt1 | contig 12647 bp, 7 predicted proteins | sample PopdelMetagenome_8_FD_206183 | JGI IMG/M metagenome (GOLD analysis project Ga0325414, IMG submission 206183) | Populus deltoides microbial communities from Bellville, Georgia, United States - Leaf-PdKOR-R3 | ecosystem: Host-associated > Plants > Phyllosphere > Phylloplane/Leaf | place: USA... | reverse complement strand
AGGTTTATGTGCTTACAACAAATATTAGTGAAACAAATTTGATGTTTGGAATTCATTACTTTAGAAACACAATGGAAGGGAAATGATTTGTCAAGTTTTATTTATTATACAAATTTTAAGATAAATGGATTGAAGTTAATGTCTAAAAAATTGTTATATACTTGAAGAGAAGGAAAGAAAAGGGGCTGGAGAGTCTTTGATTGGAGATCTACAAGATCAAGACGAGTAATTTGAACTCGAGGACGAGTTCTTTCCAACCCATAAAGACTGATGCACAAGATTTTTTCATAACAGATGGTTTTATGTTATTGGACATAACTTTCGATATGATCGTTAGATCAAGCTGAAATTTTGTTTGGAGATTATAAAGGTTTTGTTTCCTATAGGATTAAATTTTTTTAGCAATGAAAAGGTCTTTTGATAATGCCCAAAAGTTATTGTTCAAAATTTGTTATATTTTCCTAGTTGGTTAGGTTTTTTCAGCAGAATACATGAAGAGAGAATATTCATTAATAAAATTTTGAATTAAAGTGTGTTATCCCTATTCAGCATAACTATGTGTTCTTATGCTCGTTGTCTTTCTTATGTTGTTTCCATCTATATCACTATATGCTTGTAAAGTTATATAAGAAACAAGACCAAGATGAAATTAGAAGAGCTGAATATTTATTATAACAAAAACAAAAAAAGTGCTCTCTTTCGCACATGAAAATTAAAAACAAATAGGTCTTTCATCTTTTTTCAAAAAGAAGAAACATTAATCAGGATGACACATCCTTCACAAAACAAAATACAGAACCAGCATAAAAAAAACTAGAAAGTAATAGCTAAAAAAAGCCTTTAAATGCTCAAAAGAGAAGTCCCCAAGTTCTTACAAACACCCATAAAGATGGAAAAACAAATCTATCTCACATCAGATTTAATCTAAGACTACCCATTTATCTATTGCTTTTCCAAAAAGTCAATACAAGGAGTGAAAAAATCTCCTAAAAAGTTTTGTATCTATTCCTCTTCATATCACCTCAAGTGAATCAACTTCGAATAACCCAAAATCTTATCATAAATTCCCGCTTCAGCTCCAAATATCCAATGTTACAAGGCAATGCATAAAAAGTAGCTCTGTGTATCCATCTATTAAAGCACATCACACACATACCACGAAAAATGCTCTTAAGGTCTCCTCACCTATAAGTAGTCATTGGTGCTACTATTGTTGAGAATTTTTCCTGAAATGAATGTTTTAGTCTTAAAGTAACCTTATCTCTCCAAATAAAATTGCACATGGAGCTAACATAACCCAATAGTCTCTATCATGTTGGCAAGAAACGATTAGTAGGAAGCAATATTACAAGAGGAGACTATTGGGTTTTAAGCATGCTCTCTCTTATCAGTTCAATATTCCTTATCAGATTAGTAGGAAGCAATATTACAAGCTCTTGAGCTTATCTAAGATTTTAAATCCTATAAGAACTAGAAGTTCCATAATTTTTACCTTCCTATTATGAAAAAGAAATAGGGGCACATCATGTAACAAAGGTGCAGTTCAGAAAGGAAGAATCCTAAAATCGAAATGATGAACAATTCAAGAATAGGGAATCACACCACCTTATGAATCTTTCATTATGACTGAACACCTCCATAAAGAATTATGACAGAACACCTCAACATTTTTCATAACATCTTGTTTTTCAACACCTCTAGAACACTCTTTAAGTGCTCGATATGATTTATTTTATTATTTGTATCCCACAATGATTTCATTGACAACACAACTATCAACACGCATACACCAACTACCATCCTTTTTTGGTGTCAGTAAAATAAGGACAACAAATGGACTTAAGCTCTCTTGAATCATCCCTTTCTTCAACAATTCTTCTATTTTCTCCCTCAAGATCTCACCTACTTTTGAACTTATTCTGTAATATGATAAATTCAAAAGGCTTGCCCCTAGTATCAAGTCAATCAAGTGTTGAATATCACGCATAGGAGGTACAATTAAAATATCTACTTCCTTCGTCTCCTTTAAAATGTTTCAATTTTTGACAAAGATTGGTTAATAGTAAGGAATACCTTCCCTCCAGCCTTTCAGGGTTTTGGTTGGGAATTCCCCTTCAAAGGCATCAAAGTAAAACTAATCTCATCATTAACAAATCTATAGATGTTTTCTTGTCCCCCATACCATGCATTCACATTATATTGTCATGGCCTACCAAATAACAAGTTACAAGTATTCACGTCAACTACATCACAGTAAACTTCATACTTATACTTGCCTATGGAAAAAGAAACTTTACATCTTTCAATTACTATTATCTTTGTTCCCTTTTTAATTGAACCTATAGTGTAAGGTTTAGGATATTTTTTAATATTCAAACTCAATTTAATAGCAGTTTCCCTACCAATAATATTCTCGCAGCTACCATTATCAAAAATTCATTGGTTTATTGTGCACCTAGTACAAAAAAGTTTGTGTCATGTCTCATCATCAGCTTTTGGTGTGAGCATCAATCGCCTCACCACAAAAACCTAACCATCATCATCCTCATACTCACCCTCATCATCAGGTTCACAACACTCCTCCGGATACAATTTTGTACCTTCTTTACACTCTCCATCCTTATGATCAACCACGTTTATAGGCCTCCTCTAAGATCATACATTTGGATTTATGCCCTTCCTGATTGCATCTATAACACTTTATTGGAGGTGGCATGGCACCAAGATTATCTCTTCTGGTTATTCATGTTAGGAATTGCTTGAGGCCTTATTTATCATAGCCAAAGTCAGCAGTAACTGGTTTGGATTTACTATTTGTCTGTGGCAGCTTACCCTTCTCGGCAGGTGTAATTCAAGGCTTTGTTGTAGAAACCCTCCTTTTATAATCAAATCTCGTATTGGTTCTAACCCGCATCAACATCTCTGCCTTAAAGCCATATTTCATGCATCAGTAACATTCAGCAACATCTGAAGCCTAATTCTATCTCTAATGGTAGGTTTCAGTCTCTGCATATCTAGCAACTTGTTGCCCATCAGTTTCATGCATGTTATTCTGCTCAGCTAGGCGCAAAAATTTCGCTGTATATTCATGCAAAGTTAAAGAACCTTGGGAACACTTTTCATACTGATGGAACAAAAGCTTATCATAATTAGGGGGCCAAAATCTATCTCCCAAAAACTGCTTCATTCATTCCTAAGTCTCAATAGGTCTTCTACCCTCTCGCCATTAAGTATCCAATAACATATCCCACTACACTAAGACCTCGTGCTACAATTTAAACCCTACATTTTTTACCATTCTCGATCTGAAATTCTCATATACACATAAAATTCATCACATTCAACTAACCAATCAAGAAACCCCTATGCTCCTAAATCAAAACCAAAAGAAGAAATTTCAACCTCCACACGATAATCTTGTTCATAATTATTCCTTGCCTCGATCTTCTTCACCAGATGAATACTTATCGTCATATTTACCACGAGGATTTCCACGAACTAGTTCAATGAAGGGTTGGCCACGGGCGTCATCCCCAGCGCGTGCCTCTCTTCTTCCCCGATTCATGTTTACAAGCAACCATAGTGCCTCAAACCTGGTTGTAAAGTCAAGATTGATGTCATCAAACCCAATTTGCATTCGTCCCTCTAAAGCTACTATCGCTACTGAAAGGTGATCTAGTTGATCCCAAACAGGTTAAATCCCCTAATCACCGTCACAAAGATGGTTGGCATCAACTACTCCATAATTCTCTTCATAATTCGCAATTGATCCAAATATTGACCCACTTTGATACCACCTAATGTAGTGTATAGTGAAGATAAAACTAGGGTTCTTAAACCCTAAGGTTACAGACCAAACTGTAGAGAAATTTAGAAAAAATTCTCTAGCATTTTTATTTTATCTTTATAGGAAAGGATTCATAATTAAAACTTAATTAATAAAATTCATCTAGCATTAGGATTGCTAAATAGTAAAATACTAATTAAATTAAAAGTCATGAGCTAAATAAAAAAAATAATTAAAATTCAAAATTAACAAGAAAAATAATTAAAACAGGAAATTGTAACTTTAGGCTTTATATCATGTTTCCGAGTTTCTCTGCGAATTTCTTTTCTAGCTTGGTCTTGTCAATTAAAGCCATAAATTCATGGGATAATTGTTCTACGTCAACCTTGTATTTGGATTTCTTTTTTCTATTTAAATTAGGACTTTTAATTTAATTAGAATTTTACTATATAGAAATCCTAATGCTAGATGAATTTTATTAGGATTTTATAAGTTAGGTAAGTTTTAATTAAGAATCATTTACTATAAAGGATTTTAGGTCTAAAACTAATATAAATAGAATATCTAGTTTATTTTAAGAACATTCAAATTCAGACTATTATTTAGATTTTTATAAAATATCAGATATTTTCCTTTTATTCCTCCAAGGTGTTAGGACTGTAACTTTAGGACTTGATAACACTAACTTTTATCCACGTTATATGTTGCGTCAGACTCTATGCTAATGAGTTTGGTTCAAGGGAAATCCCCATATACAAATGTAGATGCCTAGTTCTTGATGCAGACCCGAACAATGAACAAAGCAACAAGAATACCTATAAGAACCAATTCTCTAATTCAAGTTTATTTGATTGATCAAATCTTCAAAACCGCTCTTAAATGTTTAACTTCGAAGCTATAAATCGCAACAAAAAAAAAATAAGGAGAGCAGGAAAAATTGAATCTAATAGGAACAAGAAATTTCAATGGTAGGAAAACTGATATTCCTATACACTGCTAAAATCAAGGATAATCATATAAATTAAATAAATCAGATTATAATTCTCAAAGTCATTCATTCTCCATCCATTATGGTCCCAACAACGTTGGGACTTGAGAAGAAAATTTTGGAGAGAGTCATACCCTTTACCATTTTGCCTGAAATAACTAACACGACCCTGCACCCTCGTGGTTGCAAGCCCTAGAGTTTTACTGTCAATAACCCCCCCCCAATCAATCTATGTGAAAAACACGCCAAAAATTAATGAACTAAAATTTCCTATTTTGATTAACAAAGTCATTAATACTAACCAAGGAGTTGAGAAAAAAAATTTGTAACAGCTGGGAGTAAGAAATTTTTCAAGTTTTCATTCCATACATGAACTAAGACACAGAAATAGCAAAATCTATATTTTCACCTGATCTTCTGATTAAATCTTCATTAAAGTAAGATTTCAAAAGTGGATAATTTTACTTGTTACTGTGCTGAGAAATAAAAAAAATTGTAGAATGTAAAACAGTTTTAACCATGAGTCAGTACAATAGTATTGAAAGAAGGAACACCTGGTTTGAAAAATTGCTGATGCTCGTTAGGCAAGTCCTTAAAAATCCTCTACTTTGAAGTTGGCTTAAGAAGTATCTCTCATGGTCAATACATATTAATGCCACCAGAACATACAGCGCTATTGTCTTACCAGGTTCACTTCCTTTAGTTGCATCATTTATTACCTGGAGATTCAACAACAAACAAAAAATAAATGAAAAGCAAAGCAGTCATGAAAACATATCTTTTGATTCAGAGAAAAGCAACCAGGAAAAGAAAATAAGCCATAGGCATGAATAACAACACTGACAGCAGACAAGAATGAGAACTTGAACAATATATGTTTTTGAATCAAATTAAATATCTTAAAATTCTTTTGTGACAAGAAGCTCGACTTGAAGTGTATATCTAAACAGAAATTGAGAAGCCTTTTAACTAAAACTTCAAAGACATTACACATATTTGGGCCTGAGCATGATGACCTCTTTAAACTAGAATCCATAAATTTAATCTGAATTTCAGATCCCAGTAATGTCTATCTAAAATTCACACTGAGGATAACAGCCATGATTCCCTACATTCCAGCCAGTTTCCATACTGGCAAATATATGATGAAAAAGTAAGAGATCTACCAAATCCAAGATGGCCTGAGCTTCTTTCCTCATAATTGAAAAATTGGTACGAGCTAGTTCTGCCTGATCTTTGTCAATCTGGAAAGCGGACAGTGAATAAAAGAAGATAAATATTTAAACGTGAGAGAAAATTAAATCACTGGTTTGGAATCTACACACTTTATGGAAATCTAGATCTTCACTATCTTGCTCCTCGAGCATCAAAAATTGCATAACTGATGTTGGGATATTTGGATCAAGCATATGCTGACAATACTGAAAATAGCCAAGCAGCAATGCATATTGACTGCAACCACCAACCAATGAAAAAAAATACTCAGACTTAAACTAGAAGTTCAACAAGTGCAATAAAATCAATCAGCTTCTAGAAAGCCATACCGTCTTCTCAGAGATTCTGATGATTCGTTTCTCAGAATTGCCATTATAAGCTTAAATAATATTGAGTGACAGGCACCATTTGATAGTTTCTTTGCCGTTATAACATCAAGACATGTCATATTATCTGAATTTAAACCACCAGAGCACAAGAACCTTTCATCACGTAGTTTAGCCATGCATGTTAGTGCAACCTACAAAAATTTCAAAACCAAGCAAATTATAGTTTATATTAAGAAAGGGGGACCTCCTTAGATACCTTGTGAAATCAGTTCCTCAAAAAAATAAAATTTGAGTTAATCAAAAAGATCAATCATACCTGACTCAATACAAATGCCATCCTCAATGAACAGTCTCGAGAAGCAGAAGCACTTAGAGAGGCATCAAGAACCCTGCCAATGCCAGAAATATATTTACAAAGTATCCAAAAGGAAACTTGAATTAAGAGGAAAAACTAAAACAAGTGATGGTACCCACCGATATAAAATGTCAGATCGATTTTCAAGTGAATGTATTCTTCTGGATGCAGACACCTAAGCAAACGCGTTGATCAATGCAAAATGGAAGTGTTTTAGACATAAGCAGCCAAAATCTTATTTCAAACAGCACCATCAGCGAAAGGATCTAGGGAGATAGCAATAGACCTCAACAATATGTGACCAGCCAGTTAACATATGAAGTTGGGCAGCTTGTTCCTCAAGGTTCTTATTATACTTCCACCCCCATCTCAATAACTGTTGAATCGTCTCTCTTACATCATTGAGTTCAGCTTCATTTTCAAAGTTACTTAACTGGGGATAGACTGAATTGAATTTCTGGAGCAAAAAAAAAATCAATACCAGCATCCTTCTTTGGGCAAATTTCAGCAAATTAATAAAAGAAAATCAATCCTGGACCAAAAACTTAAATTATAAAGTAACCTGCCAAAGCTTATTGCGGAAAGAAGCAAGGTCAATCAGACGATCAGCGCGCTCTGAATAGTAGTAGATACCGCCCCTTCCTGAAGTTCTTGGATCTCCAAGTATGTCCTCTGCCTGCAAAACATGTAAAGAGAAGTCAGCATAGAAGAAACAAAGCAAGGACCAACAAAAAGTGCAATCTTACCATCAAGTCATACTTCATATTGGAAACAATCTGAGAAAGCTTCATGGTAGTATCAGGAGATCGAAATTGGATAACCTCGAGCAACTCCAAAACCTAAATTTCATAACAGAAGACATGTTCCCAGCAGCAACAAAATGAGAGAGAATATTTTTCCTTCAAAATACAATCCACAAACCTTTTTAAATATAAATTGTTTCGATAATCTTTTGCAATTTATGAAATTGGATACCTATGAAGCAAGAACCGAGGATTTACCACCCATCTACAGGGAAAACAAGAGCTAAAAACCAAATACTTATATGGTACATACTAAGTAAGAAACAAAAACCACCAAAAACATTCAAGAGTTAAAGAAAACCCTCCTCGCTAACAAAAAAGCTGCGACGAGAAAAAAATAGCTAATTGTATAAAGCTCCAAGACTGAAATTGATTAAATTTGTGACACCATGGAGCATAAACATTTCATATAAAGCAATTTTAAATAAGAAAAGAAATGTTAAAGTCAAGCAGCATCCAGTAAAACAAACTGAAATGCAAGTGTAAACACTAAGTAGCAAAGAAACCTCTAAAAGATAAATCCACAAAGCATCTGAGAATAATAAAGCTGGCATGAAAAATACATAACTTTAAAGATATTTAATACAGCAGAGTAAGGCAATGTCTCACTGACAATTACATTGAGCCAGAAATCAAGGAAATAGAAATTGATGTGAGTGAATCCTTTAGATGGGTAAAACAGTCAGTCAATAAAGTTCAAAGAGAAACACAAAAAAATAAAATAAAGCATGCTTCTAGATATTTAGAGTACAGAGAAACAAAAGGCAGTAGCAGTGGTCATATTGTTAGAGGTGGGGCAAAGCAAAGGAAGAAGAATCATTCAGTTCTTTGCTGTAATTCTATTGGCAAAGTGGCGAGGTCAAGTGTGGTCAAATATTAAGGCATTCAGAGTTTCATGCAAAAGTGCACTTCACATTCAGGTCCAATTTCAAGTCCATTATCTTGTGGCTTTGGCTTTATTTTCATTGACCTACAATTAGCTATGGATAGGAGACTTAAGCTCCATTTGGGAACGCAGTTCCTCAAATTTCAAAATTTTTTTTTTTTTTTGCTAAAATTTTTTTATATATATTTTCAGATCGTTTTGATGTGCTGATCTCAAAAATGATTTTAAAAAAATGAAAAAACATCATTTTGATGCATTTCTAAGCAAAAAGCACTTTGAACCGCAACCACTACCACAATCTCAAACAGGCTAGACTAAGTAAATGTACAAGTCATTAAGGAAGAATGTACGTGTGTAATATTTAAAAAAATAAAAGTAAAGACTGAATTCTTATAAAATAAAATAAATCTATCAAACACCAAAAAAATGCATGTGCTCCCAGTGAATCTGCTATCCCTACGCTTGCTGCACTCGCTTGAAACTAAAAGAACCAAATGAAAAGGCTCTATACACCAGTCAACAAGTGTTAAATTAGAGTGTGTAACGATACCTTATTCTTGCTTATTGTCTGGGTTCCAGCATGCTCAGTGCCATTTCGAAGTGTAACGGAATCATAAACTACATGATCAGGCCCACTTTCAATTACATCCCGTCCAAAAAGATGAGCGAGTATGGTCTGACATGCTTCTCGATGAGAGGGGCCACCCACATAACCAGAGTGCAATTCTACAGCTAAAAGCTTCAATAGCCATGCTCTCTAGGAAAAATAATGAAATTAAATCAATCATCAGCTGTGTAGAGATAAATCATAAGGATTTCTTCAGAGGTAAGGACAGCGTGGAGGTGGGAATAGACATCATAGTTTCAAGCAGTAGCAGTCTCCATAGTTCCCAAATAAAATAAAAATGAATTCTTCGTTTCTTGTCCATATTCAAAGATTAGCAAGCATCTAGACATGAAATTTTAAATGCAATGTTAATTACTTGGCAGTTTTCCATGAAACACAGCATGTATAAATGAAATCCATGTGCGAGCTCAAAAGTAAAACATCTCGAGAATTTGCAACTCAATTTCCACAATTTGAGGCTAATGCAATGTTAAGATCAGGAGCATCAATGCTTAGAGAATACAGAAAATGAACACTGCAAAATGAAAATTATAAATTCTTGTTCCAGTATCCACATCATGCAAACTGAAAATTAGTGTTTTTAGAATAGACGATACTTTCCCATCAGACAATGGCATTAGTGAACTGAAGCAGCATCCTGAAATGGTTCAGGTTTTCAGCTGAACTATTTAAGGCAAAGACAGCACGAAGCCTAATTCAAGCTGGTCATAATTGTGAAACAGCCAGCTCAGCAAACCAGATATTTTGGTTCTTAGAAGATTTAACACTTACATTAAATCTGATTGTGTATCATTTTAAACTGTGTACACAATTGGTAATAAAAATAGTACTAATGTTATATTTTGAACTTTTTAATTGAATCATCTATTCAATAGGGTCACTACTGCATCTGGTTCTTCTAACAATGGATTGGCCGAATTAGAAACTACAAAGACATTTTTTTATATATAGAAATCTTGGTGGTCATGATATCCCCATAAAATCCATGTCTTTAAACATTGATCATGCTAGCAACAAAATGCCAGTTGGTGGCTATTTGTAAATATTGGCGGAAAAGGGCTAATTCACCCACTGTCTAAATGCTGACTGCCATACTACAAGAATGGATGTATGAGGAGACTATAGAATGCCACAATAGAACAATAAGCCTGGTTAATCATCAAATATTAAAAACAATAACAAACCTGGTGAAGGGAGCTGATGCGAAGAGGCTGATTGCTATTCCGTTTAGGAAGCGGAGCAATACCAATAGTATCAAGGTGCTGTCATATAAAAAGATTCATCCAGAAAGAAAACAGGTACTGAAATGCTTAAAACAGGTGCCAAAATGCATAAAAACTTTATACAATATAAGCAGAGTAACAGTACCAAAGAGCTTTAGATTATAATTCATGTTGCACCTTTACAAAGAATTGATACTTTTTCTTGCTCAGCAAATCCATGGTAGGGCCACATGTAAGCAGGTCCACGGACAACTCATAAAGGAGCTGCACCAGTCAAAATGGTTAGATATTCTTCAAATGCCAGAACAGGAAAGGAACCAAATAATCAACACTATAATTGATAAAATTGAAGTAGCATGAAACCTGAAAACCAAACTCATGAAGCATTGCATTCTTTTCAGGTTTTAAAAGCCTGTCCAAGATTTCAAGAATAACCTTCAAGCAACTGCAAGTTAAATAATAAAGTACAATCTATCATATAGACATCACAAAATTAAATATCAACGTACATAAGCAACTTGAAACTAAAAAAACCTGTAGTGAAACTTTGGTTGCAGAACTGTCCGCTCAACTGCGTGGTCAATATCAAATTTAAGCAGTAAATGTGTAACATTTGGAGCTGGCCGACTAATGTTATCTATTAGGAGCTGAAAAGAAAAGTAAGCTGATTACAGACATCAATAAAGATCATTAAACATTATTGATGCTGGAAGCAAAGCAGTAGCTGGACTTGCCTGCATTATCAGAACCCCTGGATCATCAACCTTGTTCTCTATAATCTGACATTCTTCTGATCGTACCTCAAGGCAGGCTGCATAATCCTCAACCAAAGAGTTTGCAGCATTGGATTTCAACAGTAACTGTACGAGCCCCACCACACGGGAACTGTCACCAAAAGTAACAATAGTGCAGTTAACGCTTTCTGCAGAGGGCCATGAAGACCCAAAAACACCAAATATATACAGACTGCCACCAACAATTAGGGGCATTCTTGTTTCTGATAACGGAACAAAAAGTTCAAATAAAAAGGTAGTGGAATCCAGGAACCCTATTATTGAATAGCTGGCTTCAATTTATTGGTTAACCAACTTCTATTTTTAAAACTTTCTGAGCTTCTATTGAAAATTTTCATAATGAATTTTTGGTCCATTAAAAACATTTAACAAGAAGACATTTCTCAATCACGTGACATTTGCAAGAAAAAAAATATAAAGTTATAGTAATGTTGATAAAATATAAACGGAAAAGAAAAGAACTTTTATGGCTCAGCTCAGGTAGTCTAACCAATCACATAGAAACTGGTTTGGTTCGGTTACCTAGTAATTGGTTCAGTTAAAGGCTGGCTGGCACCCACAGTTCGCTGATCTCAAATAATATCAAACCAAAGAATCAGAAAATGTGAAATAAAACCATACCAAACCTAATGAACAGATCATTTTAATTTATTTCAGCATTGATTCGTTGGCTACTTTAGTCGGTTGTTTTCCTGAACACCACCCCCTTAAGCACACCCACCCACCAATCAACATTTCACCTAACCTCACTCTTTCTTGGAATGCAGCCAGACAAAAAGGTGCACAATTATGTGTTCAGTACCTTAGAATACTCATGATTTTGATTGAGCATTGCTGAATTTTGGGTAGAAAATCATATCTGACATACTCCAGCAATGCCACAATTAGATTATGATCTTGTGAAAGAATAACATCCAAAGGCTGCAACAGAAATAACCAAGTAATGAGAACATTATTTGAAATCTACTTCCAAATTATATGTAATATGTTACTTCTCCAAGTTACATTATAGATTGATTTAGGCAAGTGGATAGTTGGTTGCGATTAGTTAGTGTCCTAGGATAGAAAGGACAGAAACGTATTTGATTGAAGGGATGGAAACAAAGACATATAATAAATCTATCTCTGATACAGTTTCGGAGTGAATTCATATCCTTTCAAAACATAACATGCAAGGAGACATCCTCTCTATCCCATTGTCTCTATCTTTTCCCTCTCGAGACAGTAACCAAACGCAACCTTGATATTGTGTACAAAGAATAAAAATGAGAAAGTTGTATGAGATGATCATATTAGAACATTAATTGTGGAACACTTCGTGAACTAGTAAAGGCCTCCAAGCCAGAAATCCGAAGCTATATATAAAGTACTCTCCTTAAAAACTTCTCAACAACTATTATACCTTTAATACAATACTAACATTATCACATATCCGAATAATAATATGTAAATTTGGTCCCACCTCTAATCAAGGCAAAGACTAACATTAATTATTACTTTTGACAAACTTTGCTAATATTCAAAAAACGTTTTTTAACAAAAAGGACTCTTAAAATTTCTATTCATTCTTGCATTGTAATTTCTATTAGCATCACATCAACTTAAAAAGAAATATTCAGAATAAAGAATCAAAAAAAGT
>Ga0325414_1006214_pt1 | contig 12647 bp, 11 predicted proteins | sample PopdelMetagenome_8_FD_206183 | JGI IMG/M metagenome (GOLD analysis project Ga0325414, IMG submission 206183) | Populus deltoides microbial communities from Bellville, Georgia, United States - Leaf-PdKOR-R3 | ecosystem: Host-associated > Plants > Phyllosphere > Phylloplane/Leaf | place: USA... | reverse complement strand
ATGATTATTGGCAAGTCTAGAACTTCAGTACCCCCTCCAAAGGTCGTTGGTATACATCTGTTCGGTAATATGCAGTTGACATCAAAGCATTATGATCATATGAACAAGGATTAGGGCTTGGCAAATGTTATTCAAGAGAAAAATCTTGTAAGCTTTTATTTTTTCTTCCTCGTAAGAAATATCAACTAGTTGTACAACAAATTAAACAGAGAAACGTTGCTAAATTGATATGGGAGCAATGGCATCCCTTTTTGTAGCAATGGACTACCTACAGAAAAGAATTTCAAAGGACGTAGTAATGTCTAGCGTAATGGAAAATCTCGCAAAATGAATAACCTCTCAGGAGGGCATCTACAGTTAAGGAGCTTGTGGCTTGAATTTACATCTTTCAGTAAGGGAGACTGATGAATAGAACTCGATCCATTTCTGCAGTGTGATCATATTTAATCACAGCGTGGCAGCAAGAAACTAAAGCCAGAGTTTTCACGAATCAGAGGTGGTGGTTCGATGTCAGCGATGTCAATTTGTTCCATGGACTTTGATAAGTCATCAACTGAAAATGGAATGCTGCAAGCATGAAAAAATTTATAATAGGTCAGTGACAGCCACAAGTTCAGGTTAAGGAGATGCGCCTCTTCTTGTGGAAAAGAAATATTCCTCATTCCAGATTAACTTCTATTCATTAATATGATGTTTTAGCTACAGGTGGAGAGAACTGGATTCTTGCTGAAAGTTTTCAGCACTCATCATTTCCAGCTAAAATTCTAGCTGGGTATACAAAAATGTGCATCACAAGTTCAAATAATAAAAGAAAAAAGGTTAAATGATGCAGAAAATAAAGGAAAATATAACATTGTTTGCTGACCTTGAATCATCATCCAGCAGGAAAGAATTACTAACTGCATTATTTGAATCTTCTGTCATCAACACCCTCATATTGGATATAACCTACACGGAAAGCATACACATGGTAAAGCTCAGCTGGATCAGTTTTCATCAAATTAATGTAATACTGCAACGGTTACCAATGTTCCCATGTGACAAAGATGACTCTAACCTAGTGTAGTCATGGTATCGGTAAGAACTTACATCCGTCGACACACTGTGTGTGCCATACTTGTCGTCCCAGTACATGGTACTGATTCGGTATAGCTGCTGGATACTTAGAACCTGCATGCACAGATTAATTAATTTGGCTATGACATGGTGAAGATGACAGCATAGGAATAAACGACATCTAGGCACTCTTGGATGATAGTTCATCACTCACTGGGCACAGGTCATGGCTTATTTCATCCAATGTTTTCTTTGGCTTTTGATGAATGACCTACATCAGGAAAAAAGATCAACTTGAACATGTCATTGTTTCTCCTTCTTCACCATCTTAACATGTAATTGTGGTCTGGTGGAAGTACTCATGAATTCATAAAGAAGGAAAACATACCAGAAACCCGATAGCCTGTCTAATATGCTTGAGCTCATCCCAGGCTGAACCTGCATACTGCATTTATATTTTTGTGGTTGGTAAATCTTGTATCTTATAGCAACGAAATTCGAGGGAGTGAATTCTAGGTACCTCATCTGTTGCTTTGTAGCACCAATGTTCCAATTCAGCCAACCCAGCTTTAACATATTCACCATTACTAAATGAACAGCATTCTCTTCTTAATAAAAGGCTGCCGAAAAAACAGTGCATCGTAAATAACCAAAATTATGGCCACCTTAGAAGACAAATGAAAATCGGAGCATGGACTGAATACCTGTTGAATAGTTGGACATTGATGAAGGAAAATATCTGAGTGAACACCTTACGAACTAAAAATGGCGGTACCTAGAAGAAGAATCATATGATAATATTAAGAAGTTCTGAAAATCAACCGTTAAGAAAAAAGGAATTCAGTTAATTGATTGCTCAAGTTTTGATGAAGCGAAGTAGAAGGGAAATGGGATGAGTGAGTTCCTGTAGGAAATTTAGAAAGGGAAGTAGAAGTCCTTGAAGCCTTCCTTCATGGAAGAGGATATAAAAGCAGGAAAAAGAAAATGAAAAGTGACCAGTGTTCAGTATTCCTATATTCTCTAAGAGGTCATCCTCTTGTCCTTTCTACCTTGTGTATGATGGCAACTAGACTAGCAAGAAGACTATTTACAGCTGATCCCTATCATATAAGTGAGGCAGAAAGTAGGGGATTTGATAAATAAGAAAACCAAAGGGTGGACTCTTACATGATTTGACTTCAAAGTGTTTAGGAAGTTTCCAAGGCTCTTCACAATTCCTTGCCAGTGAGCAATCAGGGCTTGCTGGGCTGCAGCATTGGCAACTGAACGTGTTCCCTTCACTAAACTTGCTCTGGATGTTCTTGGTGCCTATGAAAATCATGTTCAAACAAAAAGCTATCTAAGGGATTTTACAACAAATAATTTAAACATGTTGACAGAAGCATAATTTTTTTTTTATATATATATATATAACAATGTAGTCTCTTATGCATAGAAAATATACCTGGATGCACAATCCAAGTAAAGGAGAGATTTCTTTCTTTAGATTATCCCGAATCATTCCATAAATTTTTTCTACATATGCTGTAAGCTGCTGCTTGAAAAGCAAAGCTGGATACTTGGCTTCAACTTGCCGCAATGTGTCCACTCCACCATTAATGCCCCCATTGATTAAGGATAGATTGACTCCTTGCGGAGCTCCACGAAAACTCTGAAAGAAAATAACACAGAAGAAACCTGACTTTAGTAAAGAAATGAAATTATCTTGATGGCTTTTGGTGATTTCAATGAGAAACTTGTACATGCCTGTGTCATTCTTCCAAATAGAGTAGCTGATGATGATCTTCGACGTTGTGGAGCCATTCCTGCTGCACCACTTGCTTTCAATGTACGTTGGAGCAGTAAGAGGAGTGTTGAGGCATTGGATAGCCAATAGGCCAAGACATCATTGTTATCCTGGGTCTGATGTTCAAATTGAAATAACATGTGAGAAGGGGTGACTTCTGGTGGGGGGAAAATGGTAATAAATCAAAACAATAATTTATAAGATTTGGCATTCCAAACCTCAATTGCATGGCCTATGGTCTGAATGATCCGATCAAACACACTGGTTCTCTCAACTTCAAACGATCTCCACTGCAAAAGGCACTTGTATATGATACAAGCAGCGATAGGTCTGTTCCCTGAAAATCCCAAGTGTTGTGCAACACAACGAATGAGCAACTCCTGGTTCTCCTGTTGTTTCTCATTTAATGACTTTTGTGGCTTATCATCTACTTCAGAGTGCTCCCTGTGGTTCATTGAAGGGCTTTGCAGATCCTAATCCATTTAATCAGGTGAACAGAAAAGAAAAGGAGTCAAGAAAAAACATTTCAGGAGCCCAAAAGACTGAAAATGTGTAATTATGTAAGCTATGCTTACCAAACTTGCTCTTGCAGCATCCACTGGAATGTGACTCTCAGCCCTCTGCCAAATATCAGAAAACAGGAAAAGCTCTAACTCCTTCCGTGACAGAAAATGCAAAGTCTAATATATGACATTATAGAGAATTACCTGCATAGTTGATCTGGAGCGTCCCGAGAGGTACTTGTTGGGCGTCATTGACAGAGCCTGTTGCCGCAGGACTTTATTCTCTGACTCTAAGTTGGTAAGTTTCTCTTCTAGCCTAATAATAAAAAGGTAAGTCGTATTAATATTTCCATGGTACATATACCAATTGAACTCTAAAAAATTTGCAGTCCAGGAGAATACAGTTATCGGAATACAAGTGGTTGATACAATACTAAATAAAGCAGGCATGAGCAAATAATATTGATTTCCTACCTTTGCAAGGATTCCTGGAGTTGTTGAACCTTTTTCTCTGTTTCTTCCAATTTCTTCCGTCTTTCTTCACTAATCTCTTTTACTTCACTGTATTTCTTCTCAGTATCATCAGCTCTTTGTTTCTCAGAATCTAACGTGGTCTTCGGTGCATGAAACCAATGACAAGATTGACTAAATGAGATGATAAATTTTGCAGCTTGTGTACATGTAATAAACCAGAACTTGTGCAAATTCAAAAGTGTTTCTAGTAGTGGATTTTGCTAAATGATGCATTATTTTCCTAACATGTTTCCTCATTTGGAAACGAAATGACTACCTGATATCACATTTGATTCTACGATAAAGGTATTTATTGATTACTAGATTGAACTTCTTACCTTTAGGTTTTCTACTTCTTCTGTTAGAGAATCAATTTTCTTAGTATCTTCAACAAGCACTTGAGTTTCTTTAATTACAGGAGGTGCGTCATCAATAGCCTTCTTTGCAGTCTCCCTTTCCTTGATTATCAATGCATTGGCTTCTTCTATTTTGTTTTTCATTTCTTCCAGTGAATTCTGAAATTTCACCACTTCTTGTGCTTTTGCTTCTTCCAAATCGGTCTGCATGCGTGATGTCAAGCCTTGGCATGAGCATATAATTATCAAACTCCAATTAAAAGCAACAATTTCTTCTCATCATAAATGATCTGATGGTATTTGAAGGGTGTTGAGTTCAAAAAGTTTCCATTTAGATTCAAAATTGTACTATTCTGCTGGATGTTGTGTTAGCATACTGCTTTTCATAGCATGTTGTAAATTCACATATAACCAAGAACTTTCTTGTTGGAAAAATATCATTCCGCAGAACATGTTACCCTTAAACGTTTTTCCAGCTGCAAACGCCATGTGAGTTCCTCTACATGCTTTTCAAGCTTATCTTTGGCTTCTCGTAGTGCACCTGTGTCTCTTGCAGCCTGCAAGAAATCGGAGATGTATGTCAATAATCCTACTTAAAAATCACAGGCATCAATATGAAACATAGTTCAAGCATTTAGCAGGAAAAAAAATGCTATTCATATCAAATATATGTTGTGATTATAGCTGTTGGCTTTGTCATGTTTATGAAAGCCCTTAAGGGGTCAAGGATGGCCTATTGTTCTTGTTAATTCTAATTGAAATATCCTCTGTTTCTATTATCAAACTAAACTAGTATAGCTCAGAATTTGATACTTCAATTTGAAGCTCATGTACTAAGACCATGTCTATGGCTTATACCGAACACTCGAGTGAAACTTTTGGCTATTAATTACCCTGCCTTTACACACCACCTAAAATTCTAATCAGATTTCCATAACTAGCCTTCTCTATATATGGAAGAACTCGGTTTTGTTTTTTTCCAAGTGGTAATAATTTGTTAACCAAGATACTCAGATTATCTTGTGGAGTAGAGCTGATACAGGCATTCTCAGAATTACATTCATTAAATTATGTTATACCCTTAGATCAATGTCTTGCAAACATGAAGTTGACAATTACACTTGGAAAAGAAAAACCTTTTAAAACCATATAAATAAAAGATTCCCGAAACTGACCATTTTGAGCAGCCTTAGCTCTCTCCTAGCAACTCTACACCTCCATCCTGTTTGTGTGACAATTGCACTTCTCTGCAGCCTCTTATAGTAGGAAGCAGCTTTATGACAGTGCCATCGGGCCTGCATTTGTCATCCAAGTAAAGAGTAATATAATTTATTGTTGGAACACCAGAAAGTAGAGAATTAAAAAAATAAGAGATGTATCATCAAGGATGTAACCTGAATAATGGTTGCAGCTTTAGTTCGCTTCCTAAATCTGAATTCCTTGCGAGCAACCATTGCCCTTAAACCTGTTTGCAAGAGAAGCGCAGATATATGAAGTTTCTTGTAGGCTGTTCTGGCTGCATATCTACGTATATGCTTCTGAATTTTTCTAGCAGCTGCCTCCCTCTTTATGCTTACATAAACTTTGCAAGCCAGTCTTCCTACAAAATCATACAAATTCGTGTAAAAGCATGTCAAATTTAAAAACTGGTTGCATTTCTAAACCAGGTTAAGCTAGTATATTTTCTAATGAATGACCTCTCCATAGTGATTGCACCACTATGGTAGCCTTCCGCAATGCAATAAACTGTTTGCGAGCATAATGCGTCCGTATCCGTCCCTGGATGGTTTTTGCTGCGTTGTTGAGTACCTCAGCTCTCCTTGCATCCAATTCAGCCATCTGACCAGCTCTCAAGAAAACCTTTGTTTTGCCTATCTGCAAGCCATTCCAGTGCCAATTGAATAAACAGCCTGACAGAGGACTCAATTATTTTGAAACAATATGTGACTGGATGGAGGACTTCCTTTAATTTAAAACATAGACATCAACTGTGAATCATGCATAACACATTTCATTCATGTCGCTTTCACATCAGAAAACAATCTCATAATTATCTCCTACATTATCTGCTATTGGCACAAGAAGCAAAGAAACTTCAGCTTTACCTGGAACCCTTTAAGCCCCTTCTTTTCCAAAATCTTTTTGCAAACAGTCTTTTCATCATAGCTGTTCACAACAAATTTTATATTTAATAAATCTACATTTTTCTCAAGTATATTCAGCAAATTCAAGACTAATTCAAAGTGGCCACAACTTCACAGTGAAAGAAGTCACAATTATTAACTACTAAAACAACAGTTTATCCTACAACAGATTACTTACCTTCCTTCCAAAGCCTCTGGGGCAAGAAGTCCAAATCGATTTATGAATTCAAAGAAAGGGCGGCGAGTAGGATATCCAGCCATACTTATTCGAATTGCTTCTAAAACACCCTACATTGACAACCATTAAAATTAAACTAACAAATAAAAACTAGCAAGAATTTGTGAAAACCATCTCAAAACTAAATGTCAGAATGTAATGAGAATCAGATACCCTTTTTTGCAAAGACATTGAGAAACAAGTACATTTTGAGAAAACCAGCTCAACAATGAAGATACGTTAAATTGTACTTACACCGCATCGCAATTGCTGCATGATGTTGATATTCTCAAATACAGCAGGTTTTAGTAGATTGTTTGGCTTTACACATCTAATGTAGTGAGGTTCAGTAGAATTTAATGTCTCCATTAGTTGCTGTAGTTGTATCTGCATCATTTTGAATACAGAAAGTTAGTTCTCAATTCTCGAACCACAAGAAAGCATACAATATAGACAAAAGACATAGGGGGTACATATAGAGATCAACTGTTGTTTATGTAAGACAAAGGCAACTGCCTTGCTCATTTAGATAACAAATAATTCTACCTTGAAACGAGAACCGATTGAAGAGAACTTTGAAGATTTACTTGTCTCCTCTGGAAGTCGAGGGAACAGGCCTGCTACGAAAGGACATTTGGAACCATTCAACAAATCTTGATGTTCAGGAACCACATAGTCTTTGTTCTTGTCCAAAAAATGGTCCGATTGATACTGGACCTGAAAATACGAGAAACTTAATCTTAATGCAGCAGCAATTCACATCATACAAGCATACACAACTGATGTTTTATCAATATAGCTTACCTCTCCAGCATAATGAGCGATGGTGAAATCTGTGCGAGACAGTTTTGGCTTGATAAAACGCTTGTGAACTTTAAATGTCTGATAAAGCTTATTTGAAAATGTTTCATGCGTTGACTTTGGAAACATGCTGAAAACAAGGCATTGTTAACAAGAATTGAGAAGCCAATTTGATCTTCAACAAGATGCTTAAAGAAAGAAACAACAAGTGGCTGATAATAGATAAGGGGAGAGTTTTAAACAATTATAAGGGGTAAGTACAGTCAGAATTCTATTCATATAGATGCAAATTATCCTGGAAAGCATAAATTAAAGTAACATACCAAGCTTCATCAAGGAGAGCTATTATACCTCCTGGTTTCTGCAATAACAAAAAAAAAAGGGTAGTAAATAATAGGAGTGATGGAGTATAAAAAGAACCAAAAACAACTCAAAAATAGTTAGAATAACACTCAAAATTTGCACATACATGCCCCATTAAGATATTTTTTCTAGAATTCGGGTTTAGAAAAAAGAAAAATGTGAATCACAGGGAAAAAACCTTTTCAAGAAGATCCAAGACATCTTGATTATCGACAAACTCAATATAGCTCCAATCAATCTGCTCTTTTGTGTATTCCTCTTGTTCCATTTTGAAGACGTGCTGAAAGTCATCATGAAACCTTCTTCAGTTAAAAGTTGAAAATAACTTTAGCTAAATAGTTAACATGGTCTGCAGCATTACCTGGTTGAAATGCTGCTGCAACTTCTCGTTTGTGAAATTAATGCAGAATTGCTCAAAGCTGCACAGCAGGAATTGTAAAATTGTTATGAAAACTGCCCAAGTATATATATATATGTGCTTCTATTTTTCATTGCTTCTTACCTATTCGTCTTAAAGCTTTCAAAACCGTAGATGTCAAGGACTCCAATCAGAGATTTTGAGTTAGGATCTTGTCCAATGGAGTTATTAATCTTATCTACTATCCTGTACATAATCTCGCATGGTTATCATCATATGACTCTTCAAGTTATAGATGATATCAATTGAAGACACTAATGTCTTACCAATCAAATAAACGAGAATAAATCGTCTTAGCTAAACCATCCCTGCTAGTCACTGCACTTTGAGGATCAAGACTTCTCTTGATGACCTCCTCAGGGGTGATCATAACACGCTTACATAATGCATCTTCCAGGGCTACAGGATCACACCTGAAATAAATAAAAAATTCAACAGTTACACTTACATGAAAGCAAACATATCAGATACCATCTATGCTCGTATATGCAAATTTAGTACATTAGTAGCTCTGCTGTTGTTTTGAGATGGAATTTAGCTTGGTCATCTTTAGGAACGGACGAATCAACTTCCTTTCCCTTGGAAAAATCAATATTTCCAATATGAAGGACTGCAGCAACGACTCTGAAAATTGCTTCCTGGGAGAGAGAGAGAGAGGGTAAGATACTGCACTGACTGACAGCAGTCAAAAGCATACTTCTTCGAAAGCTTACCTGCTCCTTCGCACTTATTCCAACAATATCCATAGCTCTTCTAGTGGAAAGATAGTCATGGGCATCACTTACACCAGCCAGTTCAAAGCAATTTGTCTGGTTAAGATAGTGGAATGATTTTGGGCTCCCCAACTTGTACTTCTCTACTTCCTGTTAACAAAAGGCTAGAAGTTGTAACATGCTGGCATAATAAGCATTCGCCATTTACTATAAAATCACATTTGGAGCTATCATTTCACCAGAAAGTTACCTCCTGTGGTGCGGCACAAAGAAGGTAAAAACAGTGGTAGTTGCGCTCAGGACTGGAAACTTGGCAAACACGAGATCTCTCTAAAAGGTAAGTTCTGATGGCAGCTCCAGAAATTCTTCCATGCTTGTCAAACTGGATCTCAACAAATTTACCAAAACGGCTGCACCAGTATTAATTTTAGGAACACATCAACGCAAAAACACCAATGAATATAGTTTTGAAACTTTTTAATGACATTGTCCATAAAATTATTGGAGGTGAAAAGTCAGCCCTTTATTGTTGTGGAAGATTCGATGCTAAAGCATGCAACAATTTTATCTGATACCAATTTCATGTCAAGTGAATTATCTCACCTGGAATTGTTATTTCTAACAGTTTTAGCATTCCCGAATGCTTCAAGGACTGGGTTTGACTGCAATCAAATCAGATAATAGAAAGGCCTAGTCAGAATTCATGAGAAATGAAAGGAATGTCACCAAATGGAAGATTAAATGGAATAGTGAAATTCTAAATTTAAGAACAAAAGCTGAATTTTCAAACATACTTCAAGAACTTGTTGTTCAACGGTTCGTCCTTCCGTGGCAGCTCGACCTCCTAAAAATGCAAGGTACCTCATAAGCATTTTCGTGGTCTCAGTTTTACCTGCACCACTTTCACCACTGACCAAAATGGAATTACTTTTCCTTTCATTGATCATTGCCCTGAAGTCAATAAAACACTTTGTTGAATATATTTTCATTTGTAAAGAAAATGACAGCGAAAAATGCGAATAGGAATAACCTGTATGCAACATCAGCAACCGCAAAAACATGAGGACTCAGCTCTCCAAATGGTGCTCCCTTGTATTGCTGCATCATGTGGCCATCATAGAGATGAGGCAGTCTTTGAAATGGATTAATGGCAATAAGAATATTTCCGGTATACGTCTGCAAAATAAACATGGAGGTTTATATTGTTGCATGGACCATCGAGGCTGAAATTAACAGTTTTCTCTTCTTTTTTTCTTTTATAACTTAGAGCAATGCTAGTTATAATATTAACATAAAGGGGAAGGAAAATTTACATAGATCTCATTCAGTTCGTATCTCGTTTTCAAATTCTCCAGAACTCCAGGCTCATGCAAGTAAGAAAGCTTTGTCATGTCATCAACTCCACCAGCAGGAGCTTCCATATCCTTCGGATATATTTTTGATAATTTAGCAGTGACCTTGTATGTAGACAAACAGAAAAGAGAATGTCAGGGAGCAGGAAAAACCAACATTGAAATGTAACGTGAGCATTGTTCTGATGAAGTCATTTTATTATCAAGTTGCTTTAAATTTTTATATTTTTGTATAACCGGTATCTAAATCATAAATAACAGATGAATATTTCAGCAAGATTAGTTTTAATTTTTTTGTTTTAGCAACAGAGACATGCATGAACGGTTACCGAGGACACAAGCTGCTAAAAAGAAGAATTTCTTCTCAATTTCAAAACATGTAGAGCTAGTCCATGAAATGCAACTCTAGCATGATTACAGAGGGACAGCATCAAAATCCAAGTATAACTATCATTCGACAACCATTAACCACAGGAGCTGTTATTCCATGGGAAGAAATTAAATCAAAACATAAAAAACTATGGCATTCGGTGCACCTTCTTTCCGTTTGAAGTCTCGATCTCCGCATCCTGCCCTGTAATCTTTGATACCTTTCCATCAAGCCAAGCCAACTGAGGGTCTTCAACCCAAACTTCAGAACCTACAATTATATTCTCCGTACTTCCCTGCAGAAGCCGATATTCAAAGCATGAACATATATAAGGCGCAGACTGTAAATATTTAGCTAGAAATACACTATTACTTTCACAATACATGCATATCTGGTTTCACATCCTTAATCAGATGCAAAGAAATCAAATAAACAGAAACTTAACCTTTAAGCCCCCATCATAGCACAAGGGATGTTAAGATATTCGACAATGTAGCTAAGCTATACTTTATAAAACTGGATGAGAGATTTCAACAGATAAAAGAAAGAATCTGCTCGAATTTTCCTATTAAAAGCATAATATCTTCTTCTTCTTCTCTGTCTCCGAAGTCTTTGTAACGCCAATGCTCTAATGTGCGTCTCTTATCTCTCTCAAACCTAAGAGGTGTAAATGACCCTTACTTTTCATTGATTCAGTTGCTATCTGAAACTTGTTTAGGATCAAGGAAGAAGAAAAAGAAGTAGTGATAAATGTTCAGCTTCGCTAACACCTCAACTGTATATTCTGTCTTCCAGCGTTCTTCTTCTCTTCTTCATGAAAGATAGATGATGAGTAGTTAACTGGATTGCTATATAACGTTGCAAGCCCTGTGGAAAGCTACATCAATTCCTCGGAGCAATCTAACAGCTTCTATACCACCACATTGTTGCTAGATCAAATCGACAACACTAAGTTCAAAGTTTACATACCAAAGTAAGTTCAATCCATTTCCAACGAAACAATGGAAGGCAAAAACCTCGCCATCCATGTGAATACGCCTTTTAAGGTAGAACATCGCAACATTTCATTCCATTAGAAAGCATACAAACCTCTCTATCAGCATCCTTCTTCACGAACTTTTTCCATCTTACAACACTATCAAGCCTCCCATCAGAATATTTGCACATCACTACTACAAAACTACATCCCCTTATGGTCATATCTCTGTGAAAGTATTTTGTAAGCTGCTCAACCGTGTGTGGATAGATCTACAGATAGAAACTAATGGCCGAGTTATGTTCCCTTGAATCTGATTCGTCTTCTAATTTATTCTTACATCACATCATAACCCCATATATCTAGTATCTTTCCAGGAATCACCAAAACTATTTAACGTAGTCATTATTTTCTTCATAATCATTAGCCCAATGTCTTTATAAGCAGCCAAGTCTAACTAATTGTTTCTTTTTTCCTTCAATAGAACACACTCAATGCACACAGATTCTAACCTTATCAATGCCATACCATTTACTCTTCCCTTAAAAATGGGATTCATTTCATACAAAGACATGGTATCATCACATGAAAAAAAAAAACCAATAACAAGAAATCAATTTGTAGCCTATACCAAAAAAAGAAGAAGAAGAAGTTAGTAGAATATATATCCACGCACCATTTTGAAGCTATTTAAATTCAAGGTTGGACTAAGCAAGCTCCATCTTCATAAAATGTAAGGATCCAACCATTCAACTTTCTCTTGGCTCTCAAGATTCTACCTTGTTGATCATATCAAATCCATAAGTAGAGCAATGACCATATAGGAACCTCCATTCATGACACTTTCGATACAAACATGAATCAAGCTCAAAATTTCACAGAAACTAGATCAACTTAGATTTCTTTTTTAAAAACAAAACGACTCCAATTCCAATTATGGGTAAAAAATAGATATAAAAGATTGGATATTCAAAGAAAATGAAGAATTTTTTTTTATATCTGTTTCTTAGTATAGAAGAGGGGAAAAGAAAGGATAGAGAGTGAAGGGGGAGAGGGGAAGACAATAGGTGAGACAGTCT
>Ga0325414_1006212_pt1 | contig 12648 bp, 7 predicted proteins | sample PopdelMetagenome_8_FD_206183 | JGI IMG/M metagenome (GOLD analysis project Ga0325414, IMG submission 206183) | Populus deltoides microbial communities from Bellville, Georgia, United States - Leaf-PdKOR-R3 | ecosystem: Host-associated > Plants > Phyllosphere > Phylloplane/Leaf | place: USA... | reverse complement strand
ATATTTACAATAAAACTATATGGAAACAACAAAAACACCCTTACATGCAACATTGTTTTTGTTGAAATCCAATGGTAAACTTGTATTTGAACTGTTTTAATAACAGAAAAAGATGGAGAAACCTCTCAACACATTTATATTCCTCCCCTAGGGGAATGACTATATCTTCTTTGTTTAATTTTTTTTTAAAGACAAAAAAGCCCCCAACTCAAAGGTTAAAATTTTATGTCCTGAACGATAAAATCAATATCTATACTGCAGCCCAAAAACCCGAACAAAATATTGTCCCCAATCATTTTTTTTAATGCCAAATTTATCTAATGAAAAAGACAATCCTACATCCAACTCAAAGGTAGGAACAATTTTGTCATTACACTACTCAAATCCACAATAATTTATGTCTAGGTGAACAATCATATACTGAGTTTTAGTTTTTGTTGTAATGAAACAATGACACATGGTGATTCCAAATTACATATAATATAACATTACTTTATATTAAAAAGAGACTGCTGGGCATTATAACAACTTTTTTTTTATCTAATCACATAAAACACCTGTTTGGTTAGTTAAATAATTGTTTTTGTATAAGGTCTCATATATAATTATATTTCAAATCTTGATTCTATAGAAGCTAAAATAATATATTTATAACTCATAAAGACTTACTTTTCACATCAGTTATAATCAAATATATATTGTTTGAAAACCAGAATTAAAAGTGTTTTTCTTAAACCTATTTTTTCAAACCGTTATTCTAAAAACTATTACAACACCAAACATATAGCAAGAATCAAACATAATCGATCTTCACTTCTTCAATCGTGCTACATCCCTGGTTAAATAATTTTTTTACATCCCTGGTTAAATAATTTTTTTATACCAGATCTCATGTATGATTGTATTTCAAATCTTAATTCTATAGAAGTTAAAATAACATATTTTTAATTCATAAAGCTTTAATTTTCACATCAGTTTTAATTAAACATATATTTTTTTAAACTTACTTTTTTAAAACCAGAATTAAAAGTGTTTTTCTTAAACCTATTTTTTCTAACTGTAATCGTAAAAACTATCACAGCGCCAAACACACACTAAGAATCAAGCATAATTGATTTTCACATCTTCCCTTGTGCTCCATCCCTAGAAGTTGGAAAATGTGCGTGTTTGATATTGCGATATTTAATATTTTTTAAAAATATTTTTTATTTGAAAAATATCATTTTTTTTTTCAGGTTTTTTATATTAGAACATCAAAACCACTAAAAAAAAATAATATAAAATTAATGCATTTTTAATTAAGGAGCACTTTTCAAATTCATAAAGTAAAAAAAGCTACCCGCTCCAAAACTATCACGCATCCCCAGTGTATAAAAATTCAAATGGAGTAGCAATGTTTAAAATATTATGTCATTGACTGAACATATAATTAAATCGGACATCATCAAATAGAATAAGATCGGGTTTCAAATTCAATATGTTTGATGCACACATCGAATATCATTTCACAAAGAACAAGAAATAAAACAATATTTGTTGGGGGAGATACGACTAAATATATAATTAAATCAAACATAATTAAATTGAATAAAATTGAATTTTATTTTGTTTGATGTCCGTATTAAATATCATTGCAAAAAGAAGTTTAATTGAAAAAGACAAAATGAAACAAGAAATCAGGAGAGATAAAAAAAAAAAAAAAGAAGAAGTTTAGAGAGAGATTGAAAAGTAGAGTGAGGTTAGACTTTTTTTTTTTTAAAAAGTCTCTGATAAATTTAAAACGAAAAAGAAAAGGAGTAAACAATAAATAAAAAAACCTTGAAATTTCAGAGTCCCAAAATGTCAGAAGATAGACAGTGAACATACAACAACGACAAAAAACTCTCTTGTTTAGGAAGTTACCTAGAAACCCCTCTCTTTCCATTTCTCACTCTCTTCTTCTCTTCTTCTTCAATTTCTCTCCGAACATGAATCCTCCTCACAAAACGGAAACTGATCTCTTCCATAACCACCATGACCTGGTCCCGCCACTCCCTCCTCCTCCTCATCAGATCATCATCCCAACTCCTCAAACCCAATCACAACCGTCCATTCAAGACGACCTTTCCCTCCCTGAAATCGTCCTCTTCTGTTCCCCTTCCTCCCCCGATAATTCACCGAGTCAATCCTCCTCCGACAACGACGACTCACTCAGTCACCACCAAAACAACCTCCACCACAACTCCAATCGTATCCTCAACCCTCACGCGCCTGCCTTTATTAACCCTGAGCCATACATATCCACACAGTTCTACACGTTCAACGCTGAATCTCACACTCTTATGATCCGTTGCATACTCGAGCAGCGCCTCGCCACTCCAGACGAGATCCGGGCGGCTACGCCGTGCACGGTGTTGAAATCGTGGCGGAATGTCTGGAAAGATAGGAACGAAGACACCGCTTACCTAACGGGATGGAAAAGGATTCAGGAGAAGTTAATGGCGCATGTGGACCCTACATCTGGTAACGAATTTCTCTGTTTTAAAAATAATTCACAGCAATTTGTTTCTCATATTGATCAATGGCAAGATATAGTTACTAGTTTCCACGGCGACGCCGATTTAAAACATTTAGGGTTAAGAGAAACAATAGAGAGAATTAAACAAGTTTGGACCGTAGGTGCTAAGTTTTATGGAATACCGGAGAGTTTTATTAGGGTTTGTGTTGCTGCCTGTCCGGTTTGTTCCACGAGCGAGGGTTCTAATTCGCGGAATAAACGTAGGCGTTTTGAGTACACGGAGTCATTTGATGTGCCTGCGAAGGAAGTTCCAACGAAGCTACAGCAATTAGCAGCAAAACATAAGGTTGTGCTTTGTATTAGGCAGAAATATATTAGGTATAAACCATTTATGGCAGAGGTTAAGGATTATGCCTGCCATAGGGCGGGGGAGCCAGTTGCAAAGAAGTCAAGGATGTTGAAAAGAGAGCCTTATGCGTCAAAGAGGTGTGGGTGTGGGTTTAGGATTAGGGCAATTGTTCCGATTACGAATTATAATGAGAAGGATAAGACGTTTGTGTATCAAGAAGAGGGGACGGCAATGTTTAAGTTGTATGCAGTGCATTCAGGGCATGAACCGGGGCCATTGGATGGGAATGCGAGGATAATACATCGGGTTGTTGGGCATAAAGGTGGGTTTATGATGGATCAAGAAATGGTTTATGGGGTGCGCGAGGATGTGGATAGTGAAGGTTTTGGTTTGTTGGGGAAGGATGATGGGGAATTTCGACTTTCAGTTTTGCAGCAGGTGCAAGAGTTGAGAGCTGAAATTGGGTTATTAGAAGGGAGACTGAGGAAAATCCCCAGTGAATTGTTGGGTTCGGTGGCTCAGGAATTGTATGATGTTGTCAACAAAGTTAGGAGCATAGGGGATGAGAGTTCAAAGACAATAGGGTTGCTTTCGCACAAGTCTCATTCAGATGATGTGTTAGTGGGGGGAAATGATCTGGCTCACTGGACTGATCACCATGAACGGCTATATGGGAATGGCAAGGAGGCAGAGTTGATCGAAGATGATGAAGATAGTTTTGGCCGGACACTTGGGGATGTTGTTCCCTGGGACCAGATGAGGGCAGAGTGTAGGAGTGAGAAGGACCTGTTGAGTGAGCCGTCTAAGCCTGAAAAGTGGTTGAAGTGCAGTGATTTTGATGAGAAGAGCATTCTTGACTGTGAAGATACTAAACTAACCAAGCCCATGAGACATGATGAGGGTATAGTGACAGATGTAGGTCTTATACAGGTTGATAGTTTCTACCATGAGAATCCTAAATGGTATGATTCACCTTGTGGGTTGGACACCAGTGCAGATTGTGAGGACAGTGAATTCAGACATGGGGAAATTGTGTAGAGTCCTCAAGAGCCAGGTTAACCTGCTCTAACTTAGGGATTGAGATTAAATCATGCCCACAATCCATTCTGACCTCTGGAAGTGGGCTGTACATTTATGTATACTGAAGATTGGAGCTTCTCACATGCTTCTGGGTATCTTTTGTATACTGTACTGTAAATTATGGCCAACTGGTCCGATCTGCACGTATCTTATTTATAACTATTTGTTAACAACTTTGTGGACCTTAATTTTCAGCTGGTTCCTACGGGTAATGCGTATCTGTGATGTGTTAAAAATTATTATATGTAATTCTTTGAGAATGTTTATGTATTATATACCCAATCTTTCTTTCTAATATTATTGCTTGAAGTTGTGTGAGGCTTCTCTCCCTCCCTCCCTCCGTCTCTGCTCGGATATCTGTATTCTTTTCTTTGATGAAAAGCTCTGAAACATTATCTTAAAATGCTTTACTTCTCTGAATTACATAACCAGCAATTAAGGCTGTTTTCTGGCTTGTTTATTGTCCTAGCTGTTACGATTGTCATCAGTTGTGAAGCTCCTAGAACATAATTTCTAGAGGTGCATAGTCAATATAAGGCTTACATGTGAGCAATTGTTACATAATTTTCTGCCTTAATGTAAAGCAACTTTCATTGCTGTAGATTATTCATGCACCATTAGCAATCTGTTTACATTCTTAGGTCTTGGAATAGGCCTGTATGGGTATTAAGTGAAAAGGTGAACTTAATCCATATGCCTTTAACAGTGAAATTCAATCATATATCATGTGCATAGAAAGTCTCCTGAATCTAATATGTTGATGGCCAAGTGGTTTCTTGCTGGACCCTCTATTGTATGAAGTTGTCGATGAACTTGTAGTGGATTCCTTTTGTGTGTTTAGTAAAAAGTGGTGCCCCTTAGCTTATTTGTATGGAAATTCGATGTACAGGCTTCTTGCATCACTTGCACAATGTATATTTGCGGTTTGCTTTTTGGAGGGTATCTTTCTTTCCTTCTTCATCTGTTTATTTGTCCTTTTAACTGAGAAAAAAAAATAAAAAAAATCTTAGTTGATTTGTCCAACCTTTGGAAATTTTTAAATCTTGGTGGTGTTAGTTCCTCTTACCACATTATTAACCAGAGAGCAGGAGTCAAGGATACATCTCTCACTCTTCCACAATTAATATCTGTGTTCTCTTAAAAATGGGTGCTGTTCTTTTTCTTTAATCTCAGGATAGTGTTAGTGTGATTTCTTTCAGCATTTATTGTGAGTTGGCTCTTTGAGGTTCCTATTTAAAAGTTTCTGATCAGACAATGAAATTTTGTTCTCTATACATGATACAACATTTTATCAAATTGAAGAATTTTTCAATTGTGGACAATGCTTTCTGGAATAGTTTTGCGCACGTGTGCACCGAGACTTTCAAAAGTCTATGCCACAATCTATATTTTGCACTTGGAGGTTCAAAGAGCTGAAATATTAGCATGAGCTATGTATTTGTGCATGCAGACTGAGGCTCTCTCCTGCTGTTTTGGCAACATCAAATTCAATTCAATTTACAAACAGCATGTATCTTAGATTCTTTTTCTTATGCTTTTATCTTTTATTGGTTCTGGATCTGGAAATCATTCAGTATCATTTTGTGTTGAAACTTTTTAGCCTGTTCAATAAAAAAGAAAGTGGGATTTTTTAGCTAAATCTTGCATTGATGATGTTAAAATAGGAACATGGTGTGTTCATTATTCTGATCTCTGATAAGTTGTTCTTGTAGGTGTTCTTTTCCTGTGCAGTTTTTCTTATATGGTTTTATCTAAAGGTTCAGATCATCGTGACAACTATTTGCAAAAGTGTTTCAATCTTAAGTACTGCATTGATCGGATGCTTATGAATGAGGAGCAATGACCTGAGCTTGCTCTCATTTTTCCTATGAAGAATTTCAACCTAGGAATCACAATGGCTATGTGAACAGCTTATGGAGGTGAGCTCATAAAACCCCTTTTGTTGGATTCTATTAATCCCTGGGGAACTGGTTATTCCATTATTAAATCTTGAAGGCTCCCAAATACTGAATTTTAATTTTATATCACATGTATCCAGGTCTGGCTTACATGCCCAGCACCAGGAAGGCTTCTTTCTTGGCATATCCTTGCTACTAAAGCAGCTGGTATGTTCTTTAACAATTGATTCTAAATTTGGTCAGCATCATATTCATGGTAAAAATGTCATCAAAATTTTGCTGAAAGAGTGGAGGAGGCTGTACACATTGATTTACAGGATTTGCTGTTATGCACACAAATTTCTTAACAATTTATTTATTGCTCATGGCTTTCTGAAATAAATAGTCGTGATGTGTTTATCTAGAAACTCTCCTTTGCCATTGTTACCTCCGGAAATTCTTTGCCATAAGAAATGCCACCATTCTTATGGCAAGCTGAAAGGCACCTTAAGGCTTTGAGCTAGGTTAAGAAATTTATAGTCTTTTGGTAGACAAGCCATTGTTCTATTTATGCTTTTTGACATAAATCTGGTTCCATAGTCAAAATGTTACTTCTCTTCTTTTTTCCATGGCTCTACATGTTCATGCTAGCCCCGGTCCCTACACTCACAAATCAAGACATTCTTAAGAGATACACATATCACATACTGACTCCATAGTTCATTATTCATCATATTCTATTGGCTTTTTAACTCTATAGTGCCTCCTTTGTCCTTTGAATAAACTTATTTAATCCTCATTTTTTAAAACAAATTTTTGTTTTGTTTCATTGCTGATGCACAACCTTATACTATCTGTTCTGGCTAGGCCAGACAAAAGTCCATTTGGAAGCACCTTGGGAAACCATGAAGGTATTGCTTTGAAGATCAAAGAAGGCATACAGTAGGAAAAACCTTTGAGTAGGATTCAAATCCTAGGAGAAAAAAATTTGCGTTTTTTGCCCCCCTAAAGAAAAGATGAGTACTATCGGAACACTTAAATCAACTAATGTTGTGTTATTATGCTTTACTTCTTCCTTAGCTTGGGCTCCCACCTTATTTTCTGTTTCCGTTCTCTATCCTTATCTTAGAGGTCCAGCTCAGATATCTAAAATGAATCTCCCTTTTTTATACTCATGTAATTTCCTTTTCTCATTTTCATCTCCCCCCTATCCCAAGTGTTGGATCTAGGATTTTGTGTATATCAAGGCATCCAAGATTCTTTGGAGCTTGATCACGCTAGTCTTTGGGGTTTAAAATTATAATCACGGTAGATTGCGAGCTACAACTAGATGTCATTTCACTATGTTTCCTTTTCTTGACTACAAGCTTGTGAAAGCGTGGCTGGGAACTAGAATCAAGTTCCCCCACATATTCGCTCCTTGTTCCTGCAAGTTATATTGAACGCCATGTGGCTTTGTATTGAATATGCTTCAGACAATATTTATGAAAAATCAACTTGCCAATCGTACTTCATAATCAAGGTTCGATCTATATGTGATTTGCTGACAACAATGCTGGAAATTCCTTCTTCAGGGAAGTACTTAACTTTGTTGTCAAATGTTGCAAGAAAAACAATTCAAAATCCCCCTTCGCCGCGTGCTCGCTTATTGTTGCCAATTATTTGATGGATGCTCATGCTCCAGGCACTGCGATCACATGGACTTGCTCATCCGTCCATGTAACCGGGCCTGATATTGGATTGATGTGCTTTTACACCAATTTTAACAAGTGGAATTCTCCCTAAAACTAGATCATGGGCTTACTGAAGTGAAAGAAACATTAAAGGTAGAGAAATGAAATATTACGATTTTCATTAGATTGTGACCCATACAAACGGAGCTAACAACACTAAAAGGGCAACAGAAGCCAAAGCCGATTGTATCCTAAAAATTCCAAGGAGAGTTTGGAGGCTTAAATCTAACTCGTGGCAAGCATATAGACACAAACTCCCGAGTCAGCTCTTCACTATTAACTTCCTACTCCGATGGATTATAGAAACCTGTCATTTCTGTTGATGTTTGCTGCACTTGTAACTGATCAAAATGCGTTGATATGTTAGAGCTTGAAGCTAGCTTTGTGAACGATGGTACTTCTGAGGATGAATCAAGAGTTGTTTGAGAGGGGCTTTGAGCACACTGAGATGGTGGCTGAGGTTGAGGGAGGCGCTGCAATGTTGAAAGGTGGGCTTGAATGAAGGCCAACTCTGCTTGCAAATTCAATACCTGTGGTGACAAGATAAATTCTCATCAGAATCCTTACAAGTAGCATCCAAGTTTGAACTTGCAATCCAGGAACAAAAAGATATCGCCTGTTTTATAGCTCTTCTTTTTTTGGATAGTAGGTGAAGAACACAAGATGCTCTTGGAGCTGCTGCAAACATACATCGAACGTAGAAACCGGACAAGGAAAAAAGAATTTAAAAGTTGAGAATTCAAAGATCAGCTGCTCCTATGATGACAGCCAGATATAGGGTTTTTCTTTTTATCAAGCAATTAAAAATCAATTTCAAAAGAGCTAGAGATACTTCTAAATACACTAGCTAATTATATCTCACAAAATTTAAGCTTTTCACCTCCTTCTCTCCCCTCGCAAAAATTCCTGAACAGTGTAAACGAGAAAAAAATCCAAACTACTAAGAGCACATTCCGTTGGTATTAATTATATTTTCCATATATATTGAACTCTCGGACTCTCTCTCGAGGTGCTTGAAGTAGTCAATGCTAACAAAGCAATGGCATTTTACCTAATCCAATAAAGCAAGCACCCAATAATTAAGTGGTTATCTGCCCAACGAGCCTAAATGTAGAAATCATAGGCGCTCCATGAACGACTGTGCGCTATCATACACGGATTTTTCAACAAACTATTCAAAATGAGAAACCCTAACAAAACCCACCAACAAGGTTTGATCATGATAAAATGATCCGAGGTATATAAATAAATTGTCTTCCCGTGTGAATGTAAGACTTTTGGGCTCTAGCCAGTAGATTTACCACCTTAGAACCAACACATGGGTCTAGGTCCCACTACTATTATAGCTTCTTACAAGGAGACATTAACCCTCCTTAATTTGTTGATCATAATAAATGCATCAAGACTTCGACTTCAATATGTGGCAGATTACGAGTAATAATTATTTAGGACTATACATCAAAGTCAAAACCATAAACACTTAAATATTTCTCGAGCTTGCTGAAGCTTGCTTTGTACTCCGGCAAGCAACAAGATCCCCCTTCAGTCAATTCTCTCTCGGAGTTTTACCATTCACAGCTCAAGTTAGCTTAAATTTCACGCAATTTTGTTGAAAAACCATGATTAATTTTGTTACACCCCAAAACACTAATAAATATTCACTCAAAAAATGCGCCAGAGTTTCACTCAATTCATTGCATCGAGAAACCAAGTGAGAAGTAATGTTTGGAAGAAACCAAAGAGAAGTTAGTGAACCCTAAGTAGAATCCACAAGAAAACTTAACTTCATGTAAGAGCAGTTTGGGCCTAGATAACAAGAAACCCTACAGAAGGTTCACGTTAGCAATAATTGTTCAAATTCACGTATGAATATGCCAAACCAATGACTTGACGAACTAGTGAAACTGGCAAATAGTAACGTGCAAACCTCGACCAGCTAGATTTACCTCTATGGTTCTAGTCTTCAAGACGAATCGTTATGTGCTGCCATGAACAAGACAAAGCCTGACGAACAGTTTGAACCATGTTGAGAATTCCTTCTAGCATAATTACTTGATGACGATCTAGTTTCTGATTTATCCATATATGTACAGCTCTATTTCAATTTTCAAGGACTACAAAAACAGAAGATTCTCTACATATGAACTAAAGGGGCCAAAAGCAAAACTTACACTATCATATTTAACGAAGTCTCTCCAAAGAAAATTTATCATATGAAGGTCTTTTGAAGGTAATTTAGAGGAGAAAGAAAGCAAGGGAAAGTTCTAACACAAAATCCCTTGCAGTTAATCATAACTTTGAAGCATAAAACACAAACCATTTGTAAGCGGCACGATGTTGTCGACCCCAAATTAATTATGTCAATAGATGAGTACTCTTAAACCTCCAATGGATAGCAAAGGCAGAGGTTATTTAGTACTAATAAGCTACAATTAATCTAAACAACATGGGATGGGAGCTTGGATATATATATATATATATATATATATATATATATATATATATATATGTTAATCACTCACAATTTTGTTCTTCCACCACCGTTCTGTGCAAGTTTAGAAGGGGATAAATGAGGAAGAAAGCTAAAGATGAAAACCCTGACCAAACTTAGCCTTCAAATACTAATTGAAAGGTTTTTGGCCAATTATCATCAAGAAAAAATATTTACCTGTTGTTGGAGAGTGAAAATGTGACCTACACAACCATAAACAGGGTCTCTAACCCTAGCCAAGGCCTCATAACAAAGAGTAACAACAGCATCAAGACGCTTGTGAGCAGGTATGCGCAAGAGCAGCTTAGAAGCATTGCTAGCACCAAAGACCTTGTGCACTGCTGCAAAGTGAGCTGTCCCTTGATCAGGATCAAAGTACGGTGCAAAAATGCACCCTTTTACACACTTTTTCCTGAGGAACTTGCAGGCACCACAAGGCCCACTCCCATTATTTGCACCAGCACTCATCATCTTCTCTCTGCAGAAATAATCCACTTCCTTGGGGTTTCAGTTTCACTCTTTGTGGGGTCTAACTAGCCAGATAGAAGATAAAGAGGGAGAGAGATAAAACGAAGGCATGGATGCGTATTTATTTACTCCTTTAGAGACCATAGAAAGGTCTGTTTAATTTTTACTACTTTGTTTTTGTTAATTATTAAAAAACAAATTGAAACTTTGGTGATGGGTCAATAATGTGAATTGACTGGTTAGTTGAATATTGTTTTTTCATAAGAAATACAGTTTTACTTTTTAACTCCTTGATATTAATTAATTATTTTACCTTATATCCAAATGAGTTAACACGCATACCTTATTATTTTAAATTTAAATTAAATAAAAAAAATGCCCTTTCTTTCCTTCTTTCTTTTTTTCAATACTAATTAAAATCTAAGAAAAATAAATGAAGATTTTCATAATAATTGAGCAAGATTTAATATAGTTGGTTGAAAAATGATGGAAAATATAAAAAAAAACACGTAGCTGATCATAATTAAAAAACGTGGAGGGATTAAATTTTAGCAAGAGAATGTACTTGCTAATTAAAACTTTAAAGCCACGGCAACTACAGAGGAAGCAGAGGGGGAGCAAGATTGCGTGAAGCAAACATACATGCGGTGAGGGACAGTGCATCAACATCCAACCGCCGCAGCTGTGGCCACGTGCGAGACCCCACGTGGGACAAACATCCTATCCTCCTTTCCCATCAAATTATTATTTTCTCTGCAGTCACTTCCATGATTTTATCAGAGATGGAGATGGTAAGTCGTGAAAGACACAGGGACTCCCCCCTCCCCAGCTTTTAGAGCCCTGTTCCCTCTCACCTTATCATCTTTGAGTGTAGGCAGAGCCCTCAAGCAAGAGCTAAGAGTAACTGCAATAGTGTTAGGAGAGATCTGCAGAGCGTAACTGGCTACTGTTTGCGTATAAAGACATATCTGCCAGCACTGTAGCAGGTGTGTGCACTTCTTTTTTCTTCTTGCCTCGGTTCAAGTTACAGTTCGAGCTCCACTGTGAAAATGATGAATGATTGAATTCGTTCATGGCGTGTAATACCTGGGGAAGCGTTTGTTTTTGCGTGCAAATTATATTTTATAAAATTTTAAATTTTAAATTTTTTTTATTGTGTTTCTAAATTATTTTAATACGTGGATTTTAAAAATAAATAAATATTATTTTTATATATTTTTAAATAAAAAATACTTAAAAAAAACAAATTATCTCACTCATTATTTAAATGAGTCTAGCTAATTACACGGTACATGTATCGATAAAAAAATTGTACTGAAATTTACCAAAACATTCTACAAGTCTTGCGCCGACTAAGTTTAAAAGATGTTTTTTGATTTTTTTAATTATTTCAGATTTATTCTTTAATTAATCTTCAAAACATTGATGTAGAATAGAAGCTGTAGATATACAGTATAGAAACTGTTGGTGTCCTTTTATATACGTGCGAGGATGAAAAATATAATATTTTTGTACGTAACAATTGTACTGTGACAAGCATAATTGCACGGCAATTTCTTGTACCGTAAAAAATATCATAATATATAGCTTATCATGACTACCTCCTTAAAGGGCATACGTACAAAATGGTGCCAATATTTCTGGCCCTAGCTAAGCGGCTAATATCTCAAGCGAGAGCCATGGATCTCAAGATCCACACGAAGAGATCCCTACGGATGGCAGCGAGTAATATTTATACCTGAACTCGAACTTAAAATTTTTACCTGAATTTGATTGGGTATAGATTAAAACTGACGCAATTAGATTTCAAGTTTCCATGAATATTCATTGGGTATTCAACAGCTTGAATCTTTGATTGGTTTCTCGAACAGAAACCCAACAGTTGTTGCTGCGTTCAAGCCTATTCTAGCAGTGAAAAGCAATTGCAGATTTTTTGCCCACTTGATCCTTTCTGCCATAACATAGGCGAGGAAATGGATATCAAGAACATGCCTTTCAAGTTCTGTGACAATTACACAGCAAAGAGTAACAAAAATCAACCAACTAGTCATTCTCAACAGTAAACAAGCTATTAAAATTATAGTTCAAGCAACTCAGCAATGATTTTCTTTTGGAAAGGCTAAATGAACATACCCAGTGATGGATCAATCTAT
>Ga0325414_1006209_pt1 | contig 12651 bp, 10 predicted proteins | sample PopdelMetagenome_8_FD_206183 | JGI IMG/M metagenome (GOLD analysis project Ga0325414, IMG submission 206183) | Populus deltoides microbial communities from Bellville, Georgia, United States - Leaf-PdKOR-R3 | ecosystem: Host-associated > Plants > Phyllosphere > Phylloplane/Leaf | place: USA... | reverse complement strand
AACATGAAATAACTTGAATCAAACTGAAATAATGAGTTTTACAAGCTAAAGAACCGAAATCTATAAAGAAGAACACAACACAATTTCAGTAAAAATTCGGACACAAATCTGACTCTAACTTTGGACAACAATTCGACCCTCTTAAAAGCCTCCTTTGAAGATGGATATATTTATAGGCCATTCTGTTAGCTTTCCAGATCATTAAAGAACAGCTCATTTGGATATCTGAGTCAAAAGTTATGGGCAAAACACCGAAAGGTGTTCTGGAAAATCAAATCAGGCCAGCTTGGAGAACACTTTGGTGCATGTTTTTCTTCCTCCTTTGTGAGCTGCCTCTTTCTTCTTTTTGACCCAAAATAATGTGACAATGTCCTCTCCAGCTTTCCATCCATGTGCTTTCCCTCTTGGATCAATGAATTATCCAAAATAAATCAAATGTTATTTGTTGTGTGGACATGTAAGATCATGGATTGTGCTTGGGCTGATTTGGAGGCTGATTTGGGGCTGAATTTAAGCATCAAATAAGGATACAAATGTACTTATTATTTGGGCTAAGATTGACATTAAAACCTTAAGTGTTTGATGGTTGAAGTTTGCACACAACATAAGGCAAGTTTGGGCTTGAAATAGATCATATGATATTCTTTTCTAGAATTGGAATAGAATTGATTTTTGGAGAAAATTTGGAGCACTTATTTGAACCAAGATTTTCTTCAATCTTCAACTAAATTTCTCTTCAATTCTTTGTTCCGAATTCCGACGTTGAATTTTCTAAAATAATTCATTTAAGCTCCAAAAACCTATCGAAACATTAAAAGAAACTTCATTACTAAAAAGCATATCAATTATTATAAAAAAAACCCAAATAAAAACAATAAATACATATGTAAAATAAGAGACTTAATGATACTTTTGATGCACAATCAGTAATGTTTGATTTAAATTTTTTTTAGCCCTTAAAATTATACCGTATGTATCATAGTTTTGAAACTCGACCAGGTAGTCGACTTGGTTAAATGATCGAGTTCCCCTCTCTTATCCCTCTCTCGTCAATCCACTTTCCAACTTTCAAACCGCTTTCCAGCTTTCAATCCACTTTCCAGCTTTCCAATCACAAATAGACATTATCTTTAAATCAACACCAAATAGACATTCTCTTTAATAGACATTCTCTTTAAATTGAGAATAGAAGGTAAAGAGAGAAAGAAAATCTTAGAGAGAGAGAGAGAGAGAGAGAGAACACATGGGCATCAAAACAGAAAACATCAGCAATCATGCATCAACGACAATGCTAATATTCATGCACAAAACTTTGAAGAGGGGCTTTTCCAATCATGTCTTGATGCAGGATCTAATCAAAATCGGGGATATTGTCTTCAATGGAATCTATAGGAACGAGCAGGGATCACTACAAAGAGGATGTCGTGTTTGGGGTGGAGGTGTATTACGGGCAGTCGGGCAGAGGAGCTATACGATTGAAATTGCTTTTTCTTGTTATCTCTGTTTACAATTTTGCATTCTTCATCTGCATCGTTTTGACTTTAAAAGGCCAAAACGAACGACATTGTTTCCTGGCTATGTATATATAAAAAAACAAAGAGGCCAGGTCTCAGCCGGGTTTATCCGGGTCATCGGGTTCCTGATCGACCCGCGGGGTCGACCGGGTTTCGCCGGATCAACTCCTCGGCGGGTTTTTACTTGGACCCGGACCGGTCCCAGGCCCGGGTCGACCCGCCGATCCGGTCCAGATTTCAAAACTATAGTATATATAGACTCATTACATTTTTTTTTATTTTTTTTTCAAATTTTATTGTAGGGTGTCGGGTCAAAGCATGGGCCGCCTGACCCAAGAATCTTTGGTCCGGCATGGCCGTTGGACTCAATTTTTTTAAAATAATAATTTATAAAAAAATAATTAGGATTTCTATTTAGGATACTTAAAGAGTAGTTTATATATATATATATATATATATATATATAATTAATATTTCTATTTATGATACTTTAAAGGTTGTTTATTTTTTTATATATATAAAATAGAAAACATTTATAAAAAAATAATTTTAATGTTTTTTTTATAGAAAATAAAATTATAACAAAATTAATTAGAATTTCTGTATATATACTTTAAGAGTAGTTTAAATATTTGTTTTATAAAAAAATATAGCAAATTTATAAAAAATTTATTTAGGATACTTCAAGGCAATTTTAATATTTTTTTATAAAAAATATGACAAATTCATAAAAAACATACTTAGCATTTCTGTTTGGGTCAATATATGGCCGCCAAACGCAAGGCTCTTGAGTTTGACTTGCCCGTCAGATCTAAAGCTCTTGGGTATGGCATGTTCACCAAATATATTTTTTAAAAAATAAAAATTATTTTTTAAAAAAATTAATTAGAATTTATGTTTAGGATAAAAAAATAAAAAAATAGATATAAAAATTATTTATGATACTTTAAGGGTAATTTTAATTTTTTTTATAGAAAAAATAAAACAATTATAAAAAATTAATTAAAATTTATATTTATGATATTTTAAGGGTAATTAAAATTTTTTTTTTATAAAAAATAATAAAATTTTTTAATAGGTTTGGATCTACCAACAAACCCAAGATTTATACAATTAAAATATTCTCACTTCTCTTTATATTTTTTATACGTATATATTGGCAATATTATTTTAAAGTTTATATAAAAATAAAAAATTAAGTTCAAAAGGCCTCTCAATTTAACAAGGCCTCTTCTATCAAAATAAGCAAAGCCCACATTTTTATTAAACACCATTTTCTAGACCCAGACTCCTGACCCGCATCCTTCTCGGGTCATCCATAAAACGCCACCGTTGGTCCTCTCTCCCTCTCTCTCTGTCTCTCACACACTCTCACTTGCGGCAAGAATGTACTCAAGTTCAGGTGACAGTAACGGATACCACCAAGACAACAAGCAGCAACTCGGGATGAGTCAAAGAGACCGAGTTAGAAGAGTACGCGCCAAGTCACGTGATGGATATGGTGAGGAACAGAAGGTCACTCCTTGTACCGAGTTTGACAAGGCTTACTTTAACTCTTATGCTCATGTTGGTATCCATGAAGAGATGATTAAGGTAAGTGAAAATGATGTCATCCTTATTAAAATGTACTTACTTTCATAATCTGGGTTTTCGTTTTTCTTGTAGGTTGTTATGGTTTTTTTTAACAAGGCTTTAGGGTTTTAGGTTCTGTGGTGGCTGTTTTGTTTGATGTGTAAGTGAAGGCTTTTGGAGTTTAAGGTTGTTTGAAATGTTTCTTTGTCTTGTTAGTGTTGTGGCTGTTTTGTTTGATGCGTAAGTGAAGGTTTTTGGAGTTTAAGGTTGTTTGAAATGTTTCTTTGTCTTGTTAGTGTTGAAATTCTGTTTCTTGAATGTGAAATGGGGTTTATGCTTTGTTTTCTTGAAAGATTTTGATAGGCTTTTTTGGGTTTTCACTTGGTAGTTTTTTGTGTGTTTGATCATTTTTGGAATGCTTGAGTTGAAATTGTTAATTGCAAAATCTTTTGTCCTTGGAAGTTAGGAGTTTGGTTCATTTGTGGTTTTTCATTTTGTAATCAGATTGTTTTTTATTGAATGATATAAAAATATCTAAATCTTTATTCTATCTATGTAGGATCATGTGCGGACAAACACTTATAGGGATGCAATCTTTCACCATCAGAGTTTGATTGAAGGCAAGGTAATGCCATTGTGATCAGTATTCTGTTGTTAATCTATAATATTGTTCTCTTCTTGATGTAAAACTATGTTGGAGGAAGCTTTGTGTCTGCTTGGCACTTTGGCATAGAGCTTATACAACACGTATGATTTCACATGTAGTAAGACCATGAAATATATCATGTCATAGAATTGTATAAAAAAAACTTAGAATAAATATGTCGAGTATCAATATTCTGCATAGTGGTAAGGAAATTTTAGGAATATTTTAAGCAGTACGTGTCCTGATTTCTTGATTTGTATGCATGTTCAGGTTGTCGTGGATGTTGGTTGTGGCACTGGAATTCTTTCTATTTTTTGTGCTCAGGCTGGTGCAAAACGGGTAAGATACATCGGATTGATTCTTTTACATGAAGTTTCTAGTAATTTTGGAACTGAATTAATGAATTGCACATATAATCATCACTTGCCCTCATTGTTGCATAGTATTGTCTCATAAGCATTGTTTGTGATATAGACGAATCGAACTATTGAACTCTCATACTAAATGGTCATTTCAAGTGGTGCACGGGAAATGCTAATATTTCAATGTTGATATAATGTTTATTACGTTGCTCCATCTTAGAACTTTTATATTTCTGTTCTGAATTCATGAAGTGATCATTATCAATTGATTCCTTCTGACATTCTGCACCATGTTAAATTGTCTCCAGAAAAGTGGTTTTGTGCATTTTATCGTGTTTTTAGAGAAAATACTTTGATTCTTTCCTTATGTTCAATATTCAATTAAGATGGTTTACGCCTAGGCACAATTTTACCACTGTGCTTGCATGAGTTTCAATCTACATGTGTCTTACATTTGAAAGATATTGTTTCACCAGGTATATGCAGTTGATGCAAGTGATATTGCTGTGCAGGTACTGTGTTTGTGCTCATCTTTTTGTATTACATTTTCAGTCTGTTATTTAGCTATTTGGTTGCTACTTTCCATGTGGCTTGTGTTGAGTTTGAACATTATTTTTCAATAAAAGAAGGACGTAATAGATGTTCATTCTTATTAGGAGAGAAAAGGATGTTGATGTGTCTAATGGTGTTCAATTGTCAAAATGGAAAATTCATAATATCACATTACATGATCAGTGGTGTGCATAATATACAAGTTAGTATTGTAAAATCAGCATTACTTCTCAACAACCTTTAAATTATACTGCCAAGCATAATTGATGCACAGAAAAATGTAATGACTGCAAAATATCTTGTCCCCAGCTTGCATCTGAAATTGCTAGCTGTTGATAATTATAAGACAAAATTTGCAAATTATTATTCAGGATTTGCTTATCTTAGAGAATGTGGAATCATAGTTTATGTCTTATATTTCTTACAATCATTTCTCATGTGACCTTTTTCCTGAGTGGGATATGGTTAGGTGTTCCACATTTTAGTCTTTGGTAAATATTTGTGATGGCTATTAATCATATGAAATCTTGTAGGGTTTGCATGGTATGCATTTTGTATTGATTTTATTAATTCTTATAAGATTTTTAAATGTATAAGAACTAAGTTAAGATGCAGTTTTGAATTGATTTTCCTTTTCTTTAAACAGGCAAATGAAGTTGTGAAGGCGAACAATTTATCAGACAAGGTCATTGTATTACATGGACGAGTTGAGGTAGGCTTCTGTATAAATAGCTAACATGATGTCTGTGCTCTGAAATGGGTTCCCAAAGGATCTGTAGTCTTAAATTATCATGCAAAAGAGTTGTGTTTATTTATTTGATTAGTTTGATTGTTTATAAAATAGCAAGCATTTATACAGAATATATCAGTTGCTGTTTTTTCTGTACAGAAAATGCAAACATTGATTATTGACAATTGGAATCAAACTTATCTCCCAGCGCAAAACATACCTTTTTACCAGACTATCACCACTTGCTTTCAACCCTATTTCAGCAATCATCATTCATGTCAATTCTGTAGATAGGCAGTCATGATATTGATTGGAAAATGTTGGAGTGTTACTGTCATTTTTTCTGTTTTGGGAATGCCTGTTCCAGTGAATGATGTAGCATAGTTGCTGGTGATGAGATAGAGAAAATTTGTTGGCTATGGCGTCTGGGGCACGTACAGGTCATTTGCACAACTTGTGAATTGGCAGATAGAGTGCACTAAGGTTGTCGTGGTTTGGGGAATATAACGTTCACAGCCTGATTTCTGCTGTGCTGTGAAAGGCAAAGGTAGTGTTTAACATTATGGTAGTGGTTGCTTTTCAAGTGTTATTTTGCTTGGAAATGCATCAAAGTAATTTTTTTAAAAAATTTATTTTTGACATCAGCACATCAAAATGATCCAAAAACATTAAAAAAAAATTAATTTGAAGAAAAAAATCAAAATTTTTGAGAAGCGCGGCTGGGCCGCAAATACAAATGGCACCAAAGGAAATGGGCCAACCTTTGTCCGTCTTCTTGCATGACTTTTGCAGTGGAGGTCTGGCTGCACCTCTATGTCACATAGTTTGCATGAGGGTTGAACTTTCATGTCCTCTTCTTTGTTTATTGGCTTGAAAAACTGGGCCACTGCTTGAGTGCACAAGTTTGTTAATTAACAAAAGGTAGCCTCATGCAGATATGTCTATACATGTCAATTGAACCCTTCAAAGTCTTATAGGGTAAGTTTCATGTAAATTTGAGGGAGAGAACCAGAGTGCTGGCTGAATTGTGTTATTTCCTCAAGCATTAACTTATCTGCTTCCTATCTGCTGGTCACTTCACTGTAACAATGATTTCTGCAGGATGTTGAAATTGATGAGGAGGTTGATGTAATAATTTCAGAATGGATGGGCTACATGCTTTTGTATGAGGTGACTGTTAAAATTTTGCATTTTATATGTTTGTAATCAGCAAATCCAGATCCAATGCATTCAGTATGGACATGACATTATGGCATCTAACCTTTTGTAGGCAGATGCACTGTCCCTCATTGCCTAATTACATACAATGTTTACCATCTTGAGGACTTCTTTTTCTCTTAATTTGTAGAGCATGCTGGGAAGTGTCATCACTGCCAGAGATCGCTGGCTAAAGCATGGAGGCCTTATTCTTCCTTCAAATGCAACTGTAAATTTTCTTCCTGCTTGGCAAGTTGTCTTATACCACAGTATTATGTGGATTTATTAGTCTTTTCTGGTTCCATTTACATTATGTAACTAGGTTAAATGTTCAGCAGAATCACACTTGGTAAGTCTACGGTTTCTTACTTGTCAATCAAGTACTCGTGTGTTTTGTAATGCTGATTTCTTCTGAATACTGCCTGCAGTTGTACATGGCACCTGTCACACATCCAGACAGATACCGTGAAAGCATTGAGTTTTGGCGAAATGTTTATGGAATCGATAGTGAGTATTATGTTCATATGAAAGTCTTTAAGAAGCTACATGTCTGGATGAGAACTTGGGATGGTATTTGGAAACTTAGTGTCTGTTTTTGGTTGCAGTGTCTGCCATGTTGCCCTTAGCAAAACAGTGTGCATTTGAAGAGCCGTCTGTGGAAACAATATCAGGTGAAAATGTATTGACATGGCCACATGTGGTGAGTCTCCTCACTTTCTTTATTGTACAGTTAACTTCTTTGTAAGCCTTTTAATGACTTATTGTACATCATTAAAAAAAAGAAGAAGAAGAAAACTTCCTCTCGATATGTGGCTTGTTAACCGCATTTGTGACACGTAAATGCTCAAGCTGCCTACTTCTTCATGATGCACTCCAATTGAACACGTGTGTCCATTTGGTAGCATGTTCAGAAGTGGGTGAGTGACTGAGCATGTCTGCACGCTGCGCTCATGTGAGAGATAGAATCTGCAAAACCTACAGTGGCTCAAATTTTGTTGAAAGTTTTAGATTTGATGTCCCTTTAAATCTAATGCTTGGATGAAAGCAATTTTAAGAGGTGATGACTGATGAACATATGGTCCTAATGATATTTCTTTTCATATGGACTTATTTTTATTTCCACAGAGAGCATGCTTGCATAAACATTGCCCTTCTGTTGAACATGCTTTGCAAGGGCTGTAAAATTCATGAGGTGCTCCTCTGAGAAAATTTGAGGCCTATATTCATACTTTCACACATTTGATATGTTGTGTATTTGGAAGGAGGATAAAGAGACTAAAATATCATGATAAATAGGTTTTGTTGCTCTATATGAATAATGTGATGAGCAATCTCAATGGATTTGTTTTATTTCATTGGTTATGAAGTTTATTGGTCCACCACATGCCTTATTTTATTCAATGAATAATGCTTGTATTAATATATGGACCTTGTTATCTGATACAAATCCTCGTGTGCCCATATTGGTCTGAGATGTCTGTGTGAATGGATTTTGAGATTCTTTTGCTATAGCTGCTCTGATTGTATATTGAGCAACATTCTTATATCTTGTTTGGATGCATGCACACTCTTGTGAAAGCTACTCCATTCAGAGATTTGAGATTTAGTGTCTGTTACAGGTTAAGCATGTGGATTGCTATACGATTACAATTGATGAACTAGAATCTGTCACAACGACATACAAATTCAGGTCAATGATGAGAGGTATGCTCCCTTTCTTTTATTAATTTTAAAATCCTGTTCTTTGAACATGGAACTTTCCTGCTCTGGTTTAGTGTTAATCAATCATCCACTTCAAAGTTTAAGCTATTGAAATCTGGCATGCTGAATAAAAAACATTCATATACCTTCTCAAATGCCTATATATCATCTTGTTTTCCATTCTTTTCTGTTTTGCTGATTACTAAAAGTGTGGTTTGAATGTTATTCTAGCTCCATTTCATGGGTTTGCGTTTTGGTTCGATGTTGAATTTGGTGGGCCTGCAGCTTCTCCGATCAATCCTCGAGCACCAGTCTTACCAACTGCACCATCAAACAATTCTCCAATTGATGGTAGTCAGAGGAAGAAAAGGACAAATCCAAATGAGGCACTTGTGCTATCCACTGCACCCGAGGACCCTCCAACACATTGGCAACAGGTATTGTGTATTCATGTCTTTGTCATTAATGTGCATTATCTGCTTTTGTTTGGTTGGCCCCATAAGCAGAAGCAAACATTTCCAACTGCTACACCAGCATAATAAAACCTGTGTAGATTATTATGACCTTAATAATTAATTCCAGCAATTACCTTGGTCGGTGTTGTTTACCAGAAATTTGTTTTGGAATCACTGTTTATGGCTGAATTCATGTGCAAATGTACACAGAAACTGATTGGTATAGAATCTGCCGAATCTTTCTTTTTGACATGGAGAATTTGCATGGGAGGCATATGTTGGGCAGTTAAGAACTTTCCAGTGATCAATGAACATAACCCTTGTTCAGTCCAAAAACAGTATCCTGTATGTATACTTGGTGAAAAAAGTAGAAGAAATGTGCACTAATATGATATTATCCTTGTGATTACTAAAAGTAGCTATCTTCAGTGGAATTAAGTGTTATTGAAGTTTTATTAACTGAAGTGGTGTTTTCATATTCATTAAGTTACAAAATTTAAATGAGGTAAATATGATCAAAATTTCAGGAGGATTGTTGAAAAAATCATGGGAGGTCGATTTTTTTTTCAAAAAGTTTTCTTTCATGTTGCGACTGTACGTGTCCTGGTGAGCTTTTTGGCTGATTTTTTGTTTTTTTGTTTTTTCTCCTTTTCCAGACTTTGATATACTTCTACGACCCAATAGATGTGGAGCAAGATCAACTCATTGAAGGCTCAGCAACACTAACACAAAGCAAAGAAAACCGTCGATTCATGAATATTAACCTACGATACTCGTGAGTCAGCAGTCATTTAAGCTAATAGACATCTCCTCTTCCGTCATCAAAGTAGAATCAGATCACATCTATTTATATATTTCTGCCTATTGATCATTTGCTTTGATCATTGTTCATACAGTTCTGGCGGGCGGTCCTTTGTAAAGGAGTCTGTGATGAGGTGATTTTCTTGAGTGTTTACAGGTTTGATGAGTCCCAATAGTTCATTCCTGGGTAAGATAATTCCAAGCCTTCCGAGTTAGAGCGTGGCACAACTTAAAGCTCTCGTCTGCAAAGCCTAGCAGACTTTCTTCTTCAAAGGGAGCTCCTCAATTGACTATGCAGATTCATGAATTTTTAAGAATTTCTACCTTCAGGACATGGAGATGAAACTTACTGTAAACACAAATATAGGTGAGCTGATTTACAAAAATTCATTTGAGACTGCTCTTGGGATGCGGGCTGTGTAAGAAGAGCAGGCAATGTTATTGTTGTATTTTTACCCATTTTACGTTCGCACATGCAATTTTTCCGAGCTAAATGTCTCACAGATCTTCCGCAAGTACCACACCACGTACAAATACAAACAACATGCAATACAACTACCTTCACAGCATTAATCCGAGCTGAAAACATGAAAAACAAATAGACTAGGGTTTGGAGGTGCAATTAGGAAAACATACAGGCTGAGCCGGCAACACCTTAAGCTGTTAAATAATGTTTTATTTTCTTAACAGTAATGTCATATTGGCTTCACTTTTAACATGACATGCATAGAGGATTCAAAGTTCACAGATAGCATGACCATCCCTTGTTCATTTCGCACTATTACACCAAACCCCACTCCTTCCTACTTGATAGCAGCATCTGTGTTGATTTTGACTTTCCCTGCTGTAGGAGCTGTCTTGAGAATATGAATACCATGAGTCACCATAATCGAACTAGATGGCTGTTTATAGTTTTCCATCTGATAATCAAGAAGGAAATTTAGGGATGGGGAGATGGGAGTCTCCTACCACATTGTTGAAAAATAGTTCATTTCTAGACCTCCACAAAGCCCATACGATTAACACAGAATTGCTCTAATATATCCTTATCAACTGACTTCTGTGGACCTATTACCCATGACCTAAAAGGAGGAAACTTGCATATCATCACAACGTGGAGATACAGGGGACAAAAACAAAATGCTTCTTGTCCAACCACAATCCTTGAGCACATGTATATTATCCTCGCAGCCACATCTGACACAGGATACATCATCAATCTGCACTTGTTTAGCAAGGTTTGATCTTGCAGGTAGGGCTTCTTTATAAGCACGCCACACAAATTTTATAACCTTTGGAGGAATACTGAGTTTCTAAAAGGTCTTCCACCGGTCCTTTTCTGCGTTCTCCATCTCATCACTGGAAGTACACGCCTGGTATCCACTCCTGACACCGTTTTCCATCCCTAGAATAATGCCATATCAACTTATCCTCAGGAAGCTTCCAACTAATAGGAATGTATGTGATCTGTTCCACTTCAAAGGGGTAGAGAGTGGAATTGAGGAGTCCAACATTCCATGAGCGAGTATCAGTATCCTTTAGCTGATGTGCAGTCGCATTTGCATCAGGATTCATTATTGGAGACCACACTCGAACACCATGATGTTGCAGTAGCCACTTGTCTTTCCAGATTTTTATCCTCGTTCCACCCCCCACCATCCACCTGGTTCCATGTTCCAAAAGCTCACGGCTCTCCACTACACTACGCCATGTATAACTAGGATTATAGCCCTAACCAACATGCCAAAAATTTGACAGAGGAAAATACCTTGCTTTAAGAATTCTAGCCAACAAAGAATCAGGAAACTCATGCAGCCTCCAATCATGTTTAGATAAAAGAGCTTTATTGAAACAACATCAACTTTCTAAAACCCAAACCTCCTCCTAACTTGTTTCTGCATATTATGTCCCAAGCCGTCGAGCAGATCTTTCTCTCATGATCCTCATATTCTGCACATAGTAGGAAGAGGTATGTAGAAAGCGGGGCCCCCTTCTTCAGTCCTCTCTCAGGATTAAGATTCTCCCCTGGAATTCCATTAATCAGAATATAGTATGAAGCCGTGGTCACACATCGCATTACTAGATCGACCCAATTGTGATTGAATCCCATCTTCAATATAATACCCCGCAGAAAAGACCATTCAACCTTGTCATATGCTTTACACATATCCAGTTTCAGACTCATAAATCCTTGACGGCCTCTCCTCCTTCTCATTCTGTGAAAAGACTCAAAATCTATCATAGCATTATCAGTAATCAACCGACTAGGAACAAAAGCGCTTTGAGTTTCATGAATTATCTTCGGCAAAATTAATTTCAATCTATTAGCTATCATCTTAGCAACCAGTTTAAAAACTAGGTTACTTGAGCTACTTGGTCGAAATTGAGTACGAGATTTGAAGCCTTAGAATGACGGTGTTGTATTGGTGAATTTAATGAAGTTCTTTACTCCCATGCGAAGCAGGGTGGTTTGCCAAGAGATTTTGCACTCATGTAAACATTCAATCAAGCTTTGAATGATTGTAGTCTTCAAGATATTGGTTTCTTTGGGGACCACTATACATGGATAAATAATCAGATGTGTTGTGAATTTCCAATGGAGGAATTTGTTTCCTGGTGCCTCTCTTACACACCTTCCTCGTTTTGTTTCAGAACATTGTCTTATTCATTTGAACCTAAAAATTATTGGCTCTAATGAAAATGGCAGGAAGCGCCCTTTTCTTTTTGAGGCGACGTGGCTGCGTGACCCAGCTTGTTCATAAACAATTCAGAGAGTATGGTTGAATCTGTCTTTGGATTCGCAGAATTTTTCCTTTGCTAATAGAATAGAAGCATGTGGGAATGAACTGCAATAGTGGAGTTGGAAATACATCAGTATCAATGTAGTGTACAGATATGTTAGGTCCTAGTCAAAGCCTTTAAGAAAATAAAAAAATACTCTGCTTAAGGTGAGAATAACCCTGTAATACTTTTCTTTTTTTTTTCAACTTGCTAGAAACAATGATTTAAATACAAATAAAAACTTAACTACTTCGCTAATTAGAAGGACGTGGAACGGCTAGTTGACAGAGAAATAGCCCCCACTAATTGACTTATTCCTTCTAACTTTATTGACCAATTC
>Ga0325414_1006206_pt1 | contig 12657 bp, 5 predicted proteins | sample PopdelMetagenome_8_FD_206183 | JGI IMG/M metagenome (GOLD analysis project Ga0325414, IMG submission 206183) | Populus deltoides microbial communities from Bellville, Georgia, United States - Leaf-PdKOR-R3 | ecosystem: Host-associated > Plants > Phyllosphere > Phylloplane/Leaf | place: USA... | reverse complement strand
AAAAAAAGTATTTTTAAGAGTTTTGATGATGAAAAGATTATATACTTCTATCCTAAACATTTGTCATATATATATATATTAGTTACTAAATATATTTTAAAAAATTAAATATAATAAATTAAATTAATTATAAATGTCAACCATTTAAATTGCCAAGTCAATAAAATCTACTAATTAAAAAAATAACTATCAATAATTATAATTTTAAATCAATATTCTAACATTCCCCCTCATGATTTAAAGTTATTCATACATATAATAAATAAAATACAATAAAAATAAGCAATTAATGTTGTATAATAGGTTTAGATACCTTCATGGTTTGAACCTATACTTAATATCAATAATTCTTAACTTGAAGAGTCATAGTAACAAAATGTTTTGAACTAGGTTTTTTGGATCAAGTTTAAACTTATCACACACACAATATACGGGTGATTTTGAGGTTCTATCACTGTTGCACTTTTTTTTTTTTTTATCATGCGCATGTATCTTAGTCTCATGAGTGTTTTTAATAGTAGCCCAAGCATTTATAGTGGCTACCCCACCACCACACTCACTTAGGTGAATCCTCCAAGGATAATTTATGACTAACATCCCGCAAGATTTTTTGTATTTGGATTCATTCAAAGATTAACTCTTTATAACCATCATAGTAGAGAGCAAATTATCATAGAAATAGGACCCGAGACCACCCCACAATATATATATTGCTCTTTTTAATCACCCAACAATTTTGTTTTTATCTGTTGAACTTCATTCATGGAATTGCCATATATTTAAAGACAGGTTTCCACTATTGGTGATTAATTTAAGGGTTTTAGTCCTATTTTATTCATAGGATTGCCATGTATTTTTCCACTATTGGTGATTAATTTAAGGTTTCATTTCTATTTCCCTTGACAATTGAATAACTCATTGGCATGTTAACCCTTTAGTAAGTGGATCTATAATGTTGTTTTTAGATCTAACAAAATCAAAAGAAATAACACCATGAGATATTATGATCTATTTTTTCATTAAAAAATTAATTTTTAACCTTAGTTATAGTAGCTTGACAATCATTATGCATTGATATAGGTGGTATTGGTTTAGAAAAAATTGGTATATCAATTAAATTTTTTTGAAGCCACTTGACTTCTAAATTGGTATATCAATTAAATTTTTTTGAAGCCACTTGACTTCTAAACTAGTAGCATCTAATGCAATAATTTTTGCTTTCATAGTGGAATGAGTAATTATAGTTTGTTTAATATATTTCCAACAAAATGCACCACTAAATAATATAAACAAATATCTACTAGTAGATTTTGTTTTTTTTGAATAAAAAATCCAATTGGCATTACTAAATCCCTCTATTACAACAAGAAAACGAATATAATGAAGTGCATAATCAATTGTTTCTTTTAAATATTTAAAAATTCTTTATAAAGCATCCAATGTGAAGCATTAAGATTATGTACATATCTACCTAATCTACCAACTACACATATTATATAAGATCTAATATGATTGGCTAGATATAATGAAGATCCAATAATTTATAAATATTTATATTGAAATACACTTTCACCATTATTTTTTTAATTTAATAGACGGATCGAAAGGACCACATACATGAGACGTATCAAAATAATTAAACCTTTTAAATAATTTTTAATGTAAAGTGATTGAATTAAAGCAAAACCATTGCTATTTTTCAATAATTTATTGCCTAAAATAACATTAATCAGACCAAGATCCTTCATATCAAGATTTTCAAACAAGAAAGATTTATTTATAACTTGAATATTACTACCAAAAATTATAATATCATTAACATACAATCATAAAATCACATAATTATTTTTAATTTGTTTAACATAAACAAATTTATCAGCAGCATTTGTCTAAAAACCATCAAATGACATAACCTGATTAATTTTTCATGCCATTATTTTGGAGCTTGTTTAGAACTATAAAGAGATTTTACAAGTTAAAAACTTTCTTTTCTTAACAAGGAACAACAAGACTTTTTGGTTGATCCATATAAATTTCTTCTTCTAAATCACCATTTTAAAAAGTCTTCTTAACATCCATTTGATGAATTTATAATTTGTTAAAAAAGAAGCTAAAGCAACTAATAATATAATTTTAGTGATTTTAGAAATTGATGCATATGTGTTAAAAAATCTACTTGTAAACCTCGGGAAAAATAAATAAATAAATAAATAAAGGTTGCTTAAATTAAAAATTAACTACATGAGAAATAAAAGTGAGGAAATTCATGTGTATGGTTAAATAAAAGACAGGAATTCAGAAATGTTTTAATATAATTTTTGGGTGAAATAATTCGAAATATTATAATAAACAGGTAATGTTGAGGGTTAGATTTAATTGAAGAGAATAATACACTTAAAGGAAATGGGGCCTAAATGCAAATAAAAAAAATTATAGAGTATAAATACTCTTTCCTCTCCAAAAATCTGCAGAAACGATAAGGGGAGAAAATAGGGAGTTTAATACCCATTCTTGAAAAATCAAGAGAGAGAAACACTAAAATTTCAAGAACTCATCCAAGATTAAGGGTTTATAAATGGGATAAACACTTGTGAGCAAGGGATTAACAAGAAATTAAACAAGAAAAAAAGAAAGGAGGGAGTTGAAAATCTTCAACTGGTTGAACTTAATTCGTACCAGGTAAAGTGTTCTAAACATGATCTTAAAAATTCATTTCAAATTCGATAATGAATTGATGCCTTGATATTGAATTATAGGTTAGGGTTCTTAGATATGAATTAGGGGAAAAGTACTTATTGTTAAAATTAAGTTAATTCATGTGTGTATGTAGTTTATGAAAGTATTGTGTGAAGGGAAGGGAGAGACAAATCTTAACAGACTTATCTCCTGACTTTAGGTGAGATTTCGAGTAGGAGGATGAGGGAATTAGGATCGGGTTCCTGCATAAAAATTTTAGATTTGGTTGTTAGCTAACCAAGAACACTAGTCTTGCTCAATTTGGAGATGTAGAACTCCGATTATGGGTTACCAACTGAGACTGAACCGTGACTGATTCTGTAGGGCAGTAGGACTAATGGGTTGATGAGCAATTTTGACTATCTTGGAGGCAGAACTGGGTTCTTCTTCCTTCAGAGAGCTTGTAAGCTCATGTCTTAACTTTCCAACGAGATCAATCTCACTTAAAATGGAGTTCTAAAACTCTAGATATAGTTAAAAATCTGATGAGTGTTCAGACAACAACGGTTGGACAATAATAATTCAAACAACAACAGTTGGACAACAACTGTTCAAACAGTAACCATTGGACAATAATAATTCAAAGTTAGACATCAGAGAACTTGTAATCTCATGTCTTAGCTTTCCAACGAGATCAATCTCACTTAAAATGGAGTTTTAGAACTCTAGATATAGTTAAAAATATGATGAGTGTTCAGAAAGCAACGGTTGGACAGTAACAGTTCAAACAACAACAGTTCAAACAGCAACAATTAGACAACAACTATTCAAACAACAATCGTTGGACAGTAACAGTTCAAACAGCAATGGTTGGACAGTAACACTTCAAAGTTAGACAGTAACAATAGACTTTCACGTGAATATTTTATGTAGGAATATAAAAGAATTGAGTCATACGAACACTTGCACTGGGATATTAACTTTGAAAATATACATGATACATGTATGTTTGTTATTATGAGGAAATGAACATGCATAGAAAGTAACATATGAGTACTGAATGAATATGGATTCTCTATAAAATTAGCTTGAAGGAATCATAACCAAAAACTTCCTTGTGATTCAGGAGGAGCAACCATGATTGGATCTTCTGTTAGGGGAAGTCACGAGACAGGCGGAGCAGGTGCGTGATTTCCCCTCCTTTTTGCACTTATACAATTTAAAATTCTTCTAGTGAATGCAATTGCAATAAATATAAAGTCTAGCATATTTGCAAGATTAGTTTCGGCTAATGGCATCCGTGATAGGATTGTCGGGAAATGAATTATAAGATTAGACTTTGCAAGGTCACCTAGTTCAAGCAAGTAAATAAGAGTATTCAAATTAAAAATATGCAAATGAGTGTTAATTGGGTTTAAAAAATTTACAAGCAAATTATAAGTTGTTTGTTAGAATTCCTATGGATCCATTAGAAAATTAATACTTCATTCATATACATTACATGAACATATATATATATATTTCTTTTTTCAATATAATGGTATGTTTATTTATGTAACAGGTCCATCAAATATCCAGGGAGATCATTAGTTCAGGTCTCTACTTTGTCAAACTTATGTAAATATTTAACTTAAACAAAAGGGAATTAACGCATTTATGTAATATGCTTTTGTGTAAACCTTGATGTATTTATAAAAGTTCAGCTTAGCATGTAGTACTTTAATTATCTTGTAATTAACCCTTTTGAAATGTTTAAAAACACTTATTATGTTGTAATGCTTTCTTTACATGTTAGTATTCCATTTTCTTTTAAATTTTATGATATGATATGTGGGCTATGTTCATATTGAACTTACTCGTAGTATATATATAAATTGTGAGGATTATATGAGGTGTTGAATTATGATGTTTGATATAAGGTCTAGAATTATGGGACCTTGTGATGATGAGTTGATTGATTAAATTGTTACTAGTCGATGACTGGGATGTCCTATATACAAACGAAACTTTGCTAGATTTTTGGTAGATAAAAAAAAAATAAAAAAATCCCTCAATTAAGAGAATATCTTAGGATCTTTTAACATTAATCAAGTCGTACAGTCGGGCTGTTACACTACTCCTTGTTTAAACCCCTCAGCCACTAATCTAGCCTTAGTTTTTTCAAAAGCAGTTTTAATGTTACAAAAAATATGTTAAATATTATCAGCCAAAGCACTTAAAATTTTATCATGAAATAAATATCTTTATTAGTAGAATCATCTTTATTACTAGAAAAAAATGCACCAATTCAAGAAACTGCATTAGTTGATTTTTCAACACTTTTGTTATTATAACCATTTAGAATCATAGAAAAAGACCAAATCCAATAAGTCAAAATTTCATTTGTTGTAACCTATAAAGGAAATTTTGACTAGAAATGTTTTGAGGTTTGCTAGATAATAAATTTATAGTGTCCATAATAACAATCGAGCAAACAAATCATATTTTGTTTTTAGGTAAAGTAAGGAATGTACCATTTTTTTCTAAGATTGTTAGGAAAAATCAAAGATATATGAGAGAATCTGACAAATAAATGCAAACAAGATTTTTGTTTTCTTTTTCAATATTTAAATTAGCAACTAGAATTAATAATAAAAACAAGAACTAAGAGTATATATGAAAAGGGTAAGGGTTTAGAAGAAACCTGAGATTGTGGCATGTATTAGTGCTATCTTTAGAGAGAAAACGTCTTGCACACGGACAATTTTGCATATAATATGATTCTCTCCAAGATATAATAAATTGTTAGAATTTTTTGATGCAACAAAAATTCTCCAAACCTTTAAATCATTTTTTTGGTCACTTAAGTTAATAAAGTTTAATAAAGAAAGTATAATAAAATTTGAGAGGAATATAAAAAAAAGAACATAAATTATGTGTAGAGATTTATAAGAGACTAGTAAAAGTATTTTTAAGAGTTTTAATGATGAAAAGATTATATACTTTTACATATATCAGTTACTAAATATATTTAAACAATTGAATATAATAAATTAATTCAATCATAAATGTCAATCCATTAATTATATTAATGTTAACTATTTAACTTTTATAAACAACTATTACGATTTAAATGACTAAGTCAATAAAATTTACTAATTACAAAAAATTAACTATAATTAATCATAATTTTAAATCAATATTTTAACCAAAAAAAAAAAAAACATAACTATAAAAAACATATAAGCTAAGTTTAGTTGCTTAGCTGTAATGTATACGGTGTTCGATTCCCGCGATACTTAATATATATAAAGCAAGTTTACAACAAGAATTTCATCCATTTCACCTTATAAATATAAATTGGTATTAAATAGTTGTAAATGCATGTATTCAAACATATGGAACAATTTATATATTCCAAATGTGTTACCCTCAATTGATTAATTATTGAATAGACCGAAAGGTCCTCATGGCCTTGAATTATTGGATAGCATTTATAGATTTAGAGTTTGGGATTAGCCCATTAGGTAAAAACAATAAAAAAAAATCCTTTTCTATTTACAATTAAAGGTGTTCTTCTTCTTGCTTGTTCTTTCTTTCTCTCTTTCTTTTTTCTTGAATTTTTGGGTATTTAATCAAAATTGTCATGATCCATTCCAAAGCAGTTGCTGTAGTATCAGTGCCAACATTTAGAAACTCGCTGCATAAATTAGAAATTTCCTCCTCATAAAGTTTTCTTTTATCATCAAGAAATTCCAGAGATAAGAAGGTACAACATGATCATGATAAGTATCCATTTCCTCCTCTGCAACCTCTTTCCAGCTCTTATTAAGTTTGGAAAAAATTACTTTTCCTGAAACAAACGAGGTCTAAATTGAAAAATTCTTTGTGGACCTTTATAAATTATTATGTATTCTTAAAGCCATTGTATATTCTTTATCGCTACATTAAATTGAAAAATATTTTTCGGACCTTCACAAATTATAAGAGTAATTATGATAGATGAGTTGCTTTTATTAGAATTAAGGTGATATGCATTAAATGCTACATACAATTTATCTCTAATTAGGTGGTAAAGTTGTATAGGTAATTCTGATTCTAATAGTCTACTGAAGAAAAAGGATGATCACTGCTCAAAAGGCTTTTCACGCCTAGGCATATTGGTATCATCAAGGTGCTTAAGAAGGTGCGAGGATATAATGTCACAATTCAAACAAGGTTCAATCCTTTTGAGTGCGTTAGATCATCATTTATAAACCAGTAAGCATGTATGAAGGTAAGGGTCGATGAAGTTTGGGATTTATTTTTTTGAAAACTAACACAGCTAGTGTAAATTTTAGAAAAGTGGTGTATGTTGAAAAAGAATTTGAAAAATAATATATTTTGAACATAACCATGATTTGTATTATTGTATCTATTCAAAACTATGATTTTGAATCATCGTTATTATATAACCATGATTCAGAATCATGGTTATATAATAAAATTATGATTCAGAATCACAATTATGATCGATATAAAAACCCAGCTTCACTCTCTTGTTATTGTTGTTTTTTTAAAGAAAAAACCTTAAGAACAAAAAAAGAAGAAGAAAAACACCACCAAAACAACCTTCAATCCTCAACCAAATCACCAAATACCCACCCCTCATCTCTATGTATTTGTTTACTATTTTTTCAAAACAAATCACCAGCCCAATCAGCTTGATTCAGCTTCCTCACTATGACAACTGATAGAAGCATCGCCTAGCCATAACATCAAGTAGGTTAAAATCATAACAATTAAGGTTTGCATTGAATTTTATAAAAAAAAATGTTATAGTTATGGATTTTATTTCAATTGAAATCATTTAAGTTTTAATTGTTGCAATTATTTATGTTTTCATGCAATTGAAGTTATTACCGCACAACTTTTCATGATTAGAAACTGAACTATATCAGTCATATAGCAAGCCAATAATTTCCCAACCCATCACATTCTACACATGCCTTTAACTCTGTCCAATCTACACGAGACCAACATTTCTCTCTATAATTAGCATCATAATCATCATCACTTGCCATATTTTTTTCGACATCATCATTTTTTCTATATGTTTCACCAGAACCAATATGGCCACCATCATCCTAATTTATTTCCATGTTTTTCTTATGTTTATTAAAATTTTTTTTGGCAAGAATAAAAAAGAGCAGAGAGAAAGAAAGTAATTATCGGTCTAAGAGTGGTGGATGAGAGAGGTGATCTTGAGAAGCGTGGCCTGACGTGTTAGAATTTAGTTCTCCTTTTCTTTCAGGAATCAGAACGTTATTTGAATTAGGGTTTATTTTTGTGTTCGAGAGTGGACTGAGACTGAGAATGGGAGGGAAATGAAAGGATGAGAAGAGGGAAGGGGACTTTCTTTTTCACTTTTGTTTTTCTTAAAGAGGGTATTTTGAGAGAGTGATAATGATTATTTTTCAAAGTGTTTTTTATTCGGAAAAACATTAAAGTAATGTTTTTTTTTTAATTTTTAAAACATGTTTTTGACATCAACACATCTAAATGATCCAAAAACACTAAGAAAAAAAATTAATTTGAAGTAAAAAAATAAATTTTAATAAAAAGCAGGTTAAAACTCAATCTCATACACCCTTGAAGAGCTTTAAAGGACTTATGTTATAGAATTTATCATAATCAGGTCTTTCATCTTTGAAATTTATTAATCCAATTCCTGTACTATTGGACCTCATTAAAACAAAATAGATAACATAGGGACCATAAAGGTCATTGACCCGTGCCAGAAAAAAGGGAGAGGAATATATCATTTGGAAAGTAAGGACTAAATGATAAGAAATTTCTTTTCTTAGATAAAAGCTTGTAACTTCAAATGAAGTAATCAAATTTCTAAGGATTTTTCGAACATGCCCCTTAGAGTTTATGAGAGTACATTTCTACGTATATATATGAATTACATTTCTAATGATAGTAGAAAACGAATGATATTATCCATGAAAAGTAAGTTGTATATATGAGGTGTTTTCTACTTAAAGCTTATGAGAGCATAGAAAGGCCATTCTCTAAGGAGAAACTATATTGATTATTGTTTATTTATTATGTCAAACTGAATTTAAAATTTTCCTCTGTAATGGCTTCATTCGATAGAAATAAAAAGGAAGAGTTTCTTAAGAACATTCGATCATGGAACCTCCTCCCCCTCTTTCACTCTCCCTCTAACATGTACATAAAAATAATGCATCTATCAAGACAAATCAAAAGTCTATGATCAAGGACATATTGCTTTTCAGTTGCCGAATCGGCCCTCAATGATTTAGTTATACAACATTGCTCAAAACAAAACACATTCAGAGCAGTTTTCTTTACTTCCCCATCTCTTTTTAGCATGGTCATTGAGGACAATGTCGATATTAAGTGTGGGGGGATTTATGGGCTGTTGTTGGTGGCATTATGCTATGTTTTTTTAGCATTTCTATGTTGGTGGCATTATGCTTTGCTTTGACAATTCTAATATGCTTGCAAACGTAATTTTCATATTTGTGGGACCAAAATATTTTTTGTGGTGGTGTTATTTTAATGTCGTGATTGTTAATATCATTAATGAATTATCAAATGAGCTCGTAAAAAATCATAACATGATTGAATGATGTTTTTTTTAAAGATTGTTTAGTCAAACTATTTTCTTTAGGACTAAAGTAACTGGATTTAGTAGACACAAGCCTATGAGACTTTAAGCCTTATGACTGACACATCCATATGGGTCTCTATTTTCCTTTTATGTGTGATTTTCTTCCGTTAGTTGTTTTTACCTAGAACTTGCTTTGATTCTACTCAAGACCATACTTTTACATACATACATACATGAACATGATTAAGGCATTCTTTGTTATGTACCTTATATAGCTTAGCAACCTATATTTGGATAAATTCTCCATTTGAGACCCCTTTTGAGCTGATAAACTTTTTCTTTGATTATAAACCCGCATTGTAAGCCATAAATCAAACAATGTCTTACCCAAACCATAGAACTAATGAAGCATTATACATCATTATACAAGCATGAGAATACATGAAATAAGTGTGGGGGTGTCTTAAATTCAGAAGTGGATATGTTAGGTACGAGGGAACAAGCTTTTACTTTGAAAATAAAAATGCAAGCCACATTATACTGTGATGGCAAATTGTGGAATTTGTTCTAACTTTTATATCTTTGATTCCTTAAAAATTAAAAAAAATTCTAGTGAAGGTTTGAAGTTTTAGAAGGGAAAAAGATTGTCTTTAGTTTGAACCAAAATTTCGATCTATTAAATGATCAATTTTCCAATGAAGAAGGGTAATGTAGCTTTAATGTTCGTCAAGTTCAAAATAGCTAGAGGATGTGTTTAAAATTTTATGTCTTTTTTGGGTATTTTATTCCATTGGTTTTGTTAAGCTAACTTACCAAAGATTTCATACTTGAACCAAGCCACATTACAACTCTTTGAAAGACCTTATGATTTGTGAAATGCATGTAATCTAAATTCTCTACTTTCACACTACAGATTCAAACATGCATATCTTGAGACTCGGACATTGAAATCATGCGATTCAAAAGCTCGAAATCATTTATACATCCAGGATTACAACTTTCATGTAGAATTACAGGTTAGATAAAATCGTTTTGAAGGAAAAAATCCATGCAATCTGAAGGTCAAGAATGGTCTCCTAATTTGGTGAGGAAACTAATGGTGTCGAGCATCCCACTACATCTGTGAGCCTGATATAGAAATGGTGGGCCTTAGGATCCAAGAAAGGTGTGAATCAATCCTATAACATTCCATGAATGAAAGAATATAGCTTGGATGGTCAGATATTGCAAGAAACCAAGTCAGAAACAAAGTCTAAGTTGCAACAAAGTCTAAATTACAACAAGGTTGTGACAATAGCAGAGTCAAGTTTCAACGCAAATTATAAGGGATTTCAACCTTGATGACCAGATAAAGAAGGAAGGAATTAAGTAGCATAAGGACTTTTAATTATCCTAAGAATCCTAAAGAAATTTGACAGCCAAAGGAGAGAATAAATAGAGTAGAACACGACTGAAACATGAGCTTTGCAACATTATGATCTTCTCTATTTTTTGTCAAATTTCTAGTAGCTATTAACTAAATTTTGGCTTTCAGTTCAAGGGAAATAGACACAATCTTCATTATTAAGTTGTGAGACATAACATTATCATTGTAATTCTTTCATATTCAACTACTTATTTATCCTTATTTAAGAATTATGCTATTGATTTTTGTTCATGGTTATTGAATTGTTTTGAGATGGTATATATGTGATTTCTAGTTTCTTTTAATCTGTAATTGTTGTTTAGGACTAGAATAAAAAGCAAAGGAGTTAACTTGATTGCTGCAACTATCACTTTAATTTATCAGGGAGGAATAAGCTAGGTTAAAATGCTCAAGTTTTTGAATGGTTGCTTATAATAAATTTTACAGACTTTGCTCCTAAGACTATTGCTGAGTGAATTAAAATTGCTTTTCAATATTAAATTCTCACTTGATTGTAAGAAATGGATTAAAAAGATTTATCTAATTAATATACTCATAATCTTCTCGATTCTTCTTCGCTTTAAAGGATATCAAATTTATTTGCTTGAATTGAAAGGATATTTATTTTACTTCAATGATCATCAAATATATAGGAATGAAAGTCTCGATCTTTGAACTAGGTTAACGACATATTAATTTTTTATTTTTATTTTTAGAATTTTGCTTCTTTAATTTTTTATTCAAATTTCCTATTCTTTTTTATTTCAGTATATTGTGGGAAAATTAAACAAAAGTTCCCTTGGGTTCTACCTAGTTTTCACAGTTATACTATGAATTTATTTTATTTATGATAGTAAAGTTAGAATTATATTTTGGAAGTTCTGATGACCGACCATCCATCACCTTCTGGTTCTTAGAATTCCTTATAAAAAGGGTCTGGAAAAGAGTGTTTGGGGTTGGTTAATTTTTCATTGTTTTGATATAATTAGACACTCTTCTTCGCCTTATTTTCTCGCATTACTCTTCTGATTTAAAACCCTTGTTTCCTTTCAAAATTTCCTCCTAATTTAGAGTTTAGATTCAGTTCTTGTAGAGGGATAATTGAGTTCTATTTTCTTGGTTCGTTGGATTTGTTTAGGAGTACATCTAAACAAGGTGGTGGTGTTGGAATCCTAGGAGACTTATTAAAAAAAGTTCTTTTGCACCAAGTGAGGAGCAATTATAAAACCTTAAGGATAAATGATTGATATTTGACAACAACAAAGCTTGATCAATTTTAAAGTGTTTCAACAAATAAATATTTTTCTTTGATTTTGTTTTAAATTTATTCTATAAGTATGCAAGATCGAATATATATATTGCAAGTTGTCATATTCTAATTATATTCCATGTTTATAAGCTAAATATATTTTCTTCACTTGTCTAATTTTATTTATAAATCTTGGACAACAAATAATGCATCATCAAGGGAATGCAACTTTGTTGACACTTGACTACTTTCTAAAAGCAAGTTTTTCCTCTTCCATATAAAAAATAAATTTACTTCTCATTTTACTTTGTGAGCTGATAGCTCCTTTATATATATATATATATTTTGCAAGTTGTCATATTCTAATTATATTCCATGTTTATAAGCTAAATATATTTTCTTCACTTGTCTAATGTTATTTATAAATCTTGGACAACAAATAATGCATCATCAAGGGAATGCAACTTTGTTGACACTTGACTACTTTCTAAAAGCAAGTTTTTCCTCTTCCATATAAACAATAAATTTACTTCTCATTTTACTTTGTGAGCTGATAGCTCCTTTATATATATATATATATATATATATATATATATATATATATATATATATATATTTTGCAAGTTGTCATATTCTAATTATATTCCATGTTTATAAGCTAAATATATTTTCTTCACTTGTCTAATGTTATTTATAAATCTTGGACAACAAATAATGCATCATCAA
>Ga0325414_1006205_pt1 | contig 12657 bp, 6 predicted proteins | sample PopdelMetagenome_8_FD_206183 | JGI IMG/M metagenome (GOLD analysis project Ga0325414, IMG submission 206183) | Populus deltoides microbial communities from Bellville, Georgia, United States - Leaf-PdKOR-R3 | ecosystem: Host-associated > Plants > Phyllosphere > Phylloplane/Leaf | place: USA... | reverse complement strand
AAAAACTTTATCTCCATTATCCTTTCCATCAAGAATCAACTTCGAAAACATTTTATTACATCACCTAGAAGCAATCGTTTATAAAATGAGAAAAAAAAAAGTGAAGGGTGACCTTATTGTGTTCTTAAGAAATACAAATTTATTACAAGAGAAGTAGAAAACAGTTCTAGTTATATGATTTAAATCAGTATAACTTTTAATTTTTTATTCAAAAAATTATGTTGTTGATAAAAAAATTTAAACTTGTGATGGAAAAATTGTTTATTTAGCCAGTTGTTTCTCTTTGTTATTCGTTTATTTATTCTTATTTTAATAACAAAAATTATTAGAAGTTTTTATTTTTATATAAAGATTTTTCTGATCTCTTAACACGTTATTTTTACGTGACTATATGAAAAACAAATGAGTAATCAATATAAAGAATTGAAAGTAAATAAATAATAAAATATATATTTTATTCTCATTTAACACATTATGGATTTATCAGATGTCTTTGTGTAGGGGGGAAAAAGATAGAAAAACACTTGGGACGTCCTCCTGTATATGAAGCGCACGCGCGAACGTCTGCACTGTTTATAGTCAAAGACGAATACTCCTCCACTTCACATCAGCACGTTTCAAAGTCCATGCTCCGTAGACATTATCCACGCGTTAGAGAGGTGGGAATCCGTTTAAGGCATCAATGGCCTGGTGAATGCCACGTGGATCCAGTAAGATTTTCGAAGCCTTGGGCTCTCTGCTGTCTAATAGCGATCGAAACCTAGTGAGACAAAGGGCCAAGTATTGTCAGGAAGATGCACCTCCCCGTTTTGGACAAGACATCCATCAAATATCATTGGGTTCAGTAGCTTGATTTGGATCGTGTTACGAGTTAGGTTTTTGTTTTTAAATTAGAATTTTAATTTACTGGTCAAATACAATGACATGAATCTATAATTTAATTAACTTAATTAGATCTAAATCAAATCTAAGTAAATCTGGACTGGGTTAATTTGAATAAAAAAAAATTATGGAAAACAATATTGTTAAAGTTAACTAAGACATCATTATTCTTGGATTGACCCATCAATTCATCAATAGAGATATTAATCAAATCTATAATTATGATCTAAATACACACACATATTGGTGATTAATAAAATTAAATGTAAAAAAAAACATGTTTTTTTATTTTTAAAAATAAATTTAATTTATATAAAACATAAAAAAATTATTGGTGAATTTGAATAATTTCTTCAAAAATTAAATATGTGAAAAATAATTAAAAATCATATGTTATTTAAAAATGGCCAGGTAAAAAGAAAAAAAACATATAGATGGAGTATTAATTAAGATATAAATCAAAAATTATTTTAAAACATACATATAAAAAAAAGCATCAATTTTTTTTTTAAAGGCAAGCTTAGAAAAAAAAACAAACAAAAAATAAAAGAAAAATGCCAAGCATTGTTTGGCCTAACAAGTTGGGTTAATATAGGCCATTATTTAAAAAAAAAAAAAAAAGCTAATGAGGCAAACGAAATCCACGCCAAATATTTTAAATTTTTTTTTATGAAAAAAAGGCTGAAAATATGTTGTTCATTTTCCTTGTATTTCAACCATTGTGATGATAAAAAAAATCAATATTCATATTTTTTTTACATGGAAGCTTATTTTTAACTCAAAATATTTAGAAAAAACTTTAAATACGTTGATAAAAACCATCAATAGCCTTAGACAACCTAAAAAACAACACAAAATCTCAAATTAACTTGAAACCAAAATCATTTAAGTGGAACTCTCCTCGTGAAACGAAACTTGTTAACTCTAAAATCAATAATTTTAGTTATTGGAATCGATATTAACATTAATTTTCTTTTTTACTGCAGAATTCGGCGAGATCTCTCTCTTCATTCTTATACTAAGGACTAAAAAATGTTTTTTTATATAAAAATTGATTTGCAAAAAAAAATAAGGGACCATACAGGTATAATTTAAAAAGTATAAAAAATAAATTAAACTGTTTACATAAACTTTAAACTCACCATCTATATTTTATTTTATGTCGTTTTCATATTAGTCATTCTTTTTTCAATCATGTTATTGGTCAATAAATTTAAAGCAATTGTCTTTTAATATGGCCTCAAAAGGGTTTAAATGTCCCAAAAAGAAATTTAATGATTAAAAAAAATAGTGAATCCACGGTGAAATATAAAAGCGTGAACAATATTTTTATGGCATAGTGATTTCCCATAACGTTTAGAGTTTTGTTAATGTCTCACCTCACATAAAAACTAGTGATGTGACTTGGTTTTGAGATTTAAGCTGAATTTGTTTTTTTTTTTTCTCTAAACCAACACCTTAAAACTATCCATCACCAAACTAAAATTCTCATTTAAAAAACATTTTGTTTTTCGTAAAATATTTTTATGATTTCTAAATGCTTGTTTTTATTAAAATATTTTATATTAATATTTTATTGGAAAACTGATTTATATTATATAATTAATCTTTAAACTCAGTTTCTTTATTGAAAAACGTTTTCACCTCGCGAAATAAATTTTATAAATAATAATTTATTTATAAAATGTTAAGTTATTTAAATTAACACCTTCATTATAATCTTATCATTAATATCATTGTTGCCGCCACAATTAGATAACTATTTTCATTATTGTCACCTAATTTTTTAGTAAAGATTTTTAATAAATTTTTTTTAAATAAAAGTAAAAAAATAATGAAAACCTAAAAAATATGTTATTGATATATTTACATTGTTTTAGCATTTCCAACATCGTTTTTTTAAAAAATAAATTTTAAAAGTTTTTTAAACATGTTTAGCTTTTAACAATTATTTTTTAAAATATTTTTTATTTAAAAATATAACAAAATAATAATTTTTTAAAAAATCAGTTTTAACATCAATGTATAAAAATAATCTAAAAATTTAAAAATAATTATTTAAATTTTTTTGAAAAAATTTCACCAAGCAATTTTTATCAACAACATAATTTTTTGAATAAAAAATTAAAAGTATTAAAATTAAAAGTTATATTGATTTAAATCATAAAACTAGAATTGTTTTCTACTTCTCTTGTAATAAAAAAAGAAAAACTAATGAATAAAAACCAACATGAAAAAAAAACTAATGAAAAAAAAAATTCTGAATTAACTGGATTAACCATTAGAGATTCGCGTTATGAAAATTTGATAACTAAATAGAAAAAAAATTGACGGGTTAACCCAGAATTAACTAAGTTAATCCGTGAAATTAAACTAACCCGTAAAACCCGAGATATGTGTCATGAAAGCCTAATAATGAAATAGAAATAAATTTAATATTAACAAACTAAACCACACGAAAAAAATTAATTAAAAAGAAAAAAAATGATTTAAATCAATATAACTTTTAATATTTTATTCAAAAAATTATGTTGTTGATAAAAAAAATAAACTTATGATGGAAAAATTGTTTATTTAGCCAGTTGTTTCTCTTTGTTATTCATTTATGTATTCTTATTTTAATAATAAAAAATTATTAGAAGTCTTTATTTTTATATAAAGATTCATCCGATCTCTTAACACATTATTTTCATGTGACTATATGAAAAGACAAATGAGTAAACAACATAAAGAATTGAAAGTAAAGAAATAATAAAATATATATTTTATTCTCATTTAACACATTATGGATTTATCAGATGTCTTTGTGTAGGGGAAAAAAAGAAGATAGAAAAACACTTGGGACGTCCTCTTGGATATGAAGCGCACGCACGAACGTCTGCACTGTTTATAGTCAAAGACGAATACAGAATACTCCTCCACTTCACATCAGCACGTTTCAAGGTCCATGCTCCGTAGACATTATCCACGCGTTAGAAAGGTGGGAATCCGTTCAAGGCATCAATTTTTTACCCAAGTTTTTTAATAAATTTTCAAAAAAAAATCAAACATAGAAAAAACAATGAAACCGATGTTGATACACTCTTAATATATTACATCATTTTAGTATTTTTATCATTGTCTTAAAAGAATTTAATTTTCTCAAATCTTTAAAACACATTTAATTTTCTCTTTAAATCGAGGTTGATATTATTTATTTTTAAAAAAATTAAAATACAGATATTTTATCAAGTATTGAAAAAAAAGATATTTTTATCGAGGGAAAACTTTTTGAGGCAAGGGGGCGAGAAAAATTTGGGGGATAGAGGAACCATAAAGCAATTTTTCATCTTTTTCAGACGAAGCCGTTGCCCCCCTCTTCTTTGGTTTTTTCTCTCCCAGAACCAGAGAGCCAAAAACAACCGCCACTCACCTTTCTTCTTCCCCAGCTCACTGTCACCCACAACAGCCCCACTTACACTCCTCGTTCCATCTTCCCTCATCTCTCTCCAGACCCATTCTTCCCCACAAGTTAGCCCTTATTTTCCACAAACCAGCCACACACCCGACCTTCCCCCTCTCAGCCGGTCTTCACCCAACTCCAAAGCAGCCCAAACACAGCGAAGCCCACATACCCCTATATGACCGCCTCCTTTTCTTGATGCAGCCTTTTCTTCGCTTCGGTAGTGAATCGCCTCCTACAGAAAGAGGCAGGCCTGCACGCCACGACTCCCCAAGCGGGCAGTGGAATCTTTCATTACGGAAGGGAATGGAAGAAGGGGCCTAGGCGCGTACACTTGAGTGGCAAAGGAAAGAGGGATCGTACCTATTTTTCAAGGAGCGCGAAACATCAAGTCGGTGAGTCATGTGATGGGAAACCTTCCCGCACGGTTCGGAGAGCACTGAATTAGAATGATGCCCGCCTTTTCCCTCCAGCTCCTCCCCCACAGACATCGTCTCCTTCCTCATCAACCGACTCTCCTTCTCCGGTTCAACCCCATGTAGAAGATCTGGACCGAGACCCAACTGCTAGATCTGCAGAAGAAAGACAAAAAAAAACTAAAACAGACTGCTTGTTACGTTTGCAGGTCACGGTGCCACCGCCAGTAGGGAAGGGAAGAGGGGAAGAAGCCAATCCAGATCCCCTCGTCCATTGGTTTTTCTTGCGGCGGCGCGTGTACCCCAAAGTTAATTACCCAGAATTTCCAGAACTGTTCCCGAGTTCATTTTGTAATTTTAGATGCCGAAATGCGTCTTTAAATTATTGTTATCATTTTAAATCTTACATTGTAAACTTGGAACTTTGTGTGTATGTTTGCGCGTGTTTGTACTTTTTTATATATGTTTTTTTTTAATGATAAAATCAAAGTAAGAATTTAATGTTTTGATTTGGAGTTAAGGATCATGAATTTATACGGAAAATATATTATTGATATTAGATAAAAAGATGATTGCTAATAGATAAAACTATCCAAATTTTTAGCTTATTTTAGGTGGGGATTTTAGTTTATTTTAGATAGGGTGAGTTATGAGTGTTAATATTTTTTTTTAGCTATAATTAATTTTTTTACTTTAAATCTCTGACAAGACTAAGTATATTCCGGTTTCTAGTGGCTTTGAACTAAATATTAAGTAGCAACTTTTAAATGAACAAACAACGACTTCTCAGTGTCACCACTACTACTCTGTAACCATTTTACTACATTGTTGTCACAAACTCCACCACTCCACTACCACCGCAACAAGTTAGTTATCATTTGTGCCATTTTAAAATGATTATAAGAAATCGTAAAAACTTTTCCATGTTAGATATAATTTTTTTAAAAAAGAGAGGAGAGTTATATATTGGGTTCATAATTCCAAGAGGGGAAAGCAGCTAACAACGACACGTTATGAAACAGACACCGGTCTATTGTCAAAAATAGTCCGGACTAAATTGTTTCCCCGAGGAATGTTTTGTCTAAATTAGACTTTTATTTTCGGTGGGGTTTCTTTTATATTTTCTTAAGATTGTTTTTTTGTTTGCAGTATAGGTGAAGCCCATTCAAAGCTTAACAAAATCAAAATGACAGCCCAGTCCATAAAGATAAGCATCTTATTTATCGTCACGAGAGCCACGACCATAGAAGTAGCCCAGAAGTTACAATATGTAAAGGAAGAAAAAAGAGAGAGAGGAAAGAAAAACCTAGACAGGACAAGAATCCATCTGCTAGATGGGTCACAATACATAGGGGGGGTGAGGAATGCCTTGAACTGGTGATCGAAGCACAAACTCCATCATATTTAGCCCCTCTATGAGTTTGCGGACCACCAAATAAATCTAGCTCGGATAACTTTGCAAGTCTCATTCCCCTTACAAACAAAAAGAAGAAAAGGCCCATAAAAAGTATGTCATATCCTTCAATTTTCACTTGCCAAGGACATCCTATCCTTTATCTAGTTCTCTTATGCGTTAGAAAAACAGTATATCTTCACAATATAAATTACAAAAAGCGGCTAGGAGCAACAAGTCAATGATTTAACACTGTCCGTCTGTCTCGGGACTTGTAAGGACCTCCATATTCGGCTGGTTTGGTTTCTCTTTGGGCTCCTCACAGCTGCAATCAGCTTTTTCAACATGCCCAGTACCTTATTAGTTGTTTGGCTTAGCAACTGGCATAGATCCTGACATGATTCATATGCTAACTTCACGAATAAACAGGTCCACAGGACAGAAATGATGCAGGACACAATCAGGGAAAGAGTCACCAGAAGCAGAATTGCAGCAAGGGCGCTAGCAAAGAGGCGAATATTGCCGACAAGTCTTTGGTGGACTGATTTCCGCGTCCGGAGTATAACCTCGGCAACTGATGTTGTGGCGTATATCAACAAAGCAGCATTAAATGCTGACATGATCCTCATGTGGGTGTCAAATGGAGAAACTCGCATTGACTGGTATTTCACTTGGATTTGGTTGTTTAACGTGTCCATGAGCAGGGCAAAAATGGCGTGCTGCGCTACAATGCTGTCATCATAACAAAATTAAAATTACTTAAACACAAGAATTGAAGACGGTGAAAAAAAGGGGAAAGGGAATTTAATTTCAATCCCTGTGAACTTGATGAAAAGAAAATTAAAGGCAAGAGGATCTCGAGTAACCTGTCTCCTTTGAAACCAAGATTAGACGGGAGGTTTTCCGCCATTTTCTGCAGCTTTCTTTAGCTAGAGAGATATGTTGTCTTTGGGGCTTGAAGCTCTAGACAAATGGGTGAGGTGTCGTTGCTTCATTGATGGGGCATTTTTATAGGAGAGGAACCGGGTTTAGTTCACCCCACAAATGGGTGGGGTCTTCAAAAGACGTCTTCCGTTTTGTCAAAGGCGTATTCTTCAAAAGCCGGCGTCCTGGGATTGCTATAAATTAATTAATCCTAGCTTCCCGCTAAAATATCAACTTCGTAGCCAAAGCTAATTTCAAAAGAGAAAAAAAAATCATTGCAATTGTCACGAAATATGTGAATAAAAAAACTATCTCTTACAAACTTGTACTCTTATATTATTAATATTAAATATAAAAAAAGCAATACAATTATAATGCCTTCAACGAATTATAGCAAAAACTATATATATATATAAAGCACTAATTACTTCGTTAAAATTTTTTGTTGATTATTGTATTTTTTTTAGTTTAATGTGGGTGTCCGGGCTAGCTTGGCCGCACCTCGACTAATCCCACAGGCCCTGAAATTAATGATCATATAAGTCTCCAGTGGCCATCATATGAGCAACTATAAGGCTCGAACCTGAGACCACAGAGGGAACAAACCTCTTAATCCCAAATTCTTACCACTTGACCACCACCTAAATAATTAATTATCGTGTTATTGATAAAATATTAACATTATAGTATATCTCCAATACTAATGACTAAATTCTATCGAGTCTCTTATTAATAAACCTATCAATATTGCTACTGTTTATTTTAAAAGACTATTTTTTTAAATGAATCCTAAAACATATGTTAATTATGTTGCTTTATATTATTTCTACACCATGTAAAATTCTAAATAACATAAAATAAATTATTCTTAAACTACACAGTGCTACATTGATACTTTATTTTTATTACGATAAACTTTAAAAAGGTTTAGAAATAATCTAATAAGAAACATGGAGTATAAAAATTTGAAAATAGTTACGTCAAATTGTTAAATTAAAAAGGTTATTATTATAACTATTTTTTTTTAGATTTTTTTCAATCAAAGATTTGTAATCGTCCAGATTTATTCTTGTTAATTGTTATGATTCTTAAAAAGATTTCCAAGACACACATTAATTAAAAATATTTTTACAAAAGTATGTAACTAAGTAGTTATAATAATAAATAAAAGTAATTTTTCCGTATTAACTCCATCACTTAATAATACAGGTTTGTTATAGATTTTTGAGCCAATTCCGACAAGTATTTGCATATGTAAAACGACAGCATTAGAATAAAAAGATAAACGAATAAGTTGCCCATGAGAGGGTCCCTTTTAGAGCCCAGCTCAGACGCCCGTCTTCAGACAAACGAGGCGTTTTTTTAAAAAACATTTAAGAAAAACAGAAAATGAAAAAAAAGAAAATACGAGTGAGACGTCGTTTACCAGTGAAGCGCACGGACGTACAGCAGTCTGCATCGTTAATGTTAAAAATAAAATAAAAACGAGGCACTTCCCCTCTATTGCCGGTTTTTTTATTAACAAGGGACGTAAATGGATTCAGTTAAACTCTATGCCATCTCATATGTTATTGTTTATATACTTAAAATCAAATATTATTTTGATTTGTTTTAGTTAAATTGTATTTTTATTGATTATTTACATTCTTTTTGGCTCTACTAAATTCACTATGTTATGTCAAATTAATTTTTATATATTTTTTTAATTAAGCTTCAACATACATGGGTCTGGAAGGTCAAGTTTGTGTGTATATTTTCTTTTAAAAAAATTCATATGAACATGTTATTTATCTAGTCACATGAAATTTCATCCACTTAAATAAATTTTCTTTGAAAAATCATGTTTTAAGAGGATTTTACCCAAAAAAACCTCAAATTTCAACTCATTTTCATCTAAAATTCAAAAACACTCTTTTATTAGCATAAAAACTAAAAATCAAATTGAATCAAAAAAATCTTTCCAATAATGATTTATTTCTTTTACATTGCAAGAGATTCAAACCCCTTTTATTGAATATCTCTTTTTTACTGTCCTTTCCAGCAAGAATCAACTTAAAAATTATTTTCTTTCATCCCTTAGAAGCAATCGTTTATAAAATGAAAAAAAAAAGTGAATGGTTACCTTTTCTATGAATTGTTTGATTTTTTTTCTCCTCCAAATTTAAACACCCAGGTATAGATGTGAAGGGAAAAGGGTAAGAATATACGAGCAGATTCCAAAGTTAGACTGACAGTAGCCAAGAACTATTCTATTATTTTTAAATTTTAATTGACCACATTAATATTTCAATTATAACATCTTCAAATTATAAATCATGAAGTATATTTTTTTCTTGTTGTGAGAACTTGCCTTATCGGTTCGTGTTGCATTAATGTAGGATAATCATATGAATCAAAGAGTCCATTTAACCTTACAAGGAAGAGTATTTGCTGTTCATAATGAGTCACTTAAGTATGATTATTCACATAATGACTCTTTTTTTCTATATCCACGGGCAGTACGTACGGATTGCTTACCATGACTAATCCAACATCAAACCTATCGTTTTTTTTCTCTTTTTTATTTATAACTTTTCAACCATTATTTTAACACTGTAAAACAAACCACTTAATTTTAATCCTGAGTTTGACCATTACGCATGTCTAATATACCCTTTCATTAAATAAATATGTTAACATGTTATTTTTCTTGCAATTTTTTACTGGAAAAGTAAAATAATTAACAATTAATAATAAAATAACAACGCAAAACTACTATTTTTTGTGTATTTATGTAATGATAATAAAGTTTACTGAAAACAATGGTCATATTCATAGCGAATTGATTATTTTTTCTCGAAAACATGATTATAAAATCATACCTGAAGTTAAAATTTATTTTTTCAAACATATTTATTTTAAATCATAAATAAAATTTAATTTTAATTCAATGTTATATATCAGAATACTTATTAAACCTTATTTCACTGTTTAAAAAAACCAACTTGAAATTGTCCTGTCAACATGTGATTTGATTGGTTAGATTAAAATTTAATTTGATTTTTTAAAAAATAAATTAAAATAATATCATTTTTATTTAAAAATTATTCATTAAGATGGATTTATTCAATATATATATATATATATATATATATATATATACAGAGAGAGAGAGAGAGAGAGAGAGAGAGAGAGAGAATGTCTTTGTATTTGTTTTACTGGTGCGGGGGAAAAAAGTATAGAAAAACGCTCGAGACGTCCTCTTGGAAAGTCAAAGACGAAGACTCCCCTGCTTGACATCACCACGTTTCGAAGTCGATGCGCTGTAGACATTACCCACGCGTGAGAGAATGTTGGGAATCCGTTTAAGGCATCAATAGCTTGGTGACTGCCACGTGGACCCGGTAAGATTCTCAAATCCCAGGGCTCTCTGCTGTCTGATAGCGATTGAAACCTAGTGAGAGAACGGGCCGCAAGTTGCACCTCCCCGTTTTGGATAAGACATCCATGATCCACCAAATGTCTTGGTCCCTAGCAGCCCATCGTGAACCCAAGATCCACCATAGATCAACCCGTGGAATTGCTTTCAGAAACCATAGTTATCAAATCTAATCAGGGGTTGACCCGGTTATGGGACGGTATCGCGGGTCAAGCTGGAAAATAAAAAAAAAACATTTTAAATTTTAATATTTTATATGTGGACCGGGTTTTGCCAGTTTTTACACTGGCCGGTCTTTTGACTTACCCAGAATGATTTAGCCATCATCTTAACCCGTCGGGCCGGTCCGGTTTAATAACTATATCCAAAACATTACAAGATAGATTTATTAGACTCGTGGTTAAGCAGTTTGATTTGGGTAATATTCCGAGTTAGGTTTATTTTTAATTTCTTCTTACATGTTTTTTATTGGCCTTTTGCCAATGTTAATGACTATAACAACTTAAGAACAGTAGTGTTTGTCTTCCAAATTCTAATTAACCAAACTGAAGCACATATACTTTGCAAGAACTGTTCTTTATCTTGTTTAAACAGATTTGCAGGGCAGAAGAAATCGTTGAATATTACTGCTGCACTAAACTAGTATATTAAAGATAAAAATTCCTCCACCAACGGCCACCAGAAGTTAAAAGTATTTTTAGATAACCATTAATCAGGTGTAAAGACATCAAATTTCATATTAATTAATAGCAAACTATTTGTGAAATCATCCATATAACTTCTTAAAATCTAATTTTTGCTTGATAATACTGTGGTATTCTTTTTTCTAATGAAAAAAAAATTATTGTAATTTGCGAGCCCACTTTTAGTTGATTTGATTTTCTAATGGATCCCACTGTTTTGTTTATACCGGGGGTACACTTGCCTGCTAATTTGGGCAAATTAATCTTCATTCGATGAGACTACAAATTAATCTTTATTTTTTAATCAATTCTTATTAATTTGATTAGACTTTGGATAAATCATTTAAAAGAAATATTCTTGGCACAACCCGCGTCTCCAAATACAAAAGGCATAAAAAATCTTGATTTAACAATATATCTTCACAATATAAATTACAAAAAGCGGCTAGGAGCAACAAGTCAACGACTTAACACTGTCCTAATCTGTCTCGGGACCTGTAAGGACCTATACATTCGGCTGGTTTGGTTTCTCTTTGGGGCTCCTCACAGTTGCAATAAGCTGTTTCAACATGTCCAGTACCTCATCAGTTGTTTGGCATAGCAACTGGCAGAGATCCTGACATGATTCATACGCTAACTTCACAAATAAACAGGTCCACAGGACAGAAATGATGCAGGACACAATAAGGGAAAGAGTCACCAGGAGCAGAATTGTAGCAAGGGCGCTAGCAAAGAGGTGAATATTGCCGACAAGTCTTTGATGTACTGATTTCTGCGTCCGGAGTATAATCTCTGCAACTGATGTTGTGGCGTATATAAACAGAGCAGCTAAAAATGTTGACATGAACCTCTGGTGGGTGTCAAATGGAGAAACTCGCATTGACCGGTATTTCACTTGGATTTGGTTGCTTAATGTGTCCGCGAACAGGGCAAAAATGGCATGCTGCGCTACGATGCTGTCATCATAACAAAATTAAAATTACTTAAACACAAGAATTGAAGACGGTGAAATAAAGGGAAAACGGAATTTAATTTGAATCCCTGTGAACTTGATGCAAAAATAAATTAAAGGCAAGAGGATTTAGAGTAACCTGTCTACTTGGAGACCAAGATTAAGCGGGTGGTTTTCTGCCATTTCCTGCAGCCTTCATTTCCTAGAGAGATGTTGTTTTTGGGGTTTGGAGCTCGAGACAAATGGGTGAGGTGTCGTTACTTCATTGATGGGGCATTTTATAGGAGATGAAAAGAGTTAAAGTCTCGAATCATAGTTGACCCCACAAATGGGTGGGGTCTTCAAATTCAAAGACGTCTTTCGTTTTGTCAATTTGGTCAAAGACGTATTTTTGAAAAGCCGGCGTCCTGGGAAATTAATTAATCCTAGCTTCTCGCTAAAATATCAACTTCGTAGCTAAAGCTAATTTAAAAAGAGAAAAAAGAATCGTTGCAACTGTCACGAAATATATATATATATATATATATATATATATATATATATATAT
>Ga0325414_1006204_pt1 | contig 12658 bp, 6 predicted proteins | sample PopdelMetagenome_8_FD_206183 | JGI IMG/M metagenome (GOLD analysis project Ga0325414, IMG submission 206183) | Populus deltoides microbial communities from Bellville, Georgia, United States - Leaf-PdKOR-R3 | ecosystem: Host-associated > Plants > Phyllosphere > Phylloplane/Leaf | place: USA... | reverse complement strand
TCTGGCATAATAACAGTGGGCCCTAGGACCCAATAAAAGTGCATATCAATTCTTTAACATGTCATAAATGACAGAATATAGGTGGGATGGTCGGATATTGCATGAAACCAAGTCAGAATCAAAGTCGAAGTTGAAACAGAGTGGATTTACAAACAGAATTCTGACAGTAAGCAGAATCAGTTTTCAATACAAATTCTAAGGGATTTATCTAACCTTAAAGACCAGATAAAGAAGGAATGAGTTTAACATCATGAAAACTCCTAATTAATCTAAGAATACTAAAGATTTTGGCAGCAAAGAAAGAGGATAAGAAGAGCAGAAGACAACTGAAACAGGGTTCGAAAAACATTTCTTTATTCTCTTTTTTTTCAATCTTCCAATAATCATAAACTAAACTCCTACATTTAGTTCAAGAGGGATACATATTGTCTCTAGCAAGTGGGGCTCAAAAATGAGTAACAACAATGAATATGACATATAACATTATATTAGGAAAACCTATTCTTCATGAGATTAATTCAATGATAAGTACTAAGTATCTAACTATAAAATTCCCTACAAATAAGGGAGTTATAATTATGAGAAGAAATTAATTGGTCTCTAAAAGGTGCACTACCTTATGCTTAAAAGGGAAAACCATTTTATGGGTAGACTAGACAGTACATGTCAAATAGAAGAATGAGATAAGAATAAAAACTATAAAAGACCTGAAAGAGATCAATCTCTATTCATGTTCTGATATAAATACAATCACCAAAATTAGGTCCACTTTTGACATTGGACAAGAAAAAGCCATAACAAAGCTTTTCAATATAAAAAAAAAACATAACTTTATATTCGATCCAACAAAAATATAAGGTATTAATCTAGAGGTGTCTTGTTATTTTTTGAATGTGTGTTTATCTTTCTCCCTAGTATAATAAAAGAAAAGGAAATTTAATGGAGAAAAACAGAAAGCTATTTTAAAAAATAGATAAATTGTTGAAGGTTGGTTTTATTTGTGAAGTGATGTATCTAAAATAGTTGATGAACATAGTAATGGTCAAAAAGTCAAATGAAAAGTGATGAATGTGCATAAAATTCATTAACCTTAACAAGACATGTTTTAAGAATAACTTCACACAGCTAAAAATTGATAGGTTAATGAACTCTACAACTAGAGTTGAGTACATGAATTCCCTTGATGCTAACTCAGGGTATCACCATATATATATGCATCTAATGATGAAGATAAGATAATATTTATAACAGATAAATAGATTTTTTACTATCGAGCTATGTCTTTTAACATGAAGAATGTTGGACCTACTTATCAATGTATGGAAGTAGATGTTAATGACATGTTGGTTAAGAACATTACCTTTAAGCAACTCCTTTAGGAGTTGCAAGAGGTATTTTTTATCCTATATATCCACCAAACAAAGTTAAACCCTGTTAAATATGCTTTTGCAATAAAAAAAAGGGGGAAAATATTGAGTTTTCTAGTCAATAATAGATGAATTGAGCCTAATAATCTTGAAGATTCAGGTCATATTGATCATGACCCCACCTTAGTGCATCAAAGATATACAAAGATTTACAAGAATAGTAGCGGACTTTAAAGACTTTATTTTATGTGTTGGAGATCATTGTCTGCCTTTTTTCAAGACTTTAAAGAATATCTCTAATTTTGAATGGACTTTAAAATACTAAAAAGTTGTTGAAGAGCTATAATCTTATTTGTCTTCTCTAAAAGTCCTCTAACAACCATGAGAATGAGAGGATTTTTTTTCTTTACTTGGGAGTTACAAACCTAACAATGAATTTAGTACTAGTATAATAAAAGGAAAAAGTTTAAAAACCAGCCTACTATACTAGCAGAGTCCTTTATGATGTTGAGATGAGGTATTAAGATGGAAAATGTGGCTCTAACATTAGTCAATATAGTAAGAAAATCAAAGTCAAATTCTATGTATATTAAGTAATTGTGCTTACTAATCAACCTGTAAGGTAGATTCTCCACAAGCCTAACTTATCATGATGAATGGTAAAGTATACAACAAAATTAGGAAAGTTTAGAATTAGATATAAGCCTAGCTAGCCATTAATGAGCAAATTACGATATATTTCATTACTGAGTGTTCATTAATAGAATATTCCATGCCAGAGCAATACATGATATTAAATTCCTATTTCCCTTTCAATCCATAGGTGTTATACATTGATGGATTTCTAAATACCAATAGGAGTAAAACATGAATTGTGTTAACTAACCTTGTGGGTGATTTTATTATTATGACCTTTATTTTGAGTTCTACTTCTCTAATAAAGTGGTAGAATATAAGGCCTTTTTAACTTATCTTAACTTGAAAGAGAGTTTTCATGCATACCTTTTTTATATGTTCAGTGACTCTTAACTTATTGTGAGGTAATTCCAAGAATAATTTGAACCTAAATAACCCCTCATGATCAAGTACCAATATAAAGTGCTTATGCATATCCACTTAAAGAATGAAAAGGAAAAGGCAATCTCCATCTTCAAATTACATGGAAAGAAAATAACAAATTGACCTCCTCTCAAAGCTAGCCAGTAACAATCTAAAAGATTTTCCCTATGACATATAGATTAAGGTGTTGGATATACACAGCATAGAGAAAAATATATATGGTGGTCACCATATAAATAACATTAAAGGAGGATTGGAGGAATTAACTCAAACAATATCTTCTTATATGAAAGCTACCACAAGATAAAGTAAATGTTGTTAGGCTAATATGATGTGCATTTGAATATTGTCTTTTAGGTTGGGAGTTATACAAAAGGTCAGCCAATGCACCTCTATTAAAATATTTGTCTCTAGATGAAAACAAATATATTTTGAGAGGAATACATGAGGGGATCAATGGCATCCACGTAGGAGTTAAAGCTTTGGATGTCTAAACTATATGAGTATAATTCTATCGGCCTATCATATTAAAAGATATCAAAAATTTAGTAAAGATATACGATAAGTATTAAATATTTTCATTATTTCTTCGTCATCCTTTAATTCAATCAACCACCTTTGTATCTTTATAGCCTTTCTCTTAATAGGAAATAAATATACTAAGAACATTCTCTAAAGCATTAGAAAAAACACAATTCATCCTAGTAGTTGTTGAACATTTCACCAAATGGGTGAAAATAGAAGCCCTAAAAGAGATAATCATCAGTAAGGTTATTTTATTATTGTAAAAGAATATTATTTACAGGTTTGGGTTTTCCTTGAGTGTTGATCATAGAAATAACACGCAATTTGACATAAAAAATTAAAGAACAATGTCAAGAACTCCATATTAAATATAAGTTCTTTTTAGTTTTACACCAATACAAATAGGCATGTAAAACTCACCAATAAACTATTATTGAATGGATTGGAAAAAAAGATTGAAGGAGCAAAAACAAATGAGTTAAGCTAGTTGATGAAATTTTATAAGCATACACGATCACCTAAAATGAAGGTCACTCATTAATCTCACTAACTTATTATCAAGAAAATTCTTGTAAGTATGAGTGTTTCCAAACATAATTTAAAATTCCTTAAGCATGTTCCCAAGATCGTGTAGTCCAGATATCTCTGTTTGAGTAGTTTCAAGCTTAGAATATACCTCTATGATAGTTCATTGGTAAAAGACCAACTATTGTTTAGAGTTGCTGATCTTTTCATAAAGATCAGTGAGGTTAACAAGATAAAAATCTCATTCTTTAACATGGTGTAATGACTCTAGTTCATCAATCTTACCCTTCAATCATCTATAGGTAGATCTCATATCCTCCAAATCTCATTGATACCTATATGTTATCTTTAATATCATGAATATGTTCTACCTTTTTGTTTCCTATAAATTGAACTTGAATGCCTGCAAATAAAAGCATATCAAAATAACATCTGATAAAGAAAAGAAAAAAGAAAATACTAGGTATCCTAACCTAGAAAGTTATTTTTTTATGGTGTTGAAGTGCTCAATCAAGTTTTAAGCATAGTCGACAATCAAATTTTCTAGAAGTTATGATATTTCCTTCATGATACCCATAAACTTTATGTTGTTTTCTTCTTTAAAAAGTAAGGATTCTTCTAATAATATATTCAGAGCCCCAGCTTGCTCTTTTGACCATGCAAAGTCAGAAGGAGATGTATAACCTATTATTTACATGTTTTTAGGTGAATACAAACTACTCACAAGCTCAAATTAAGAAAAAATACATATTGAGAAAAAGGAAATGAAGGAGTAAGCTATAAAGAAGAATAAATAAGTATGAGCTTAATTAAGAAATGAATTATGGTCATAAAAGAGGATGAACCTGCCTCTCGAGGAGAGCCTAGATCCTTGCATCTCTAAAAAAATGTGGATCCTATTTTGTACTGCATGTGGCCATCCTTGCAAGTGCATGACTAAAACTTCTTTGTGATTCCATCTCTTTTCAGGATGATAATAGTGTTTTAGTTTTTGTTTTTCAAACTATTTCTCCTTATGCTCTTGCATGATAAAACTAGAACCATCTATAAACATAGAAAACAAAATATCATATTATAAAAAGGTTGTGAAAGAATACATGAGATAAAATATTTATACCCTAACATATTTCTCCAAAGGATGCCCCCCAGCCAATAGCTTGGCATTGTATAAGTTTTGATTGTTTTATAATTAGTTACATAAAAATCTTTCTATGTTGGTTAAAAAATGTAATGTGTTGCAAACAAAATATCCTTATAAGGCTTGTTCATCTAACAATATAATCTCTTCAATATATCTTATCATAATTCATTCTCCTTTTCATCTAAGTATGAACTCCAATGCGCCTTAAAATATTTTTGATAATAGATTATGAGGATGTCATCTAAATGTAAATCACCTAAATGTCATTCTCTTTTCCATCTAAGTATTTCTAAATGTAACTCCAATATATCTTATCATAAAATCAAAATGTAGTTCCAAACAGCCACTTCCAAGACATTACATGGATGGACCAATGTGGGTGCATGGCTTACATACAAGCACAATTCTAATGAAGTCCATCATGGTCTTACCACAATGACATTTCTAGAAAATTCTAGCTCCCATCTCACAAGAAAACATGTACACAATCCTAACTCTACGTATGATACCCATAGATTTTTATTAAGTCAAATTTCAACATAGAAATGTTTAAGAACAAAATTGACTAAGAGCAACTGATAATACATAAAAAAAGGTTTTCTAACCATTTGGGCCAAGCCCAAACAATTGGCACATCATGTGGACTAGCTTATTTTATCTCATATCTTTATTGGTTTGACATGCAAAATAATATTACGTGAAAATATACAATTCTCGGTCATTCATAAAAATATTATCATGCTATCCCTTTTTAATTAGTCACTAACATAACCAATCAAACAATTGTTTTATACAGCTAATAATAAATAATATTTCCTTTAGATTCACAAGTTGAGCATCTTAATAGGCTTAGACTCTCACCTTCCTTGCATATAGGGGCGAAGCCAAAAATGAAATTAAAGGCGAATTAGAAAAATTATTCTAGGGGGTAAGATTTCTTCTTTTTTTTCACTTTTTGGGTTAAAACTATAAATATTATTAAGAGGGAGGGTGGAAAAACAATTTTTTGCAAGAGTCGGGGGACCTAATAGCCCCATTGTCTTCACCACTACTTATAGACACTAGATTATTCACCTTTACTGGATGAGTTACTCTAGCGTTGCCACCTTATTATGGCAATCCATGCTTCATCTTCATATTTCCAATATACACCGTCCTAAGTAAGTCATAATATAAAGTGTCTAAATATTACTATTTTTCGGCTAGACATGTCAAATCACCCATCTTCCTAATATACATAAACACTTATTTTTGCTTGTAGTTTCTGCATTATTTGATCGTTTATTTTTTTCATTGTTTATAATTCTTGTTAAACTCGTTTGCTAAATTTATTTATTTATCAGAGAGTTTCTTAAAACAAAGAACTTTGTTTAACAAGTTACAATCCATCTAGAATAACCGAGTCCATTATCAGCTATGAAAAACTTACGAAATCCTATAAAGTTCTTATGTCACTTCATTAATTTTCATCTTAATTCTCTAAAAATATTTTTTTCAAGTCTTATACCGAATATATATATATTCATGTACTGTGTATCAATAAAAAAAGGTAAAGCATAGGAATATAAATTAGGATCGATCCATATGTTATTTTGATTATTAATTAAGTTGTAAATATCGTATATACATCGACTGGTTCGCACAAATTGCAATATGTGTATGGTTAATGTTATTAGATATAAAACAATATGTTAATAAAAACAAATAAAAAAGAAGATAAAATAAAGATAAAATTATTTTGATAATATGACATTATTTTTATATCATATTAGGTTTAATTGATGCTGGATATCAGGTTTAATTGATGCTAGAAAAGAGATCATAAAAAGATTTTTACATATACAAGATTTTAATAGTGTGTTTGTTTTTATATTTTAAAAATATTTTAAGAAAAATTATTTTTTTATATTTATTTTACTTCAAATTATTTTTTGTGTTTTTTAGATTATATTAATGTGCTAATATGAAAAATAATTTTTTTAAAATATATTTTTAAATAAAAAAATATTTTAAAAAATTATCACATTATTAAACATACTTTAAATGTGTTTAAAAGTATAATATATTTAATTGTTATAGTTTTTTTTTAATATACAATCTGTTTACTAAAAAACAGTTATTATAAAAAAAAATAAGTTTTATATGCGTTTCATTAGTTTTTTTACATGAATAGAAAAATAAACTAACATGTTCATATTCATCCACACTAGTCTCCCTAACACTCCCTTTGCGTTGTATGAACCACAACCACGCGGGTGTCATGGATAGTACAAAAAAGGAAGGAAAAAATGTAACAAGTAGGTAGGAAGGAACAAAAGGCTAGCAGGGCTACTGGAATTCTATCCACAACATTTGGCGAGGGGCGACCACAGACAGACACAGTGACGGACTTCTCTTTATTAGCTGTTAGCACTATAAATCAAGGCCACGAACCGACTTCCGAAACCCTATTTCTTGGTCGGTTTCTTTTGTCTTAAAACCAGAGAGAAGAAGAGGGGACAGGAAAGGAAAGCCCATCCTTTCTTTCTTCTCTCACAGTTACATTCAGGCTCAAACCAACAAAGGGAAAGGCCAGTTAGTGCCTGTTAAGAGGGAAAGAGGGTTTCTTTTGTGCTGGAATTCCTGCATTTCTGCTAAAACATGGCTTGCAGAATTGCAGACCCTTCTGTTTTCCTCTTCACGGTATGCTTTTCTGGTGTTAAAAATGGCTCTTTGTTTTTGTTGTTTTGGCTCTTTTTTGTGATTGGTGTTTCTTGGTTTGATTGTCAGGGTCCTCGTCAAAGAACAAGGAGCCAAAAGATTGCAACCCATTCAGCTCCATGTATGGTAATCTCTCTTTTTATGTCTCTCTATTCCAATTTGGTTGTTTTGTTGATAATTTAGCTGTCGTTGTGCTAAGTGGGATTTAGGTTTTATTTATCTGGTGCATCTCTTTAGTTTACAATTTGAGTTCTCAACTGTATTTTTAGTTTCCATATATAAAATTAATGTTAATTACTGGAAATACTAAAATTTTTCTTATACTTGACAATTTATCGGTGGCCTCCCTTCGGCATCAAAGAACCTTTGTGTTCATTCATACAAAAACCTCATCTTATAACTCCCCTCCTACTGGTTTAGTCATTTCATCACTGACCTCTAGTTGAGCTCCCATGTTCCTTGATTTGAGCTCACTTGAATCAGTATCTCTTTCGCACTCAGCTGATGAAAAGAGTGGAAAGGAAATCGGTTCAGCACAGGAAACTTGAAAGAAAGCTTGAAAAGTAATGAATATAAGAGGGTAACACGCTAATCACTTTGTTATTTAGACTTGAAGTTTTGAGACTTTCACACATAATGTGCTTTTCCAATTTCATTCAGCTTTGGAGTTGGTGTTGTGAATTGTGCAAATGCTCCATACATACACGTTTCTTCAATTTGGTTGCTTTACTGAAGTCATCATCATGTGATTCCCGCATATTTGCCTTCTGTAAACAGCTCAAACTTATTCTGCAATTATATTTAAATTTCATAATTTTATGAGAAGTTAATTTATCCATTTTTTTCAACATGGCAAACCTGATTTTCGGTTGGATAGCTTGTTTCAGATAGGTTTATATTTGGCTCGTTTGTTCTGATTTTAGAATGTCTATCCAGGTAGTATTTATGAACAATTCTTTTGAGCATCTCTGTTGGCTTCTGCTGTGCATACAGCACCATAGACAATGCTTAACTTTTTTGAAACAGTACTGGCCTTATATTCCTGTAGACTAGACTATCAATGAATGCAATATTTTTCCTGTTTTTGATATCACCAACTTATAATCCTTGCTTCTTTTGATAGACAGGCAACTGGCATTTAACATGGGACAGGCTTCTTGTGAAGGGAGAGAATAATAAGAAATGGGTGATTCCCATGAGAAGAACTAGAACTGTACAAGCTGTGGCTGCTCCAGTGGCACCATCTTCCGCAGACAGTGCAGGGTATAGAAAACAGCTGGCAGAAAGCTATGGCTTCAGGAAAATTGGAGAACCGCTCCCTGACAACATTACATTAAAGGATGTCATGGATACACTCCCTAAAAAGGTAAACTTCTCTAAGAATCAGCTACATCATGCATCCAACTTGCCTGTGTTATTTTCCATGAAGATGGTCCGCTATTTTAGATTTTTTCCACTTTGAGCAACTAGGGGAGTTTCTGAGCTAATATGAATAGTTGCAGACCTGCAATAAGTTCAGCTCTTTGTGTCAATTATCTGCTTGAATAATTGCCCTTCACACGTCATCTGGTTTGAAGGGATTATGCCATGGAATGTTGAATGATGCTTCACTTTTTTATGGCAACCTTTCTAATGCTAATTTCAAATGAACTAATAAGATTACTGAGTACCTTAATGAAGCCAGAAACCATAGAAGTTTTTCTGATGGGGATAATCTGGATTGCCCTGTCCACACTGCTTCTTACAAGTTCAAGGTTTAAGAGCTGCCAGTGCATTCAAAAAGTTAAAGGATTAGGGGACTGTATCTACATTTTCCTTATCTCGATTCTGTTTCTGTGAGGTGCACTATCATAACTGGGTGATGACCTTTTTTCTTTTCAGTTAGGAAGTGGCCTCGAATGCCTTTAAGCAAAGAGCTATTGTCGATTCTTTAATGGACATGAGCTTTGACCCCCAAAAAATGACAACTCTAGTACTAATTTCCTTATTTTTCTCTTAGGTGTTTGAGATTGATGATATGAAAGCATGGAAGTCAGTTTTAGTATCAGTCACTTCATATGCATTTGGGCTCTTTATGATTTCAAAGGCCCCATGGTATCTACTTCCCTTTGCTTGGGCATGGACAGGGACTGCAGTTACTGGGGTTAGTTCTGTTCACATCTTGTCTTTACTTATCCATAATCTTGTTTCTTTTGCTTCAATGTTACAAGTTTCATCAGTTTCTTATTTTTGTTTCTCTCTCAATGAAGTTTTTTGTTATAGGCCATGATTGTGCTCACAAATCATTTTCAAGGAACAAATTAGTGGAAGACATTGTGGGAACTCTGGCATTTCTGCCGTTAATTTACCCATATGAGCCATGGAGGTTTAAGCACGACAGGCATCATGCGAAAACAAACATGTATTAATGATATTCTTTAGTGTTTCATTATTTCTGTGGAAGTAAACTCCATTTGTTTTGTCCCAATTATTCCAGTAGTTAGACCATCCTCTCTCATGCTGGGGAGGAATGCTTTATTTTGAAGCTTTTCTACTGAAAAATTGAGTAGCATAAATGAACAGAAAATGCACCATACTTGCTTATTTTTACTGTCTCTTCTTACATTCTTTGAAGAATTAAGCAGTGGAAAATGCTGCATCCAGTGCTTGTGGGAACATAATTACGCAATGATATGTGTAGTAACTTCATTATTTATATGTTAGATTTCTATTTAAAGAATGCCTATCCCTTCCCCCCTGTTAGAACTGTGTTATTGCATGCATGTATTTGCACAGTAGCTTATGATTATTTCATCGCTTGGTAATCTGCTGGTTCTTGCTTTTATTAAAATTGATCAATTACCATTGGTTTTTCATCTTAGCTTCTAAATTGTCACTTCCTCTGCTTCATCTTATATTTACAGGTTAGAGGAAGATACAGCTTGGCATCCTGTTTGGAAAGCAGAGTTTGATTCCTCGCCTATTTTACGCAAGGCCATTATATTCGGATATGGCCCATTTCGGCCTTGGATGTCTATAGGTCACTGGTATGGTACCAATTATAGAAGAATTATTTGGGAATCAGAGCTTGTAACTTTGTGAGCTTTATGCACTTTAATTTGATATACAATTGTCCTAACATCATAAAGCATCCAAACAGGTTGATATGGCACTTCGATTTAAAAAAGTTCAGATCAAATGAAACCCAAAGGGTGAAGATAAGTTTAGCATGCGTTTTTGGGTTTATGGCAGTCGGTTGGCCTTTGATTATCTATAAAGCAGGGATCATGGGATGGATCAAGTTCTGGTTAATGCCATGGTTAGGCTATCACTTCTGGGTATGCTACTTGCTGGTCTTCGTTGGTTGTATGATGTCGCACTATGCTTCAGATTGCCACCATCCACAGCAGTTCTTTTATGCCATGAAATCATTAGCTGGAATGCATATTATGAATCAAACGTTGAAATGTTCAATGCCTAAGCATATTACTTCAAATAGGTCTTTCTTAGAAGTTAATAAGAATTGTTTTCCTCGTAAAACACATGCTTTGTTCATGGAATTGTGATGTAAAGATTCAATCAAACTGTGCGATAACTATTCACTCCCAGTGCATTTCCTTTGTCCACTGCAGTTTATGCTCCTGTGTCTGGAACTTAAACAATAAGTTTATTAATACCTTTAATTTGTTGGCCCATTTCACAATTGAGAAAAAATATTATTGCATCGTACATAACTGCAGGGTTTTATATGTTTTCCTATGGGTCAATCAATGCTTTGACCTGGTGATATGCTGTTGTATTTTTTTATTACTTCCAGAAAACGATCAACTTGATTACTGAATTGCATTTTATCTATCCCAGTGTCTTATTGGTCTGTTTTCTTGACTCTTGTAGATGAGTACTTTCACAATGGTGCATCATACAGCTCCTCACATCCCTTTCAAATCTTCAGATGAGTGGAATGCAGCTCAGGCCCAGCTTAATGGAACAGTTCATTGTGATTACCCCAGTTGGTATATATCTTCTCTGCTCAGATTATTTCTATTCATGGTAGTTATTTGCTCTTTGATGGGACATACTTCTGATATATTTTATAAACCGAAGCCGTCAGATGGTAGATTTGGTTTGATTTAATTCCATAAGCCTACATAGTTTTGAGTTGTTTGATTCTCCCTCTAAAAGCATCTCAAATTCTTGCTTGCCTGGCCTAGTAATTTTTTAACTGTGGGAGGTCAGAGATTTTTCATTGACTGTCATTTAATAAAGTGCTCTTTTTCAGTACTACTTCACATAATGACTACATGTTAGGAAAGTTCTGATGTTATCTTTTATCTTCAAACAAGATCCTTAGAAAGTTGATAGAGGTGATGTATAAAATAAGTAGATGTGGGCTAAAAGTCTATTACAAGCCTGAACTTGCCTCAGATCAATGCAGTTTGGCATGGTTTAAAATGTTCCTTTGTTTTATTTACTGGAGCTGCAGCTTATGATAAAACAGTTGCCATGGATAGATTACTGAAGTGCTGTTTTCCCACTCTACAGGATTGAGATCCTCTGTCATGATATCAATGTACACATACCCCATCATGTTTCATCGAGGATACCACACTATAATCTACGGATGGCTCATGAATCTCTTCAAGAAAACTGGGGAAAGGTATGAGCAATCAATATGCCTTGCATTTTGTTTGTTAGAGTGGACTTTCTATTAATTATGAGCATTTGTACTTGTATGAACCTTAACCTAGTTTCTATCCACCTCGTTAACAGTATTTGAATGAGGCTAAATGGAATTGGCGTTTGATGAAGACAATAATGACATTGTGCCATGTTTATGATAAGGAGGAAAACTATGTTGCTTTTGACCAGCTTGCTCCTGAAGAATCTCAACCAGTCGCATTCCTTAAAAGAGTGATGCCTGATTATGCTTGATTTTTTGTGACTCGTCATGTCTGTTGTCTTTGGCTCTTTCTTATCTGTTACCTTTCTATACTGGGTCAAATTAGGTGTGCCATCCCAGTTTTTTACACGATCTTGCTGATTTTGAACCGTTCTTTTTTACATTTCTAATGAAAACTAGAGGGTAATAATCTCAATGAAGAAGCTCCCTGGAAGTTCACTTTTGCTTTTTTGTATAAGAAAAAATATATATTATAAAGAGGAGTGCCATTTGATTGTTAGTTTTGGTTATGCCAACCATTCCCTACTTCCTGTGGTGAAAGACGGTCCTATAGGACAAGCTCATGTTGAAAAATGGTTGGCTCTAATAATAAAATAACAGACAATTATCTCATTCTGAAGGGTATCTTTCTTCTACAAGTAAATATGTGTAGCTGACATTGGATTTAATTTTGACAAGTTG
>Ga0325414_1006203_pt1 | contig 12659 bp, 3 predicted proteins | sample PopdelMetagenome_8_FD_206183 | JGI IMG/M metagenome (GOLD analysis project Ga0325414, IMG submission 206183) | Populus deltoides microbial communities from Bellville, Georgia, United States - Leaf-PdKOR-R3 | ecosystem: Host-associated > Plants > Phyllosphere > Phylloplane/Leaf | place: USA... | reverse complement strand
TATGGCACAAATCGTTATTGATCCACATACTTTTGCATGTATTAGATCTAATAATTCATTAGATCTTTCATTCTTTCTAGTAAAGGGTGTTTTAATTAATCATTATACCTAATAAATAACCTTCACAAGTTTTATATGATTCATAATCAAAAGGATTAAAATATCCTTATTTCTATAACTTGGTGATTCTTGTTTCATTGATATGAACTAATTTATAATTTCATTAATAAGATGGATATTGATTATTTAAAATATTTATCTTGTTGTTTATATTGAACATAGGCATTTCTAAATCAAGTATATACAAACTATTTGTATAAATACCAAATCTGTAATAAACATTATTATTATAAAAGAAATAACACTATACCTCAATAATAAATCTAAATCCATTCAAAGCTAAGTTAGAAATGGATACAATGTCTCTAGAGAGTACTAAAATAAAATAATAATTTTCAAGTTCTAGTATCAGCCCACTTAAAAAGTTAAGTAATAAGTTTCTACAACTAATACAACAACTCTTGCTTCATTGCTAACACATAGGTCCACTTTGTCTTTGGGTATAGAAATGGATGAAGCTAAGGTGAAGGCTATACAAGCATGACCTACACCTAAATCAATCATAATTTTTAGAAGTTTTCATGATTTAACTAGTTTTTACAGCAGGTTTATTAAAAACTTTAGTACACTAGCCACACAATTGACTAAAATAGTTAAGAAATCAGTAGGATTCAAAGGGGTGATAAACAAGAGAATGCTTTTAACTTATTGAAAGCAAAATTAGTTTCGACACCATTGTTATCTATACTTGATTTTAATAAAGATTTTGAGATTAAATGTGATGCTTTAGGAATAGGCATTGGAGCTATTATGACATAGGAGAAATGGCCTATCGCTTATTTTAGTGAGAAACTTAATGGTGCATCTTTTAATTATTCAACTTATGACAAAGAGTTGTATGTATTAGTAAGGTCTTTGGAAACTCGACAACATTAATTTTGGCTTAGAGAGTTTGTGATCCACACCAATCACTAGTCTTTGAAGCACTTAAAAAGCCAATATGTGATTAAATATAAGCAAGATAAGAAGAATGTGGTTATTGATGATTTATCATGAAGAAAAACATAGTTGGTGAAAGATTTGCATGCTATGGTACGATAACACTTTCGCACGTGGACGCACGATGTCAGGGTGTCGAGGAGTCGCCACCTAGTTGTTTGGTTCAGGGTCGCTAAGAAACTCGAGGGTACTAATTTTATTAGAGATTCTAAGTGTAAGAGATTTGTTGTGGCTAGAGAAGATATTAGCACCCCTAGTGTACTCTACCTGATGTAAGCTGCAATGTGTGATCTGAATGTGGTTTAAAGATTTTGATGGGTTCCTAACCAATGGTCAATCTATAGCTCAGGGTAAAGATTCAATCGTGTGAATAAATTTGGCTTTTCGAATTCATTATGGGCTCGTGTGCCCAAACAAATTCTTATGGAAATAATCCATGTAGGTGCCCTAATAGGGTTCACCTATCCTAAAAGGCGGAAAGGTTTTCCACAACTCGAGTATTATGGTGAAAAATACTCTCAATTAAAATTAGTGAATATTTAGAATAATTCCAAGAATTTTCTAGTGAATTCCTGATATATAAATATTAGCCTACTTGTAGGTATGCAAATATATATTTTTTGAATTTTGTATAGAAATGCTAAAACACCATATATTTTATTTTTTAAGCAATTTATGATTTTATTTTTATTTTTGAGAGATTTAATCGTATGCCCACAAATAAAATCATATCCTTTTATTTTGTAAAAATTTGCACAAACCAAACATTGCCTTAGAGGCTAAAAGGTCCAGCTCAACAACGCGGGCTGGGTTTGGGTAAAAAAAAACCCTAGCATTTAACCCAACATGCCATGACCCATTAAACCAACAAAAACAAAATACTTGCATATCACGTCTGCATTTCTAGCATTCCTATTCTCCCACCATTATTTACATTTCATGCAAAAAAAAAAAAACATGAGAAAGAGAAAGGTGACTTACGTTGAGGATGTCACGATTGAATTTGTTGGTTCTGGGAAATCTTTGTTGATGGTGGTGGTTCAACTAAGAAAGGTTGTAGCTAGTAGTGGTTCACGGTTGAAGCTGCTGGAGATGAAAAATGTTGCACTAGAGAGGCTCAAGGTGCCACTACCAAAAGTTACTAGTCTGGTTAGAAAGAGCCTACGGTGTTGCTGCTACTGAAGAAAAGCATGACTATGAGAAAGAATGCTTCTGGTGCTACTGTGATGGAGGAAGATCCTTTATTGCTACTGCTGAAGATGACGCTAATTGAAAGGTAAGTTGCTGTAGAAAAATTCTTCATTGTTGCAGTTGATTGAAGATGAAATGAATGTTGTTGTTGTTGTTGGTTGCCATAGATAGGGAGACTTTAATTGAGCTGCTGGTTGGATTAATTGGTCGTTATGTTGATGCTGATATCGCTAGAGTTCACGTGGTGTAGAGCTGTTGTGTTAAAGTGCTAGAGCTGGAAGACCACAATGGAGGTTCTCGCAGCTTCTGAGGAGAGACTATTATTGTTGCTCTTGAAGGAAACAAAAGAGAAATCAACAGATACTGGGACCTTGGGGAGCTACAAATGTTGGAAGCTATTGTTATTATTGTTGCAATATCAAAAGGGTATGACTGGACTGTTGTGAAATCTTTTTCAAAGAGATTAACCAAGTTATTTTTGTTGTTATTGAGCTCTCCCCATCACCTTTACTACTGGTTGTTGGTGGTGTTGCTGGTCTTTTAAACCCATAGACAAAACAAGAAAAGGGAAGGAATGACAATTGCTGCTATTGTCACTGTATTAACATTTTTATTTTTTTTTCTCTACAGAACTTTGCTAACAGTGGGCTATTTTTAGCTGAAGCAGGAGATTTTTGCTGCTGCTGAAGGCCTTTGAAGGTGATGGACAAGGAAGCTAGTGGTGGTGCCACTCACGAGGGTTGATGGTTGCTGATGGTGTGTTGTGGAAGGAGTTAATTATTTTAGTTTCTTTTTTTTGCTTGGCTTTTCAAGGGAGAGAGGACAATGAGGGTCATGGTTTTTTTTTCCTGTGCTCAACTAATTGTTTTATTTTTCTAAAATCTCTCAAAAAAATTATCCCCTCAAATCTTTCTCCCCCAACCTTTTATGTGTGCGTGTGTGTGTGTAAACCTATTTATAAGGGTTTTTTTTTTCCTTAAAGGAAAAGCAAACCAAGATTAACCATTGGATTTCAAAAATAAAACTCAACCATTCATTTGTTAACTTGGAGAGAAAGTAAAGAAAAACGGATCCTTGGATTAAGAGAATGATTGTAGACCATTTGATTAAAAAAAAATAGGTTACTTGGTGAGAGGGTTTCTAATTTTCAAGTTGGTCCTCTCCCTTCCATAATTATAACTAGATGACTAAAAATTAAATGCATATTTTTATCTTTCTTTTTCTTTTTCTTTTTTATCTTTTTTATTTTTTTTTAAATTCTTTAGAAAAGATGTCAAAAACGATGCAAATATGACAAAAATATATTTTTTAGGTTTTTTTTTAGTTTTTTTCATAAACGAGGTAAAAAATTAGGTAGCAACAGATGCCTTCTATTTACAATAATTATATAAGAAAGATTGTTAAATTTTTTGTGTAGTAAGTTTGTAAAGACAAAATGTTTGCCCGACTTGCTGGGTGACCCACCAATCTAAAAACTTTGCTCTTTTAAGGAAAACGGTCTCGTGATCATGAGTGACCTGCCCCCTTTTAAAACCTAATCTATTTTCATAAGTGACCTGCCCATTTAAAGAAACCGGTCTATTTTAATGGGCAACCCACCCTTTTCAAAAATTAGTTTATTTTCACAGGCGACCTATCCATTTAAAGACCAGTCTATTTTCATGGGCAACTCGTCCTTTTCAGAAATGGTCTATTTTCATGGGCGACATGCCTATTAAAATACTGGTCTATTTTCACGTGTGACTTGCCCATTTAAAGAAACCGATCTATTTTCAAGGGCGACCTGCCCTTCTTAAAAATTGGTTTATTTTCACAGCGACTTGCCCATTCAAAAATTGATCTATTTTCACGGGCAACTTGCCCATTTAAAGAAATCAGACTATTTCCATTGGTGACCTGCCCTTTTCAAATTCCAAAAAGAACTTTAGCAAGCGTTCATGCTTCCCTGAAATTGATCTATTTTCATGAGCGAAATGTCCATTTTAAAAATTCAAAACTGGTATGTTTTTCACAAGCTACTTGCCCATTTTGCAATTCAAACTAGGATCTGGGTATTTAGCCATCTCCTAGGGAGTTGGTTGGTAGAACGTTGTTCTTTACATGTAATTGATTTCTCTTAAAATTGTTAGCCAATACTTATAGAGGAAAGACTTGTTAAGTGCTTTACGTAGTAAGTTTGTAAAGACAAATTAATTGTTCTTCCAAAACTAATCTTTTCAAAGCTTCTAGTTTGGTTAACCTAAAACTCTGTCTTTGCTGTAATCCCCTTTAACTATGATTAAACTGTTTATAGTTCGGTTAACTTGAAATTCCAATCTGGCGATTCTCTTTAACCAGAACCAAAATATTGACTTTCGTTCGATCAATCTGAAATCTTGACTAAAGACCCCATTTAACCAGAATCTTAGTCTTTTTTTTTTTTTAAGTTCGGTCAACTTAAGATCCCATCTAGTGATTTCCTTTAATTATAACCAAACTCTTTGTTTGCAACTCAATTAACCTGAAATCCTAATTTGATAATTTTCTTTTAATAAGAACCAAAATCTTTGTTTATAGCTCAATCAACTTGAAATCTCAATCTGGGGATTCCCTTTAACTAAAACAAATATCTTTGTCTACTAGGAGAACCTTATTCTCACAACTATTTTCCTGCACAACTATCTTTTTTTTCCAGCTTGTTTGACTTGAAATGTTGAATCTTTGGGATCCTCTTCAACTAAAACTTTCTGAGGGTATCTTTAATTATTTGAATAAATCCCAAACATTTTGATTGTAGAATTGAAAATTGAGATTCCTGATGACAGGTTTCCCAAAACTTAAATTCTTGATAATATGCTTTTTCTTGTTCTTCCTGATGATAGGGTTTGAACTTTTTTTTTTCTTGAGAATTTCCTAATAGTTCTCACTTTTCTTCCTGATTACAGGGTTAAAAAAAGGATTTTTAATGGCAGGGTGCTTCCTTTTCTTTCTTCTTGATGATAGGGTTTGATTAAGTTTTCCTTAAACTTTTCTGGTGATTCCTTATTATAGGGTTCACCTATATACTTTTCCTGATGATAAGGTTGAATTTTTTGGTGCTTCCTGATTGTAGGGTTGACCTATCCTTCTTAATGATAAGGTTGAATTGATATATTCCAATCGTAGGGTTTGAACTTGATATTTCCTAATTGTAGGGTTAACCTCATACGTCCTGATTGTGGGGTTGGAAAACTTGGAGCTTCCTAATTACAAGGTCGACCTATCCTTCCTATGAGCATGTTTTTATATGATAAACTCGCCCTTCAAGGGGTGACACATGGTCGTAACTCTTACATGATGAATAAGAATTTTGGTTATTGCCCAAACTCTACAATGAAAATTTCCTCAGACGACCATTGTGTCACTCGTAAGTCCTGAATTCAATATGCTTCAAGAAGGGTTTGCCTTGATGAAACATGTGTAGGAAGCATACACCCTAAAGACAGGCTGTAATCCTTTTATGTAAGACAAGGGATAAGTTTACTACCTGGTCTTTAAAAAAGATCTTTCACTGTCCTAATGATCACCCTCATAAAGGCAATTTTGGGGCCTAGTATGTAATGAGATGACACATATACCAATCATTACCAGTCCAAGCTCTCAGCAAATAGTTGGATGGTTTCACAAACTTAAACGTTAACTAAAAGTTGTAAAGTAAGTCGTTACTCCCCTACCTAACTTGAAGTTTCCATGTGCGTATCATAAAGTGAAATATCTCAAATAAGCTAATGATGCATGAAAGCATACATGCATGAGCAGAATAAAATATGCTAAAGCATAAATAAAATAATTAAGCCAAATACAAAAATCTAAACACATCAAAACAAATAAACCACACAAAACACACAAAGCTTAGTCTAATATTGTCAGAAACAATATCGTTCCCAGTGGAGTTGTTATTCTACCACATGGGGAAGCGCGACGTTGGAGTTTTGAGGATTCACCACCTAATTGTTTGGTTGAAGGTCGCTAGGAAACTTAGGTGTACTAGTTTTATCAGAGATTCTAAGAATAAGAGACTGGTTGTAGTTAGGGAATGTATTAGCACCCTTAGCATACCCTACTTGAGGTAAGTTGCAATGTGTGGTTTGAATGTAATTAGGGAATGTATTAGCACCCTTAGCATACCCTAATTGGTGGTCAATCTATGGCTCAGGGTAAAGATTCATTCACATGAATAAATCTAGCTTTTCAAATTCATTATGAACTCGTATACCCAAATAAATTCTTATGAAAAGATCTATCTAGGTGCCTTTATAGGGTTCACCTATCCTGGAAGGTGAAAGGGTTTTCCACAACTCATATGTTGTGCTGAAAAATACTCTTAATTAAAATTGGTGAATATTCAGAATAATTTCGAGAATTTTCTAGTCACTTCCTAATATTTAAATATCAACCTGCGTATATGTCCAATATTTATACCAGAATATTGACAATTAATTCTCATGAATTAAGTTTTTATTGGTTATTGAAATATTGACCAAATTCTTATGGATTTAATAAACTGATTTATTAAATCCAAAATGCATGTGCGTGCGTGCGCGCTCACACACACACATATATATATTGAATTTTATATAGAAATGCTAAAACACCATATTTTTTTATGCAAGATATGAGTTTTGTATTTTTGAGGGATTTGACCGTATGGCCATAAATAAAATTGTATTTTTTTTATTTTGTAAAACTTTTCACAAACCAAACATTACCTTAGAGGGTGAAAGGTCCAACTTAGCCACGCAGGCTGGGCTTAGGTCAAAAGAAACCTAGCATTCAACCCAACATGTCATAACCCATTAAACCAATAAAAACAATACATGCATATCACGTTTGCATTTCCAGCATTCCTTTTCTCCTACCATTATTTACATTTCATCAAAACAACATACAAAAGAAACGTGATAAAGAGAAAGGTTACGTGTGTTGAGGATGTCACGATTGCATTTGTTGGTTCTGGGAAATCTTTGTTAATGGTTGGTTCAACCAAGAGGGGTTGTGACTAGTAGTGGTCCACAGTTGAAGCTAATGGAGATGAAAAAAAGTTGCACTAGAGAGGCTCATGATGATGCTACAAAGAGTTATTGGTCTGGCTGGAAAGAGCCTACAATGTTGCTGCACTTGAAGAAAACCATGACTATGAGAAAGAATGTTTCTGGTGCTGCTATAATTGGGGAAGATCCTTTATTGCTACTGCTAAAGAAAACGTTGCTTGGAAGGTGAGATGCTATAGGAAAATGCTTCATCGTTGTAGTTGATTGAAGATGAAATGAATGCTGATGTTGCTGTTCGCTGCCATGGATGGGGAGACTTTAGTTGAGGGTTAGATTGATGGGTTATTATGTTGATGCTGATATCACTGGAGTTCACGTGGTACAAAGCTATTGTGTTGAAGTGCTAAAGCTTGAAGACTACGATGGAGGTTCTCGCAGCTTCTGAGAAGAGACTGTTGTTGCTGCTCTTAAAGGAAACAAATGAGAAATCAACAGCTGCTGGGACTTTGGGGAGCTATAGATGCTAGAAGCTATTGTTGTTACTGTTGTAATATCAAAAAAGTATGGCTAGAGCTAGACTGCTATGAAATCTTTTACAAGTAGATCAACCAAGTTGTTGTTGTTATTAAGATCTCATAATCACTTTTACTTCTGATTGTCGGTGGTGGTGTTGACCTCAAGGTCTTTTAAACCCAGAGGCAAAACAAGAAAAGGGAAGGAATGACAGTCGCTGCTATTATAATTGTATTAGCATTTTTACTGTTTTTTTCTCTTCAGAACTATGCTAACGGTGGGTTATTTTTTGAAGCAGGAAATTTCTACTGTTGCTCAAGGCATTTGAAGGTGGCTGACAGGAAAACTGATGGTGGTGCCACTTACAAGGGTTGATGGTCGTTGGTTGTGTGTTGTGGAAGGAGTTAATTATTTTGGTCATTTCCTGTTTTTTGCTCTCTTTTTTTAGGGATGGAGGATAATGAGGGTCATAGTTTTTGTTTTATGTGCTTAACTAATTCCTTCTTTTTTTTTTTTTCTAAATCTCTAAAAAAAATTATCCTCTCTGATATCTCCCTCCCACCTTTTGTGTGTGTGTGTGTGTGACCATCTATTTATATGTGATTTTTTTTTAGCTTGAAGGCAGATTAAACCAAGATTAACCATTTGATTTCAAGAATAAATTTCAACCATTCATTTGATAATTTGAAACAAAGCAAAGAAAAATGAATCATTGGATTAAGAGAATTATGGTGGACCATTTGATTAAAAAAAATAGGTTACTTGGTGAAAGAGTTTCTAATTTTCAAGTTGGTCAAGAACATATTTTTTGTGTTTTTTGCTATTTTTGTTTTTTTTTCAAATTTTGTTTAAAAAATGGATTAAAAAATTAGGTAGCAAAAAACACATAGAAAAGAAGAATGAGAAATATGCATACAAAACCAATAAAAGGAGGAAATATGTGAGTTTTGAACCAAGAGATTGGGTTGGGGCGTATATGCGAAAAGAGAGGTTTCTTAAATCAAATGATTGATTGATGAGTTTAACTACTGAAATTGAGAAGACAAAGAAAGGTCTAAGCTTAGAAAATAAATGCTGGTTGAATTCAAATTGGAACACCATTCAGTTATTGGATCATAACTGGAGCTGTAAAATTTGGATTTAGATCTGGTTTATATGGATAGAAAGCTAAGACATAGGCCTAAAATTTTTATGAAGAGTTCAAGATTCAAAAGGATAGTTTTCAAGTTCAAATTGTAGCAACATCAGAGAAGTTAGAATTTGTCCTGCAGCCCAAACATTGTTTAGTGTTCAGCCCATATCTCGAGTTGTAGAAGTCGAAATGACCTCATTCTTGTTTTGTTGGAAAGCTGAGACAATTTTCCAGAACTTTCATGAGACTATCTATTCAAATTCTGATGTTAGTAATGATGTTTTCTGCAGACAAGAAGATAAGGATTGTTACCAAGTCAAGAGGTGGCCACCCACTTAACAATTAGTGATCAAATCAATAGTTCTGAATTTTGGCCTATAAAAGAAGGCATTTGCCATGCATTTAGGGATCTTGATTTTCAGATCAAGATTTTGCTCTTGCTCTCTTTCTTTGTATTTTGTAATGTTCAAGTTTTATTCCATGTTATATTTTCCTTAATCTCTTTTTTATACTTTTCATTTCCTTTACTATACTATATAATTATGTTCTTATCTTGTTTATCTATGTTTTTATTCATAATATTCAGCTAAGTTTATTATGTCAAGGTGAAAAGGTTACACTAATGGTGTAAGAATAAGTATAGTATAAACTCAACATGGACTTTAATGTTTGATACTAACATGTTTTATATTTATTATCTTACTCACTCTTAATACCTTGCTTATTAAATGGTTAATCTAGATTTGTGTTGAGCAACCCTTGGCACAACAAACACTTAGCATTTTCATAGCCTAACTGTATGATATAACCGACATCTATGCTATGAAAGGAACTTGATTTATTGTTAACATAAGTTATCACCATGAATACCTAATCATATTTATAAGTATTGGCATTACTCAAATAAGATAATTAATATAATCATGTTAATAACTTATAATCCAATTGGAACCTTCTTTGTGTGTGGTTTCCAGTTGAGTAATAAAAAAAGTTTATATTATACTTATTTGAAATACCATTAGTTGATCCTCTGACTTTGACATTTGTTTTATCCTTGTTTAATCCTTACATCAATATCACATCTCAAAAGTTCTCTTCAACTCCTTTTTGTTTATTGTTTATAATTTTATATAGTTCACCTCCCTGTAGTTCGACCCTGGTCTTGCTGGGTTATTTATTACTTCGACACTCCTGCACTTGGGATAAGACATCAAATCTTTAATCGTGTCAATGGTCATTTTCAAATTATTGAGAAGATCAATGATAATGCTTGTAAAGTGGATCTTCCAAATGAGTATGGAGTTAGTGCTACTTTTAATGTATCCGATCTCTCTTTGTTTGATGTAGGTGATGATTCAAAGTCGAATTCTTTTGAGGAGATAGGGGATGATGTGATCCAACCCACACTAAAGGATCCAGTATGAGTTCCAGTGGGCTCAATCACTAGGGCTATAAGAAAGAAGCTCAAAGAAGCCTTTAATGGGCTTTTACAAGACACATGGGCCAAGGTGGACTATAAAATAACAACAACCCAAAAAGAACAAGCCTTAAAAAAGTTGATTCATATTCACTATGGGATTGAGGACTATGGGTTTTGGCCAAGGGAGTAATTCGCTATCATTGGACTTATTTTGTCAAGTATTTTGTGTTTCCTAATCTAACAAGAAAATCATGAATTATTTAGGCAAAGAAAGTCTAATCTATTAAGGATTTTAATCTATCAAAGAGTTTAATCTATCAAGAAGATGTAATTGGAAATAAAATCATACTCTACCTTGAACAATAAAGGTGGCGTCGAAATAGGATTATTGAGACAAGAAAATTTCCTAGTGTATTCTTTAAAAAGTTGTGGTGGCATCATAAGATAAAATTTTAGAATATTTATTTTTTTAATTCTTGTTATTAGTTAGGTTTTGGGTTTTTTTGGGTCTAGTTTCAAATTAGGTCAAAGAGCCCATTAAGTTAACTTAGGGGTTTCTTTTAAATGGTATAAATATTCTTTTGTAAGACTAATTTTCATATTGGAACACATATTAATTGCCGAATATTGAAGCATAGAGAATAAGTAATTTTCTTATTTGGTTTTTGATTCAACTACACTTTTCAAAGAATTGACCAACCTTTATTGTGATTTTATACTTTTTTGTGCTTGTCTCCAGGTAAGGACGTTGTTTGAGGGTGTTTAGTATAGTCTTGGTGTCTAGGGGTAGGTCATTCATTGTGTCAAGTTCAATTCTCAATCTAAAGCTTGAAATTAGGAAAATCTTAGGTTCACGAATTCAATTAAATTCCGTTAGAGTTTACATCACTACTAGTAGTTTTAAGTTTATTAGTATTATAATTATGAATTTTAGGTTTCTTAGAGTTTTTATTTCATTCATTGTGTTTTCACTTTGATTTTTATGTTCGTATAATTTTTGTTATTGTTTTGATCTCATTATCATTATCATATTTATAACTCATTTGTTGTTGTTGTTTTAGGATTTTTTTTTATATTCCTATAGTCCAAAAATCTGAGGTTAATGTTACAAAGTTGTTCTCTTTATTTGGTTGAGATTGGTTCCTTAAAGAGTCGATAAAGAGAGCATGAGTGTTAAAAGGCGAAAATGTGAATATATTATTGTGAAAAGTCGTATTTATGTGAACACAAGTGAATAACATTTATTTGAGTGTAAACACATAAAGGAGTGTGTGAGCACATAGTTCTTGTTACAAACATGATATTTAAATTTTGATGATGTCTTCTAAATACGAGGCATCACCTAAGAAGGAGCAAGAAAACACTTTTTTTTTTTGTTATGGATTGCACAACAGGGATTTGAAAGCATGAATGTGGCTTTAAATAAAATGCAAAATCAAATAGACAAGAATGAAGGTATACTTACTAATTTACCACAATCCTAAAAGGTTCCTAAGTTGTGAATATTCTTGATCACAAAACTTGTATGAGACTCATCAAGGTGGGAAAAGATGAACAACTTACAGTATGATAAGTTCAACAATTATTTAGCAAGTAATTGCTGAAACTGTTTGTTTCTCTTCGGGTAAGAAAGAACCACAAATTGTGTTAATATCAAATTGACTGCTTCTTCATAATTCTTGGCTGCCTTATATAAGCACAGCCGGCTGCTTTAAGTAAGCAAAGCCGTTACAGATAACGTCTAGAATTAAGGAAAAGTTGGTAACGCTCTATGTGAGTTTACCCACGTACAGATTGGAATTAAACGTACTGAATATTAATCGCAATAACTATAATAATAAAAGCAATAACTGATAAATTGCAAGACCCGTCTTGTATTGAAACTGCTCCTCTTCTTTCTGTATAATTGCATATCCATGTAAATATTGTTCACGTTCCTTATTGCTGCATGGCTTATGTAATTACTTTCCTTCATCATATATACTTGGAATTTGGCCTAATGGCCCTGGTTGATCTACGTGGCTTATCAATCCCTCCCCCATCGCGTGCAACCTTGTCCCCAAGGTTGATACCTGGAAACAATTCCAGTAACTGTTTGGTAGATACCCATGTGGCATCTTCTACAGTTAGATACTTTCAGTGAACTAAACTTTCTTCGACAATTTGGGCACCCTGTTTTACCCAGCGGTGATTAAGAACAGCATGTGGTATCAGCAGAACTTCCCCATCATCATTGAAGGATGGTATCTCTGTGCTGTGGTTGTGAACCTCTGTGTTGGTGTGATACTGTTTAAGCAAAGAGACATGAAATATTGGATGAATGCGTGACTCTGCT
>Ga0325414_1006202_pt1 | contig 12662 bp, 13 predicted proteins | sample PopdelMetagenome_8_FD_206183 | JGI IMG/M metagenome (GOLD analysis project Ga0325414, IMG submission 206183) | Populus deltoides microbial communities from Bellville, Georgia, United States - Leaf-PdKOR-R3 | ecosystem: Host-associated > Plants > Phyllosphere > Phylloplane/Leaf | place: USA... | reverse complement strand
TAGAAAATGATGAAAATAAAATTTGGTGCTAAAATTATTTTTTCTAGAATTAAAAGAACCGCTTAACTAATAGATAAAAAAAAAGAGGGCTAAAATATAGTTTCCAAATAAATCATAAAGAATCATCTATATTACCTAAGTTTTTTCACTTGTCATTTAATTCAACCCTTCGTTCGAAAAAACATGTAATTGGGTGCTCAAAAGAGCACAAACATTGTTACAATGCAAAATTAATTATAAGAGCGTGAAGAGTAGGAGGATCCATAGTAAAAGAGCCACGCAGTTATATATAATTATATATTATAGGCAATCATTTTCGGATGTAGACTATACATGATGGAAAATTAAAAGCTTATTCTTGTGTTCATAGGAATCCAATTTAATCCAAACTTACAATGTACCACTTGTAAGAAATTTTATCTTGTATTTTTTATATTTTATTTATTGATTTTTTTGATATATATTTAAAGTATTTTTAAAGTTTCCCTAATCAAAATCAAATCATAGGCTAATACAACTTAAAAAAATCTTGTTATATAATTAAATATTTTATAAGATGCGCAAATATGTATACAATGAAAAACATGATTGACTTATTTTTCTTAAAATTATATTATTTTTTTTCTTAATTGAAAATATAATTTTGTGTTGATAATTAATTAGAGACGTGGTTGGATTGGATTTTCATTGAGGAATTTATTTATATTTTAATTTTATATACAAGAAGAAAAATATTTTCCTTTTAAGGTGTTTGTTTATTTGAAAATGTGGTTATAGTTGCTTTTCAAAGTGTTTTTTTACTTAGAAATGTGTCAAAATAATATATTTTTTTATTTTTTAAAATTTATTTTTAAAATCAGCGCATCAAAATGATCTAAAAACACCAAAAAAAATATTAATTTGAAGCTAAAAAAATAATTTTTTTTAAAAATACTTTTAAAATACAAAAATAATCTGAATCTTTAGTTAAAAAAAAAAAGCAAAACAAAAGTAATGGAAAATAAATAGCAGAAGTACTCGAAAGCAAACTCTATTGTTTTAAAGTAAAAATTTATTTTTACTACTATTATTTTCTATACTTCCCAAATTTCAACCACACACCCATTAATCATCATTGATATTGTTAAACCCGTGATAGTTAAATAAAGTCCACGAAAAATACTTAACTTTTATCTAATCACTTTCCAAATAAAGTTAAAAAATTACATAAATTATTTTTTTAAAAATAACTCATTCAGTTTTCTTAAATTAAAAAACATTATTCTTCAAATAAATTATATTATAAGATTACCTTAACAATGTTTTCGGTTGATCAAATTTGTAGTACTTTTTTTTAAAATATAAAATATATTATTTTTTTTAAAAAAATTTATTTGTTTATGAACTCAACCATGCGGTTGACCAAATAAACAATCGAACTTGTGGATATCTTTTAAAGCAAAATAAACCTAAAGCTACTCCATGCACTGCAACAATATAGTTTAAAAATCATAACCTGATTAAAAATATTTTAAAATGCTTTTATTTTTTTAAATAAGAAAATGCGAAAAGTGCCTTATTTAAAAGCAAAATACTTTTTCTTTGTTTATAATTATTGTGACTATTATTTTTGTTTATTATTATTATTATTATTAAATTTGGCTGCAGCCAGAGGGCATATGCTTTGTACGCAGATTGCCCCAGCTGCAGTTCCTTCCACGGACACGGTCACGGTCACAGTCACCCGTCACCACACACACGTTTCTCTTTCCCTGGCGCCTTCTCCTTCGAATCTATTTTTCAATCACTCTGTCGCTAGGGTTTCCTCGTCACCTTCCAATCCAATCCTCAAAATCTTTCTTCAATGGATTCGATACAGAACAGAGTAGAGGCATGGATCAGAGACCAGAGAGCCAGGATCCTCAAGGTATCATGGGGGCCACTGCAGTGGAGAATGCGGTGGCCTCCGTGGATCAACGGAGACGAAAGAGAACACAGAAAGATAATTCAACAAGAGTACGAACTCAGGAAGAAACAGCTTCACGATCTCTGTAATGCCGTCAAGGCTGAGTCCGTTGCCGATTTGCAGGACATTCTATGTTGCATGGTACTCTCTGAATGCGTCTACAAGGTAGAAAGAACATTAATTAAACCACACTTTACTGTTTGGTTTCTTAGAAAATCAAATATATTTTTTTTAAAATTATTTATTCTCTTGATAGAGACCTGCTGATGAGATGGTTCGAGTCGTGAATAAATTTAAGGCTGATTTTGGAGGGCAAATCGTTGCTCTGGAACGCGTGCAGCAGTCTGCAGATCACGTACCTCACAGGTTCGCTTTTTTTTTTTTTTCCTTTTTAATTGATAAGATAAACAAGGTAGAATTATTTGTTTTCTTATGTATGTTGCACTTGGAGTTTTTATTATTTTAGAGTTCAATGCAACCTCAAGCTATCCTTAGAGCGGTGTAAATATAATGGGATTTGGATGAATCGGAGCGTTTCTGTTTATGTAGAATTTGAATGAGGTTTTGACTGTGCCTATGTGGGTGAACATTTGTTCAAGGAGTGCTTGTTGATTTTGGGCTTATGTTATGGCTTATTTGCTTTTTTTTTGGGGGGGTTTGTGAAGGTACTTATTGGCAGAAGCAGGCGACACACTATTTGCTTCATTTATTGGAACAAAGCAGTACAAGTAAGTATTGTGGATATTTTGTGGGTTGGATGTTGAAAGATCTTTTGGTTCTGAGAAGGTGATTTTGTTTATTGAAATTGTTATGACTAGGGATGTCATGACCGATGCAAATATACTGCAAGGTGCTATATTTCATGAGGATACTGGAGAGGATACTGTCCGGATGGATGTTGTTGAATCTGGCCAATGTGAAAGCCAGAAGGATAGTGGTGAAAATTGTTTGAATGCTTCCCAATCAAAACCAAAACAACTAAAAGATCAAATTAAGCCTGCTGCCCATCGAGTAAGTTTGCAATCTATCATTTTCAAAACCTTTCAATATAGTTCAATTGTATACCCCAATGTCTTTTGACTGTTATGATCTAGTATACTGCGTTTCTCAATTATATCATTGACTTTAGCTGTCCATGTTCTGGTGCAGATTTATACTTATCTACTGTTTTGATTTTTCCCTCTTAAATTTTATCTTAGGGTTTCATGGCTCGTGCTAAGGGGATTCCTGCTTTAGAATTGTACAAGCTTGCTCAGAAGAAGAATCGAAAACTTGTATTATGTGGACATTCACTCGGTGGAGCTGTAAGTTTGACTGGCTTGCTCTGTAAGCTTCATTGGATTAATTGCTTTGGTTTTGTATTTCTCATATTCTCCTGTTCTGTCTTTTTCAGGTGGCAGCTTTAGCTACCCTTGCCATTCTGAGGGTCATTGCTGCATCCTCACCATCAAAAGAAAATGAAAGAATCCAGGTTAAATGCATCACATTTTCTCAACCGCCAGTTGGGAATGCTGCTTTACGAGAGTACGCTCCATTTCACCTCTTTGATTGCCATCTCTCTCACATGATGAAATAATTGAAAATCTAGATACACCTTTTTGTTCGCTCTCTTCTGCAAAAAATGTTAATTTATGATATCCTCTCTCCTCTCTCAAATCTCATTCAGTTATGTCCATAAAAAAGGCTGGCAACACCATTTTAAGAGTTACTGCATACCAGAGGATTTGGTGCCCCGCATCCTATCTCCTGCTTATTTTCATCATTATAACGCTCAACCTTTGTCAAACAATGCCGAGGTTGAAAGTTCCAGTGGAATTACGTCAAAACATGAGGAAAGAACAGAAAAACCAAGGGCGCAGAAGCCAAAAGAGAATGAGGGGGAGCAGTTGGTTATGGGCTTAGGCCCTGTGCAGACTTCTTTTTGGAGACTTGCAAAACTTGTGCCTTTAGAAGGTTTTCGAAGGCAATATAATAAATACAATGGAAAACAAGTTGATCCTATAGAAGCAACCTCAGCAGCTAATTCTGCAAGACCTTCAATCGAGAATGTAGCTGAACCGCAATCTCTTGAAATCCAAGAGGGTTCTGATGGCATATCTCTTAAGCCATTATCTGACAATAATAATGGGCTACCAAACGAGGCAATGACTGGAAAAGTGGCTGAAAAAACTAATGCTAAAAGTGAGAATAAAAGGAACTGGAATAGAGTACCTTATTTGCCTTCATATGTCCCATTTGGTCAGGTAATAACATGAACTGATACTTTATTTTATATTGCTTTCTGGTTGGTATTTGTTTTGGACATGTTAACATGCTTGAGAGATGAAATATGAATGAACTGTAAAAACATTATCGGTAATTGATTGGTTGTGGTTTCTGTTCCTTTCATTAATGGGTTCCATTAGCATGTTTGGATGAATGCCTTTTAATTTTCTTTGATAATTTCAAAAGATAGTATGTAATAGTGTGATGAGGGGTATTCCTCCTTGGACTAGTCTTCTGTGTTTTTCTGTTAACCTAACAAAAACTTTGCTACTTTGCTTCCCTCCTTTGTTCTATAAATTTTATTTCTCAAAATATGGTTTTCAGTTGCTTAGGCTCCTTTGCTTCAGTGTTTCCCTTACATAACAGGCATTGATTATCACTGTTGTTTCCTTTTGTTGGTTCATGATCTCAGCTAGCATGACTATTAAGATAGATAGGTCACTAGGGATTTCTTTGGTGAGGAGGGAGAAGTAATGATACTTTTGAACAGTTTGCAATTATGCTAGAATTGTGGTCTTATCTTGGCATATGAGCTTGCTTGGGAATATTAGTCCTTTTGGATATGTCGCCCTGGAAATTTCCTAATCCAACATCAAGTAAATTGGTTTACGCACTCAACCTCTTAACCCAATTTTGCTAAACCAGTTGATGGAGGCAAGCAATTGGTGGTGCATTTGAATACGAACACCTTGTTGGATTTCCAATCTGTATCCCATCAAGATGTGCATCAATCCTCAACTGCTCTTGTGGAATGTGAGTCAGTGCCAACATTCTAGCTGTTTACTTCCCTGGTTTTTCATTTTTATGTAAAGAGCACCTAAGTTTCTAGTGCAGTTAAATGCGGTCTCTGCTCTTATTTCCTTCACCCTAGTTGTGCGGTTCCTTGTCATGATACCCAAGCCTAAGTTTGAGTTGGATTTAGCCAAATACAACTAAAAAGTTCACCACAGAAAGGGGAAAAAATCAACTGGCAGTGGATATTTAGGTCAAGGCATCTGTTATTTGTCCTGCAAGGTGGCCTCAGTTTAAGTATATGACTGTGGTGTTTCATTTTATTATTTGATTGAATAAAAAGGCTGTACATAGTTAAGGTCTTCCATCTTAGGGTCATGGGAGGGGAATTTCGGAAACAGTTTTTCTTATAGGGTCTATTTGATGAGTATACACCTGACAGGACAAAATTATCTCATTGGGGAGGTGACATGGAATTCTGGCTACAGGAGGGTACAAAACTTGTCTTTTGTCCTTTTCCATGCATGCACCAAAAACAAGTGCATTTGAAGTGTCATGGTTGTCCTATACCATCAGATATACCAAACACCACATTAATTTTTATGCATGAATTACCTGCTCTTGAAAATTGAATCTACACCCTTGTGGTTGTGGTTGTCAGCCACATATTTTACCATTGCACCAATGAGTGGTCTCTTATCTCAGAGAAGTCATAGTTTCCATGGCTCATCTTGCTCAGTAATGAATTATTAACAAAGATATTTCATTCATGCCAGCTCTTTCTCTTGGGGAACTCATCAGTGGAATTATTGTCGGGTACAGAGTACTCTAAATTGACATCGGTACGAGTCCCTTTGCTTACCCCATTTGTTTTCACTCCAGCTTTTTTTTTGTGATAGGATTTTTGAACATCATGATAAATTGCACAATTTTTAGTAGTGTTTTGTGCACCAGTATCTGCTGAAGCCAGGAGGTAAAAACTCTGGGATCTCTCATTTTGTTTGCTTTCTTCTGGCAAAGACATTTTCAGGTCAGATCTGTGATTGCTGAGCTAAGGGAACGACTTCAATCACATTCAATGAAGTCATATAGGTTTCGATTTCAAAGGTACCATATTGTTGTCCGCTGAAGATTACTTGGTGTATTTGAAAAACTTGAACTGCAATTTCAGCTGGTGTGATTTTTTCACCTGGATTGATAGTATCAATCATATCAGCTGGCTTGCGCATGTTCCATTCCCTCACATATGCAACCATCATTATGCCTAGATTTATAGTTGTACTTGTATGCTTTATCAGTTTCAGCTTTAATTTCACATGATGCAGCTGCAGTTCTAATTTAGTTGCAACTTTCTGCTATAGGAAATTCTGCAGATGCTTTACTCTTCTTTGAAAGCTCTTCTCTTTCTCATTTTTTCGCCCTTTACCTCTCTCTTCTTTCTTTGGACAACTAAAATGGAATGCAAAGAACTCTTCACATAGCATCAGATTCAAGGCTAAAAGTTGTCCGGCATTATCATAACTTGTGAGCAGGTGTCATTTGGGAGAAAAATTAGTTGTGAAGCTGAAAAATACAAGAATTTTTACTAACAGAAATGTAATGCAAGGTTATCAATCGAACCAGGTTCATTGCCAATCAGGAGAAGTTCAGTGATTTCCTACCTCCTCTCTAGTTACGTGTCATGTTTGGGATATTAGAAATAAACTGGAGTTTGAGAGTTTTGTTAATCCAGTAATATTGTCTCTTGTTTCTGAAATGGGACTTCCCAATGATTAGAATCCAACTCTTTTGAAGATGAAAGCAAACATGCTCCATATCACTTTTTGTGGTTAATAGCTCATTGATGTTGTGAACAAGCAAATATTCAAGCCCCAATCTGTTGGCAAGTTATGCTACCTGAAATTTTGAATTCAATTTAATTCCAACACTGGAATTTTCACTCAGTAACAGATGGTAGTGGTGTCAACATAGGGGTAGGGCTTTGTTATTCTTTTCCAAAAAAAGGAGGTTTCAGGTTGTTGCTCATATATCTAAATGATTGCTTGTAGATGTATTTAATGCTCATCTTTTTCATAGCCACTCTTCCTTTTGTCTCCTTCTACATCAATAGTTTGGTGGCATGGTAGAAATGTAGTGGTCATGTCCTCACCTTCCCTCTAGAAATCAGTAATCCAATTGTAGGGGAAGTTTGTAACCAGCTGTGTTTTGGGGTTATGTTTTATTTTGTTTAGGGACTTGGTAGTTGAGAACAGTTCTGTATGTAGAAAGATTAAAGAAAAACAGAATTAAACCTACTAGCCTCACACTAGTATATTCAAGGAATTTCCTTACCTAAGCTTCTCACCTAGGGTTTAAGGATTCACTCCTTAATGAAAGCATCACTCTCAAAGCAAAAGGCCACACTTTATTAATAATAATTCACTGATGCTCAAATTAAAACGTTATAAGCATATTTATACGTTTGAGTTATTCGTATTCCTACTTGGCATGGATTTGTATAAAAGAATCATAACTATTTCTATTTGACCAATTAAGAGAAACCTGAATAAGAAATTAATTTTCCCAAGTAAAAAGTGCTCAACATTTCTTAAATTGCTAGCAAATATTTGTCTTCGCAGATTTTGTTTTCCAAAATTACAAATCTGCCATTGCCTAAATTACTAGGCTGCTTCATTCTTGGAACAGGAAAACATGGTTTCTAGATGGTTGGATTGTAAAGCAGCTAGATTGCTCATACATCTGCATTATGTTTTGGAATTTGGAAATTCTTCTCTTACATGCAAGTTTCTTTTTGTTAAAATTGGCATGAGATGCATATTTTCTCCCATTTATTGTGTGCAGAATCTATGATATGTGCATGGGGGATGGCACATCATCTTTCCTAGGAATTGAGCAACTGCCTCAATTTCCGAATTTGCAACAGTGGCTTGGGCTTGCAGTTGCTGGTGCTGTAGAGCTTGCACATATTGTGGATTTACCAGTTATTCGCACAGCTACTTCAATTGTTCCTCTTGGATGGAGTGGTATTCCGGATGATAAGAATGGAGAGCCCTTAAAAGTTGATATCACGGGTTTTAGGTTGCACCTTTGTAATCTGGTTCATGCTCAAGTAAATGGTAACTGGTATTGTCCTTGTCTGCCTCCTATTTTCTTTTTCATGCAATATAGAATTTTCAAGAGGTTATCTTGAGCATCCAATATGGGGCTAAACAGTGTTTAGAACTTCCAAGTTTTCAGTACATCTATACAACCTAATCACATAATGCTTGCACGTTTTTTTCATTCGATAAATGATGTCGTTCTATTCATTTGGCATCTTATCATATCATGATTCCTTTCATCTGGAATCCTATCTGGTATGCATGTACCTCATTTATTGGTGATGATCTTATTTTCTCTTTGTGCATGCCTTCAGCACATAAAGTCAGCTTTTGCTTATATTGGGTAGACCCAACCTGAAATAACTTGAAATTTTTGGGTTGGGCTAAACGACCTGTGGGTAATCCTTGGGGCAAGCATTATAGTAAACTTTAAGTTTGCCAAACATGAAGTCTGCTAAAGTAATAGATAAACAATGCTACTTCAAAAACTTTTAAACTTTTTCTTCCATTTGGTTAAATAAAAAACAAAAGCAATCTATTTTTTTCCCTTTTCTACTCTCCATTAAGATTTGTACTCTCCTCGGTTGTCTTTCCTTGTATATCTAGATGTTCTTCTTTGTATTGTTGGTGGTTTTCATAATACAATTGTTGTCTAACTTACACACACAAGCACACACATATATAAAGATGGCATTTGTGGTTTGACAAATTTGTTTAGCTTATCAAGAAAAAAATTGAATATGTTGCCACACTCTCATCTTTTCTTTTCTTATGAGATAATTTTCATAGAAAAAAAATGCATGTGTAATGTGTTTGCTCCATATGAGAAAGTATTATATCTTTAAAACAGAACAAATATTTCGATTTTCGATCATTGTTATTTTCTTGAAAACCAAGAAGTGATGCAGAAATAATTGGACAAAAAGTTACTCCATTAAATTTTGACTTTTAATTCATTGCTAATATGAATATATATGTTTTGGTAACTATCATAATTGTATGAGATGTGCACAATTCATAATTTCATATACATGCATGTAGATTTTAGTTTGTAATAATAGTCAAATCTTTTCATCTGCAAGAAAAAAATGCTCTCAAACCTGTGGGATGACCTGAACTTGCCCAAACCTGATGGGTTAGGGTTAGGATCAAGACGCACAGACTTGAGCACTTAATACCTCCAAACCTGAGACAACCAGACCCAGTTGCCAAGTCTAATCATCATGCCTTGTAATTTCAGTTTGTTTTGAACCTGGCTTGCTTCTTTTCCACCTGGGCAATGATGCTGCTTCAGTACTCTCCATTTTTTACTCCTTTAATGAATTTTCAATGCTTTTCAAGTATTGTGTGTCTCCATGGATATATTTTGCTATATGTGAACGTCAATGTTGTCGGTTAAATTCTTCACAACCTGCCCAGATATTTGTTTGTGCTGCATTTAGAATTTACTTAGAGCCATCAACATATTAAGTTTATTGGTCAATTAAAAAAAATAATATCTCAAGAAGTGATGAATGAAAGCTATGTAGTTTACTTAATTTATGTTAATCATATGCTTTTTGCGTCCAGGTGTTCAACTACAGTGGAGTCATTTCCTTCAGCACCCAGCTACTATTCAAATAATGGATCACAGCCAGAATTACAAAAGATAAGGGTCTTAGTTGGGGCACCACTGAGACGACCACCAAAGCATCCAATAGTAACAGATTCTTTTATGCCTGTTTTTCCTTCTATTGATTCAGATGCTGCGAATCTCATTAAAGAAAACAGTTCAGGAAATGATGAGAAGTTCCTCCGACCAGATGGTTTGAGTGATTTTTGTATTTTTTGTACAAGTGATTTTGCAACTGTCTCAAAGGAGGTCCATGTCAGAACACGTAGAGTGCGCTTACTTGGTCTTGAGGTGAGAATATTCAACATATAACTCTGATTATACAAATTTTGTTTGGCTAGTTTTCTACTCAATGTATGCAATGATGAGTTCTGTTGTGTAGGGTGCGGGTAAAACTTCTCTTTTTAAGGCTATTATGGGTCAAGGCAGACTAACCGCCATTACCAATTTTGAGAATATTAATTTAGAGGCTGATATTCAAGAAGGTGTTGCTGGTGGTGTATGCTACTTGGATTCAGCTGGAGTAAATTTGCAGGTATGTTTCACACTGCATCTCTGTTGGAACTCTATTTGCAATGTTGGCATGCATGTAGATATAAATCTTTCTAGCTCTCCCTTTTTTTTTCTTGTCAAATTTAGTTGTACAGCATTTAGTAGAATGTCTTTCTTCTTTCCAGAAGGGTAAGTGGCATAGATTAGTTGGGAGAACAGCAATAGATGAGCAGATACAAGGCTTAACAAGATTATTGAAAGATTAAAAATAACCTTAATAAAACTCCTGCATCAGTAAGAGCCTATTTTTTTCTTCCATTTTCCTTTAATCCAACCTTTATGGTTTTTGTTCCAAGTTCTGACAGTGAGTTTTGGGGAGAACTTGCCTTCTTTTAGTTTTTCTGAATTATGTTTTTTATTTTTTCTATTCTTTCCACAAGCCATTGTTTAGGACAAACAACGGTGATGTTTGAGTTTTCGTAGTTTTGAGCAAAAATGCTGAAGCATTGGAGTGTGTCCAAATTCTGCCTGCTTTGGCGAGCCCTTTTCTCATTGACATTTCCTACACCTTTGACCTTTTGTTTTGTTTGTTTATTGCAGGAGCTGCATATGGAAGTCTCTCATTTCAGGGATGAACTGTGGATGGGAATTCGTGACCTTGGTAGGAAGACAGATTTGATAATTCTTGTGCACAACCTCTCCCATAAGATTCCTCGTTGCAGTAAACCGAATGCCTCACAGCAACAGCCAGTCCTTTCACTTCTATTAGATGAGGCTAAAGTTCTTGGAATTCCTTGGGTTATTGCTGTAACAAACAAATTCTCTGTGAGTGCACACCAACAAAAGCCAGCAATTGATGCTGTTTTGCAGGCGTACCAAGCATCTCCAAATACTGCAGAAGTTGTCAATTCCTGTCCCTATGTCATGTCCAGTGCAGCAAGTGCCTCATTGTCATTGACTGCAAGTAATGGAGATTCTTATGGGAAAACAGGTGCTCAAAAGCTTAGTTTTGATCCAATTAATCTTGTCCGGTGGCCATTTCAGAAACGAGACACCACTTTTGCTGTTGAGGGTGTGAACTCACTTTGTCAACTTGTCCACCGTGTGCTGCAGAGCCATGAAGAGGCCTCTTTACAGGTATAGACACTTAATCCAATTAAAAAAGCAATCCAATTAAAAAAGCTCTGTTCTTTTCTCATATTGAAAATCCATTGGGAATAAATTCCTTAAAAGAAGGTATTGATAATCAAGCAATCCGTTTGGCTTGAAAAGAACAAAACATAGGAACTACAGTTTCATTTCACTGTCTGCCACATGATCAGGTACAACTGCGACATCCAATTTCCATGTGGTGATTGGATCTCATTGATCAGATGGCCTTTTTACTTACTCACACTTCGTATGCTGAAGTCAACTTAATTTAATAATGTTGACTGGATTTCTTTCCACATCAAGCAGGAAACCATGTGCATGCTGCACTTCCTACTCTTTTGTGATATTTATATCGATCTCCTTGACATGCTTTGGACAAATTCTGAATGCCTTGTTGGTTTTGATTCAAGGAATTTGCTAGAGATAGGCTTTTGGCAGAGCTGGCACGAGAACATGCACTGGCAATAGATGCCAGTCGAAACTCTAAAGCCAAGGCATCTTCTTTAACCGCTGCGGCTGTCGGCGCCTCCCTCGGGGCCGGTCTTGGCATTGTACTGGCTGTTGTCATGGGTGCAGCATCTGCTTTGAGGAAGCCCTAATTTCTTTTATACTTTCCCATTATATGTGGTGAAAACATGTACCTTTCCATTATAGCTTAGTGTAAATGGTATTTATCTTAGTTCCGAAGATATCAGTATTCGGCCATTTGTTCATTCTAGTCATGTAAATCCATCCTTAGAGCCCCCCTTCTTACCTTTCATTTTTTTTCGGGATCTTGCCCTCCAACACGATTTTAGTTTTTGTTTTGGGAAAAAAATTATTATTATAATATACGTATATGAAGCCGTATACACTGCCATTTGTATTGGTATTTGCCTGGATTCCAGGCCTTGGGGTGCAGATAACAAAAATGCCAACCGAACTATTTAGTGGAAACTAGCTATTTTGATGCGTATTGCATGTGATCCCCTTTGTGATTTTGAATAATGATATATAAATAATTTAATTAATTCTTTAATAGTGTAGTACGTCATCAACTTTATGCATAAAAATTAACAATTCATTAAAAATTAATGACAACCTTGGTTTGTGTGGCCAGATGGGACAAGCATATCTCTCTTTACTCTTCTCATTTCAAGACATGATATCATTTGTAGAGTAAGGTAACAGGAACGATGGAAAGGGAAACTGGAACGTCTGATTTTGAATATTAAAGGTAAGTTCGTTTTTCAAAAAAAAATTAATTTTTATTTTTTTTGTTTACTTTAAATTAATTAATTTTTTGATATTTTTATATTATTTTGATAGGCTAATAAAAAATAATTTTTTAAAAATTAAAAAAATATTATTTTAATATATATAT
>Ga0325414_1006200_pt1 | contig 12663 bp, 5 predicted proteins | sample PopdelMetagenome_8_FD_206183 | JGI IMG/M metagenome (GOLD analysis project Ga0325414, IMG submission 206183) | Populus deltoides microbial communities from Bellville, Georgia, United States - Leaf-PdKOR-R3 | ecosystem: Host-associated > Plants > Phyllosphere > Phylloplane/Leaf | place: USA... | reverse complement strand
AAAAAATTAAACCATTTCAATTGTATCAGATAGTGGTTTGGGGAATGCTATCATTTTTAAAAGTTCAGTTTTCAAATAGCCTAAGCTACTCTCAATGAAATCAATCAAATAAATACGATTTTGAAAAAACAATTGTTCGAGGGACCTACATAAATAAAATAAAAACTAAAGTAAGAGAGTTTCAGCAGACCAAAAATTAGGGGACTGTATAGAGAGATGGCTTCCGCTACGTTGCAAGACAGTTTAAATTTTTCTACCATACAAAAATTTAAGGGATGAAAACACGAGTAACTCGAGTTAATTTAACTCATAAATAAATTGAGATTTGAAATTGAGATAACTTAAAAAATTAAAAAAAAATCATAAAATTCAAGATTTAATAATCTAATGTTAAATGATGAAACATGTCAAAAGAAGAACTATTACATAAATTATCAGAATCAACTCGGGTTAGCTTGATTAACTCACCACCAACGATATATGATCGGGATAAAAAAATTACTTTTTGAAAAAAAAACCTAGAAAAAAAAACCAAAGTTAAATAAAAAAACACTAAAAAAACTGGGTCAACTCAAGTTGATTTGACTTACCCCCTTTGGGATAATATCACATAAACAAATTTTAAAAAATCACAAAGTTCAAGGGCCCATAATTTAATGTAAAAGGATAAAATTAAAAAAAATATCAAGGAAAAAAAATTCAAGTCAACTTGCGTTAACATGACTTATATTTTATCTGGGATATGAGATCATGATAGCCTCATAAAAAAATGAAACCAATAACGAAGCTAAAGGTCTAATAACTCGATGTTGAATAATAAAATTAGAAAAATAATCAATTTTTTTTTAAAAAAAGATTGAACTTAAATTGTTCTAATATCTCAAATCAGTGATCAAGGTTATAAGATCAGGATTACCTCGCAGAAGGCAGTTAATAAAATCACGAAGCAAAATTCTCAATCATAAAAAAGCAAAACAAATAACAATCAAAACAATGAAAACCAAATATGATATAAAAAACTAATTGAAATAAAATAATTAGAGACTAAATTAAAAAACAAAATAAATTAAGAAAATGATAAAACAAATAGCAATATAAAAAATAAGGATCAAAATTAGATACAAATATTAAATGAAATACAATGTTGAGAGAAAATTGAAAAAATAAATAAATCAAGAAAATGATAAAAAAAAATGAGAACCAAATTGGATACAAAAATCAAATGAAGTAAAATGTTCAGGGATTAAATTAAAAAGAAAAAAAAACTTGAAATAGAATTAAAATAAAAACAAATAGCAATAAAAAAATAAAAACCAAAATTAAAATAAATATAATTCGAGGACACAACTGAATTTTAGAAGGTCTGACGTGAAACTCGAGATCAGGAAAGAGGGGGAAGAGAAATAAAAGCCACCTAATTAGTTGATTTGTCACTGAATGCTTTTGTTGACATGGTAGTTGGTCATTTTTTGTTGCTGAAATATGCCGCACATGTCGCTTTAAGCAGCGTGGGTGGCATCCACTTGCTGGCACGTGTGTGGATAAAACCAACAACTTTTTCTTTTTCTTAATGTTTATATTTATTAAAAGAAAAGGTGCCTTATACTTGGATATAACAAAAAAAAAAAACAAGAGAAAATACCGAAAAAACCCTTGCAAGGAAGGATTTATTTTTTTGAACCCGGTAATATTTAAGTATTTTTGCTATGTATAAAAAATAGGGATTTCCATAAAGTTGCTCCATCAACTTGATTATAACTATTGTGAGAATACTAAAACATCCTTGATCAACAATGAATGAGATTTTATTTTTTAAGAGTAATTTAATTATTCCAATATGCATAAAAAACTAAAAGATAAGGATGACCCTAGACTTTAGTTTTTTTAAAAAAATTAATTCTAAAAGCTAAGAAGTCATTTTACTTTGCATAAAAAATATAAAAAAGACTAAACTAACTCTATAAATATAGAAATGACCAATAAACCCATGTGAAAAGACCAAGCCAGCTTAATAGCCAACTATTTAATTTGTTTTGAAAGGGTTAAAATTGTCATTTTACACATGAACAATGGTTTTCCCATACAATTTAGATTTACTTATTAGTTGTGTGACCTGTGCTTCACCACAAGTCGGATAGATTTTTTTCGCAAAAAACAAAAATATAAATATGTAAGATTTTTTTTAAATTCTAATTATAAATCAAAAATCCTATGAGAACTATTTATGTTAATAAATGTAAAAAATAAAGTGTTAACGTGTCTTTTCAACTCGTCTAGTTGCAGGTTAAATAATGTATTTTTCTAACGCAAAAGAATTAATATGTAGGTGTTATTAATGTATTTTTTTACATCAAATAAAAATTATAAACGTGAGTCACAAAATCAATGCTTATATATAATAAAATATAATAAAGATCATATGCATTAATAAAAATATATAAGATCTCATACTAATTTTTAAACGTAGTCGAAAAATAAAACAATGTCGCAATTGCTACAATGAAATACTAATTTTTTAGTGTATGTAGAATAAATTTCCAAAAACAAAAAGTGTAAAGAAAAAAAATTAAAAAATTACAAAAGAATAAAAAAAAATGAACAAAAAGAATGGTATAAATAGACCAAGTGTAAATAATAAAAAATAATATATTTTTTCCAAAAAAAGGTATATAAAAAAACAAAAAAACTAAAAAACATTAAAATTATGAATTTGGCATCCATATTATAATTTTTTAAAAACAAAATACCAGGTATGCAGGCTACTCCAATGTGTTTTTTTTATATGAAAAATTAAAAGTGCTATTTGAAAAGCCTATGCAATTATCTAACTAAATAAATCGATAACCATTTATGTAAATAAAAAAAATGTTAACAATAACTAAGAAAAAAACTGTAAAGTTGAGATATTTACCCAATTATGTTTACTATTTTTTTATTTAAATAAATAAACGATAAATTCACAGTAAAAAACTCATGATTTAAACGATAAATACAAACAAAAATAACTGAATAAACCCATACCATATAAAATATTATGAAAGGCCCAACACGTCATAAAAATGTAAAGAATGGACACTTGTTTATACGATAGAAACATATAATAAAAGATAAAAAAAAACCTCGAGTGAACTCAGAAGCCAACCCGGGTGAATAAATCAAAGACAGGACCTGGGGCATGAAATTGAGATGACCTTATGAATAGCAAAGTGAAAAACAAATACCAGCAAAATTGTTTTTTAAAAATAAAATACTTTAAAAAATATAAATATCAACCTGAACTAATCTTTCAGATCTATGACCTAAGTCATGATATTAAGGTAACCTCATTAAAGGCAAACCTAAAAAAAACAAAGAAGCAAGATTCTTAAACAAACATATATTGAGAGTTAAAATTGAAAAAAAAAGTCAATAAAAAAATAATGCAAAACAAAAAAAATAGCAATTAAAATAATTAGCACTAAATTCAACATAAAACCAACTAAAATTAAATGTTAAGGGAAAAATTAAATGAAATTCAATTTTTAGGGATGAAATTGAAAAAAAAAACAAATCAATTAAGAAAATGATTTAAAAAAATAACAATTAAAAGAATTGGCACTAAACTTTACATAAAAATTCAATGAAAAGAAATGCTCAAGGATGAAATTGAAGGAAAAATAAATAAATCAAGAAAATGATTGAAAACAAAGAAAATATCAATTAAAAGAATGAGGATCAAATTTGATGAAAAACTAACAAAATCAAACAACCAGGGATGAAATCAAAAATAAAATCCAATTAGAAACAATTAATGTAAATAAAATAATTGTAATTAAGAGAAGAAGGGTTGAATCAAAAGAAAAAAGAAATTGAAGGGTTGATATAATTTTTATCATGGGCAGCACGCAATCCGAGAAGGAAAAAGAAAAAAAAGAAAGAAAAAGTAAAGAAAAGCCAATTGGTTCCCCACCAAACATTTACCATACACACACCGCCTAAAAAAGAAGAGGATATTGAGACACGTCAAATAATATGGTAGAAGCTTGATTTCAAATATCATTGTTAGTCGCATGCGCTGCTTGAAGACAACGAAGTGGTTGACATGCGAATGTGTGCCAGATATGTGTCAACAATCTTTTTTTTATGTGCACAAAACCAAAAATTCTCCTATGAATAAACAACAACAACAAAAAAATCCCTTATAAAATTACAACCAAGCCTTTGAATTCAAGGCTATAAAATTTGAATGGAAAGGGTAATTAACTGTTCATAAAATTATAAAAAAACAAAAATATCCCTAGGTCTAAATAACAATAACAAAAACCCATTAGAAAATGACAACTAAGCTCCTGAAACCAAGGCTAATACATTTGTATAATAAGAGCAACTAAGTAATTCAACTATTCATGATAAAATTAGAATTATTATACGCCCATTAACCAAAAGTTCTTATTATTTACTTTCTAAGAACAATACAATAATTTAAAAAAAAAGATGAAGCTACCCTAAAGAAATCAAGAAAGATAAATTAACAGTGTATAAAGATCATCTTGTCTGCCCTTCAAGTGAATTTCAAAAATTAAAAGAAGAAGAGTAAAAAATTAATTTTATTGTAACCCTAAATACATTTTATGGTTGACGGTGAAATACCTATGGGATCCAGTATTTTACTTAATAATAATTATTATAATAATTCTACGGGTACCCCACGTACTCACACTAGGTTTTGACCCTAAAATATCAACTCACCATATAAAATAAGAACAGGTAGGGGAAAGGAATCCCATATCAAAGAGAATCTTGCATTTTTGTTTCGGTCGCTCTATTGTTTTCTTTTGTCAGGAAAGCCTGATGTTTCCTCTCTAATCCAGGAATTTCTTTGAGTAGTTAGCATTTAGAATCCCACTGATTCCTTCTTCTTTTTGAAGTCAAATAGTTTTTAAAATACATGTATACTTTGGATGCATGTTCTGTGCTGTTCTGTTCTTTAATTTGTTTTTAGAGGAATACCAAATAGGGAATACTTCAAACATTTCTTCCCCCCGGAATTTACCCTTTTATTTACAAGAATATTAAAAAAAAAACTACAAATATATTAATGAATTCGAATTTCTTACCCCTAGCGGACAGTTTTATACTCTTACATGTTTTCACAGCTCTTGAAAGTTTTTTATGCTTTTTTTTGCTGACGGAGAGACCCATGAAATAACTTCACATAGAAATTGGGCTACTGAACATAAGTTTAGAACATAGACTTCTTAGCCGAACCTAATTGTTGAGCTTGGCCGGTGGTTACAAGTTTATCCGGAAAAACAAGCCTCTCACAGAATAAAATACTCTTCTATGCTCAAGTCATTCAATTTACGAGAGAAAATATATGTAAGAATGAATTGTATAATGGTGAAAATTATTGAGTTTGAGATGTTTTCTTGTTTACTTGATCATATAAAATATTTATAGACATCAATTTATTTCAGAACATGAAAGAGCTGTACAATAATTGATCGGTGAAGAGGTTGGTTTACTCCGGCGATCATAGTATCTGCTCTGTTACTGATGAGGATTTTGGTGGTTATTAATGTCATGCTGGCAAGACATGACCTTTGCGAGGAAGGAGACCTGTTTCCCATGAAATATGGTGCTGAAAATACGATGGTATTTACGTTGTGCTACTGGATACAAGTGTGATACTAACCCTGTCCTGTATAAAAGCGTGGACCTGCAAAGAGTTTGCATAGAAAACTTTGTGTATGGAAGCGGTGCACGGCGCTGCATCCTGACATTTCGAAACTCTAAAATATATTGTTGTGTGTTCAAATATGGTCTACAGAGCCCGTGAGGCGAGAAGAAATGGAAAAAAGATATGGAAGGAGGAGGGGGAATCTGGGTAGGCAAGTCTAGCTATTAATGACCAGAATTTCTCTGGGTCTCTGGGCTAGACCTACGCCGCTAGAATTATGTAGCCATGAATGCCTAGGCTTTTTTTTTCTATTAACATCCCCAAACTACCTATACCATTTTTTAGGTTAAGTTTCTTGTTTTCAACGTGTATGAGATTGAAAAGTTGAATAATTAAATGGTATTAAAGTTTGTTTGTATTTCTGTATTAAAAATGTTTTTAGAAAGATTTAATTTTTTGTGTTTTAAATTAATATTTTTTTAGTGTTTCTGATTATTTTAATTTGTTGATGTGAAAAATAATTTTTGAAAAATAAAAAAATATTATTTCAATACTTTTATAAATAAAAAATATTTTAAAAAACAACTATAATAACAATTTCAAACACCTAAAGAGTTACCGGATGGAATTTGAAAGATCATTAGTGAAAACACACTGCTGCCAATGCTTGTTTTTACTAATAAATTCTTCCTGTTTTTTTTTTTTCTTACAAATCATATCCTTAGAAAATAGGTTGGATAAACCTTAAAATAGCAACCGAGCTGAGTCAATATGATTCTCAATTTATTCGTTCATCTATTCACATAGATTATAATGAATTTATAATGAATAATATAATAAGTCTGACTCACATGATAATTCTCATTGCTAGTCCATAAAAAATAAAAAAGAAAAAAGAAAAGAAAAGAGGAGAGAGGATTATTTATATTGTAAAAAAAGTTTAAACTATCGTCATGACCTCAATTCTTTCCAACAACTTTTAACTAGTGGTGCCGCCCTTGCCGCTTTCTATCCTTCTATAAATCCATGCCCAGCTCCTTTCATTTCCCTTTCATCTTCACTCCTAATTTCTTTCTCTCTTGTAATCTCTCCACGAGCCGCATAGATCATCTCCAATCTCACCAAAACCGAAACGCGGGTTCTGTTTGAAAACACGTCTTCGATCTCAAATTCACTCCTTTTATCCCATAAACCTCCCAAATCGTACAATTTCAATAAGAAAACAAAAGCCTCCCCTGTTTCAGATCATTCATTTCCTCTGTATTTTACCTTCCACATTTCTATTGTGAAAAATGTCCTCCTCAAGCTCCTGTCCAGGCCTCCAATCATGCCTAGAGCCGGTCTCCCTCGTAGAACCACGTGTTTTGAGGATCAAATTGGCTCCATCCAAATCCAATGATTCTCGCTCCTCAACAAGTGGCAAGCCTTTTGTCACTGACTCAGACAAAAATGCTGACGTGGGCGGCTGGAGTTTCCTCCAGTCTATTGCTAACAATACCTCTCAGACCACCGAAGAGAACGATAAAGTCTACGTCCCTCCGAATTTTAAGCGCTCTTCTTCTATGCTCAACGAAAAGAGCCTGGAAATGTGTACCGAAAGCTTGGGGAGTGAAACTGGCAGCGAGATGAGTGAAAGCAGCGACGACATGGTTGTCCTTCCATTAGAAAATGTGAATTATGAGACTAGAGAAACACCAAAATCGCGTGAAGCAAGAAGAACGAGTCGAAGTGTTAGCTTCCCACCTCCTTTGAGCTCGATTAGTGGCTCCAACAATGTCCGAGTGAGGCCTCACCGAGAAGGTGGAAGGCTAGTCCTGGAAGCAGTGACCATCTCTTCTTGCCATGTTTATTTACATGCAGAGAGAACCGATGGCCGGCTCCGGCTACATTTGATGAATCACTGCTCTTCTAATAACTTTGACAATGAAGAGGAAGAAGCAGAAGCAGAGTCTGGTGAGGAAATTGTAGTTGAAGAAGACGGTGATGATGATCAAAGTGGAGATAATGAAGCTGAGGGTGGTGATGGTATTTGGGGAGAGGAGTTGGAGGGAAGTAGTGTAAATACTGGGGGTGAAATGGGGACGGGGAAATTGGCTAGAACAGGAAGGTGCAAGGAAGGTGGGAGCAGCAGCAAAAGCTTGCTTAATTGGGAGCCATTTTGGGTGGCTACTTGAAGCCTTGTGCCTGTCTCTCTATTGGTTTCTTTCATAATAAGTTTGCTATATATCCTACCTCGAATTTAATTAACTTTCATCAGTGATTAATTACAAGGTTCGTCATGGAACTCCTTGGATTTTGTAAAATATGCTAATGGTAGTTATTGGAATTAATTAGTGGATGGTTCTCTTGTATTTCTTATATATATATATATATATATATATATGCCCACTCTGTCTAAAACTACCCTTAAGAAGAGAAGTTCAGCATTTAAGATTTGTCAACTGCCATAACCTTAAAAGCATAATCATCACCTTCCATGGCTCCAAAGCATAACCAGCTGGTTCCAACATAAATCTTGATCAGGACGTATGGCAGGGAAGCAATATTTTTGGACCATCTTGGGCGGGGAAGGAGAAATTTATGCTTCGAAAGACTGGAGCATCAAGGCAATAAATTAAATTAAATGAACTTACCAAGTCATGCACGTAGGGATGATGGTCACTTTGCAATACAAGCGGAGGAGAATCAAAAGATAAAAAGTTGTGTTAAAAAAAGAAGAGGAGGAATTAAGAGTGGCTCTTGATGATTTAAATCAATCTTTGCTCGCATATCATTAGTTTTTTCAAATTAAGTTTTTTCTCTCTTCCTTTTATGAAATGTTTTAATGTTGATAGTGGCATTCTGGTAGTTTGGATGCTCCAACGGTAAACAGATTGCAAGTTGAGGTGTACGGATAGAGTACGAACGCCCGGTAACTTTCAGCAAGACTAGGTCCCAGTGAAGATAGCAACATGGACCTCACCTCAGCACGGACATGATCATCCATGTGCTCTTTTTTCGCTTTGCTCAGATCCTAACATGCATGGATTGCTGTTTGTATCATCAATTTACACACTGGTTTCATGACTTTCCCCATATTTACAGCAACTTCTCTCCAAAATCAGACTTGCAGATAAGGCTAGAACGGTCAATTCATACGCGTTTGGGGGTAACCTAACAAGAGCCGAAACTTTTTGAAGTTTCAAATGGATGGTTACATGGGCCAGGCGATTGAGAGAGAGGGTAGAATTCCTTAAAGGAGGAGGGCTAGAGGGCAGGATCACTGTCCAGTCGTGGAGTATGGGCATCCATACGTTAAGGTTCTTTCATTGGGTGTTGGGGTTAGTTCGGGGAATGGATAGCACATGCATCATCGCGTCTCAAACATCATGTGCTTTGAGAATCTTATAGATTTTTTGTGTTTAAGCACATATTCTCCCACCATATTATGTCATAGAAACAGAAAAAAAGAAACAAATATCCCAAGCATCTTTTGTTCGAACTGCATGTCGCCCCTTTTTTATGATCACATGAAGTGTATATTTTATCTAAAGAGATGCTCGCGCGTATATCATGAGATAAATTAGAGTTTAAATTACCCTCACGTAGTTATACTTTGCATCTTATATTCTTACGAGTGGTTTCTGCTTTAAGATTGTCGGCTCCAGTACTTATTGGAATGTTTCCAGATTAATCTATGAACACATGTATAAAAAGATTTCTAATTTTATAATCTTGAATATTTAGAGAACATTATAACAAATATTTCAAAGGAAAACTACATTTTTGTTGTTCTTTTCTTACACCAAACTTCACCATTCTCGTTTTAAGAGATGAAAAGAATATCAATGTACGTATGAAAACGATGTTTGCGTTAGAAACAAATGTATAATAAAAATCCAGCTTGAACAAAACAACACTGAAACGAGTGGTGGTGCGTCTTGGCTGATATTTTCGATATCGACCGCGATGCAAAGCGACATGGAATGATTTTATTTTTTTTGTATTTTAATTTGTAGTGGTAAGTTAGTAAGTTTGCCATTTCTTACAGCTCCATATATAGAGCACGCATATACATATATAGAATGCGTGTAAAATGACTACTCACGGTGCCTGGCATGCATCTACTTTGGAGGTGGATTGCAAGTTGCGTTGATGGGTTCAGGAGAGTCCTTTAGCATGCATGCCATGTGACAGAAAAGAGAAAGAGAGAGATGGACAATCATATCAAGGAAGATTGAAAGAGGTTCAGCTTCCATATAATTTGTTCAAAGAAAAAGAAGCATATATATGCATAATTAATAGTGTATTTATGCCCTAGAATTATTAAAATAACATCAATTCTTGGTATTGAAGATCAGTTGAGTTAGATTCTCTTGAAAAGATTATGGAATTTTAATTGTGGTAGGTGATGTAACTTCATCATTCTTATTGGATTGTTACATCTTAATGTGTGGCTCAATTAATATATTATATATATCCAGATTCTATTCGAAATAATTAATTAAATTATAGATGATCAATTCTTTATTTTTATTTGTTTGTTTATTCCACAAATGATATATTCATTATTATTATTATTATAATAAAATATACTAAAAGAGCTACATAATTTACTTTTCTCTTACACCCAGAGACCCTATATTATGATAAAGTTACAGTATTTAATTAAACTGACTTTTTTGTTAGATAGCCCTTCATTTTCTTTTTTTTTTCATTTATTTTTTAAAATATTATGATAAAGTTATCTCTAAAGACTAATCTTGTTTGCACTTTTTTTTCTTCCTTGCATGCCAAGATTTCACCAACAGTACCAGTAAGGAAGTGTATGGATTGTAATTAATATTAGCCTCTTCACCACCCATAATTTATTTTCCGTGGTCGACTTCATATATATATATATATATATATATATATATATAATGATAATACACATGCAACAAGGTACACGAGAAACCCAATTATAATTGTTTTCTCTATTGATTACAACGGTATAATATACTCTGTAGTTTTTTTTTTAAAATTATTAGCCATGATCACATATATATATTCATAGCGAAATGGCTGTCGTGGTAGGCTTCGTTTTTCACTGTCAAACTCAGGGAGGGAGGGTGAAATTTTTTGAAAGAGATGAAGCTCAATATTGCTTGGGGAGAGGAATTAATGAATGCACGTATGCTTTGTGATGAGCTTACATAAAAATGAAATGGAAAGCTAGTTTTTGTTGTGTATAGTATTAATGCATGCCATCCACCAATTAACAAACAAAAGAAATTAGTAGTCTTTTTAATAGTATTCAAACCCCACCACTCTGCCCACCCAACCATGGACACAATAAGCACCACAAACCCTACCAAGCGAAGATACAAAACTTGCCGTCCCTGTTCTCCATTTTCTGTGAGTTAAGCTCCAAGCTCTTCGCTCTTCAACGTGCTGACTCATTCTTCGTTTATCCAATCTGCGAAGCTACGGTCTGGCTGTCCTTGTCCATATAATATATGGGCATGGCATGCATGCCATTAGCTAGCTACACCTGAAATCGGCACCACATAAATATATCATATATACACAGGAATAATATTGTGGAGGGCCGCACATATTTGAACCTTATACAAGAAAACATGGCTGGTGGTCGACGACGTCCTTGTGATATGCCAACCAGGAAGGCTGTATTTTGTTTTTTGTTTTTGTGGCATTCAAATCGTGCTACCCATTTCGAACAAGTCCTACGTGTTCAACTAGATTGTTCTCCACACATGCATATATGTATCTGATTCTGATTGGGACTTTCCTTTTCATCCTATTTATCAAATATGCAATGCTTTATAAATAGTTGCTGGACGTCCACGCCATCAATCTATCCTGTCTCTGGTGATCATCTTTCATAATTAACCCTATCAATCTTGATTTTCATAGGGCAACGTACGGGATTAACAAATCATTATTTCGATTGAGAACTTGACTGCCTCACTCATTGAATAGTTTCTCATTGGTTAAAGTCTAAGAATTCCTGCTCAATTTGATGAAATTTGCACCCATAATAACAAATATTTTTTAAATCACTACTCAGAACAGCAAGTTCGAATGTGTTTAAGATATGTATGGCCCAGAAATAATTAAAATGAGAAATACAATACTGTTCCTCGTTAAAAAAAAAGGAGACCAATTAATAAATAAGTGAAAATAAGATGAGGTTAATTACATACATTATTTAAATATTATTTTAATATATATATTTTTTCAAAATAATTATTACTGTAATACCAACGCTACTACTGTCCTATAACTATGTACTTGGACTTTATCTTAGATAGTAATTAATTTTTAATTAAATAAATGGAATATTTAAAAAAAGAAGGGAATATTTGCAATCGATGATCTTCCAGAAAAAAGAAGTAATAAAAAGAAAACAGGGACCATAAAACAGACAAAACACATTAACATGGCCCATGGACACGGTTGGTTTTCGACCAAAATCTTTGCAGAGTTCATTGGTGCTTATCTTTCCAACGTCACGTTTTGGTGTTGGCGGTTTTGAAGACGTTGCCAAACAGGACCCTCGAATCTTAACTTCTTGACCTTTCCACGGTGAAGCCCAAATATATCAAATTTAGAACACCAATATTTTTTGTTCATAATTGTCAGACTTATCCAGGATTGATTAAAATAATAATAAAAAAAAACTTGAATAGCTGAGTTGTCGGGTAAACGTGCGGATCACTAAGTTAATTAATATCAATTATTTTTATTAAAATAATAATAATAATAATATATTTTTTTATAAAATGTTGACCCAAATGTATTTCAACTAGAATTAATTAGATTATTAAAAATCTAGTTGGGTTGAATTAATTTGAGAGATTAGATATTTAGTCTGATTTAGTTAAGAATTTGGTCTAGACAAGCTCTAAATTTCTCAACTTGACCCGCCTGGTGGGTCGCACAAATTTATTTAATATGAATCCATTACTAATCATTATCAACTATGAGTTGTCTCCAAGAAAATGTTTTGGAATTTTTATTCC
>Ga0325414_1006197_pt1 | contig 12664 bp, 2 predicted proteins | sample PopdelMetagenome_8_FD_206183 | JGI IMG/M metagenome (GOLD analysis project Ga0325414, IMG submission 206183) | Populus deltoides microbial communities from Bellville, Georgia, United States - Leaf-PdKOR-R3 | ecosystem: Host-associated > Plants > Phyllosphere > Phylloplane/Leaf | place: USA... | reverse complement strand
TAAAATATTATTCAGTCCTTGAGTTCCTAGAAAACTAAACTTTTAGTCATTGTACTTTAACTTACTTCATATTTAATAGACATTATGTTTTCACTTTTCATATTTGTTTATAATTTAACTATTTTATGATATGGTAGGAGTAAATGAATAAAAAATAGTTAATGATCAAAGTTTGTAAGATGATTAAACTGTACTTTTTAAAAAATAGAAAGATTAATTTATTCATAAATTTTAATGTATAATATTATATATCATGTAGACATATATTGCCTTTTTTTTAATTTCATGACATATAGATAGGTTATTATTATGAAAAATCCTTGTTTTATCACTCGTCAATTGATATATTATTTTTATGAAATTTTCATAAGAAAAATTTGTTAGCCTATTATTTTTAATTAAAATTTAGTTCATACAAATTCAACAATATAAGCTTATAACCATAATTTGGATATTATATTATTGTCAATTAATTTTACTTAGAATTCAACATGTGACGAGGCAATAATAATCTTTATCAAATGAGATGTTAATACTTTACATCTAAAATCAAAATCATCATAAAGGATTGTTGGTTCTAACAAGCACGAATTTGGAAAGAAAGCATTGGAATTTAGGGGAATAAGATTATAGGAATATTAAAATCCAGGAAAATAAGAAAAACAATAAAAAAACAACTAAATAAACTAATGCAATCCAAACTATACTAAAAGATCAATTGCAAGTTTTAATTATGCCAATTACAAGATCAATGGCAAATAAACTCAAAGATATATTCAATGAACTTATTTAGAGTATTTGGATCAATGTAAATTCCATAGAGACTACATCTTCAACAAGTTATGATTAGACCTTAGTTAATCTATGTATAAAAAGGTATGATCCATTTACTTCATGGGCTAATAAATTTCGGAAGTTAAATGCTTATTTTTTATAATATACAATTTTATTATAACAAGCATAATCTTCGCCAGAAGTTTATACTTGTTAGATCCATTGCATATGGATCGGGCTAAAATTTTACTAGAAGTTTTAAGAGATCTTTTTCTATTTTGGGTTAAATTTTAAAAGCAATCAAACATTAAAAAGGCCTTGCAATAACGTATAAAACTACTATGCAGAAATTATATTAGCTTCCAGGTTGATTTGAAATTCTTTTTTTATTTTATTTTAAAACTCTTTTATTATTTTTTCAGTATTGTTTAAGACATTTTTACATGTTATAAATAGAATTATTTAGCTTGTATTTAGTTTTTTTTTATAGACTTTGATTTCAGTAATTATCATTATGAGTGTGAGGTTTTACTCATATTGTTTTGTTCTTCATTGAACTACTCTGACTTATTAAAGAATTAACCAAGTTTTGTGGTATCTACTATACTTCTCATTCACGTTTCTTTATAAGCATTGGGTGGAGGTTCGATTACTTATAGTCTTAGTGTCTCGGTGCAGGGTATCATTGTGTTAAGCTCAATTCCAAACCTGATCTTAGCTTTCTTGGGAAAAGTCAATTTGACTATAGGTTTCTAGACTTATATATCCATAGGGTTCATATTAGTTGGTATCAGAGCATGGTTCAAAATTAGGTTATATCCATTTTTATCTTCAAGTTGTTGTATACTCCATTATTGTCGAGTTTTTTTATCCTCTCTAAAAACTAGTAACAGCATCAAGTAAAAAAAGGAAATTATTTGTGATTTTGATTCAATAAAGTATTATGAAGAATAGAACAAGGAAAATCACAATAAAAAAAATATAGGGTTTATCGCAAATCTTTATTAAGAAAACCCAAAGTTCGGCCACTTGCTTTACATATGAAAAAAAATCTTGATTCTTGGGGTTTCTTGGAGATAAATCTTGATTTGAGATATTTTAGGTTTACTTGAATGGGTTTTTTTAAAAACTAAAAAGAAAAAAAAAACAGGTAGTTTTTGTGTCATTTTCTTTTTAGTTTCAACCACCATACATAAGATAAGAATAACCTGAAATGAGGTCATTTAGCCACAAAACAATAATTAGAGTTGATTAAAAAAATTCACCATTGGATCATGCAAATAGCCAATTATTATACTAGATTAGGCTTAATCCTATTTTGTAATGATCATGTTTATAGTTAATCATTAACACCACATGTTAGTATTATGATTGGTGTTTATTGTTTATTGATTATTGACTAAATGACTAGTTTTTCTTGATCCCAAAACTAGTTCTCTTAGTAAGGTATATGGTTTAACATCATCATTTTTCATCATTGTATTTTAATGTTGTATCCTTCAAAATTGGGTTTTTGTTAGCTAACCTTATAGTCACCTTTTTTTAGATTTAGAAAATATTAGTGATCACTAGTCTATTTGTCATCCTTATTATTGAGTTTTGATGACTTATATTATGGCTATTGTTTACATTATTTTTTTCAATAGGCTTTTTAGACCTAAAGATCTTGAGCTCTTGTCGTGTACCATTATGTTCAGTTTTACCCCCCAAGTCCTTTCTATTAGGTACAATTATATGAAAAGTGGGATATTTCACTTAGCCACCTTGGTCTATTTTACTTCTTTACTAATAGGCTTATTAACATTTTTTAGCTTTCTTAATACAATAACCTTAAATATTTATCCATTTCTAAGTTTTACGAATGATATCAATTGTTACTCAACTTCTTCAAAATCTTTTTCAAAGTTTGAATTGGCATTGAATGAGTCATCAAAACTTTGTTGAAATAGCCAACTAGACATGTTCTCCTAACTTGTTGATCAACAAAAAGTCCTTAGGTATAGGAAGATTGAGATTGGCTTGATGAAAGGCAATTTATAGGGCACTAAACTATCCAATTATTGATTAAGCTAGTTGTAAATAAGGTGGATAGGACATGTATTTGGCTTAAGACTACATATACACTTGTAGAGTAGATGGCACCTCGTTAGCAATCAGTTAAACTTGTTATCATATATGTTGTGTTAATTGCTAAAGTCAGTTTAATTAAAAGAGAAAAAAAGCCTTGCAGGGCTACATGTATGTGGTTGAGCTGCAAATAGATTTTTAGTGTAAGATATGAAAAAAAAAATAAAAAAAGGAAGTTCTTTACCTTGGAGTTCAATATCGTTTATATAGCCTTAAACTCACGTCTGTATGTTGTATTTGAGGGTAGAATGGTCAATCTGCTTGCCAAATATAATTATAGACTACTTGGGAGCAAAGGCCCAAAATGATAACGAGCCATTGCAAAAACTTAACTTTATTTTAGGGTTTGTGTATAATATACAACTGATAATTACTCTTACACCAATCCTTTATTTGACACTTAGATGAGAGGCATGCCAATATTTCTTGTATGTATGATTTGTTCCTTTGGTTGGTAGCTAAGGATAAGCATTGACAGTTTGGTTTGAATTAAAAAAAAATCTAATTGAACTAAATTTTTTTTTTAAAATTTTGAACTGAATTGAAAAATCAAACCAAACCGATCAATTTGGTTCTATTTGGTTTTATTTTTTAAAAACCAAATAAGTCTAATTCAATTAATAGGTCTTTTTGTTCAACTATTTTTGACATGTTTTAATTTAATGGGTTTTTAGTTCGATTTTAGTTTATAATGAGTGTTTTTATTTAATTTGGTTTGATTTTTTTATTTTAACTTTTAAAATTAAAATCCAATTGAATTGAATTTTTTTTAATATTCTAACCAAAATTATCGAATTTTTTTTTAAAACTATTTGGTTAGGTTAATTTTGTATCATATTCTAAAAATAATTCGATTAATTTTCTCACCTTTAAGAATGGGGCTTCTATTTAGAAGAAGGTGGGCCCCTATTATCGCAAGCCCATTGGTGCCCAAGTACGTTCTAAGCCTACTCATGCCCGAATATATATATATATATATATATATATATATATATATATATATATATATATATATATATATATATATATATATCTTACAACGTTGCTATGCCTTAGTAAACCCATTTTACGCATAACCATAAATAACCATATTCCGACAAACCAAATCCCTAAAGGCGTTCTATGAAATATAATGTACACATCATGAATTTGTCTGCATTTCGTATGCATATTCACCAGGCATGTCAAACAAAAAAAACTCTTTCTCAAAAATTACCAAATCTATTTGTGTAATAAGAAATTACCAAACACTCAACAAAATCCAAAATCATACATTCCATTGTCTCCTCTCTTTCTCACTTCACATTCACTGAGCTATGGCATGTTGATGTTGAGATTTAGCTAATCCTTTTCTAATCCCATTTGGTGTTAATGTTGAGAATTAGCTTTTGGTTTCAGTGATTCTTTCATTTTGTTATTGTATGTGGGTTTTGTTGTTTGATCTGGTGGACTTATTCTTGCTTTATTTGAATAAATCAATTAGTTGGGCTTATAGTGATAATATCAGTTGTGTGGGTTTCGTCACAGGAAAGGGGGACTTTAATCTTGTAGTTTCTAAATTCAATTTGAAGATGAATTCTACACTTCGACAGCTCGTGTGGTGATAATCTTATGGTTTGGCGAGATTCAGGGGTTTATGGTTGGAGATGGTGGCCAGTGAGGGATCAAAGGAAAGGAAGGTGACGACTATGTTTAGTGTCTAGCATAAAAAGATGGGTGGAATGGCAAGGGGTTTTTTTTATTATTCAATGGATATTTTATACAACCTGATACTTCACAGGAACAAAGCTAGCTAACAATGTCAGCCCGAGTATATATATATATATATATATATTGATGGCAGGTTTTATAGCCAGTGCTCCTTACAGGGTGACAACATTCCATGAGATATGTTATCGTTCTAATTGAGAATAGTGCTTGCATTTCTGTTGGTCTTCTCTCTAAATGAACTCCTTGACGTGTTGTGTTGATGCTGGGAAGGAAAACGACTGGCAGTACGTGGTCCAGTTCCATTCAAGGCTTGAAGCTTTCCTATTCATACAATATGCTTCTGCGATCCCTTTGTAGCCATCTCCACTGTGGAAATATCACCATCTTTATATCTATACCATTTGGCACATAAAAGAAAATAGCCCAAGTTGAGGATCCCCAGACCAACGATCATGTAATAGAAGTAATCCAGTTTCCCTTTGTTAAGATCATCGTCCAACCAGTCCCCAGATTTACTCCCTGAAGTAATGCGGTGGACTATAGTAACTAGGAAACCACTTAGATAATTAGAGATGGCAATACCTGCGAAAAAGGATGACCCAGCGATACTCCTCATATTTTCTGGGAATTGCTTGTAGTAGAACTCGATCTGTGCAATATAATTGAAACCCTCTGAAAGTCCAGAGAGTGAAAGTTGTGGTATCAGCCACATGGCAGACAATGATGATATAGCGCCTCCTTTACTTGTAATGCCTATGGTTGGCCTTGTTAAAGCAATGTGCCTTCTGTTTCCTTCTACCAACCCAGAAACGATGGTACAAAGCATTGCTAGAACCATTCCAATTCCCATTCTTTGAAGCAATGTTAGTCCACCTTCTTTGCCAGTAAGCCTTTGAAGAAACGGAACAATGATTCGGTCATAGAGGGGAATCCAGATGGTGAGGGCTATCATTGTAAAGATTACGTATGTTGCGGCAGGTACCTCAAAACTGGTGCCCAGATGTCTATCCATCTGAAGGGCTTGGAAAACTGCATAAGTAGTTTGCTGGATCAAGGGAATATGAAAAAGTATGGATGTTGACCATATGGGAATTATCCTCAGCAAACACTTCACTTCCTCGACTTGTTGGATGCTACAAAGTTTCGATGGGTTAGTAGCTGAACCATCCAAATTAATTTGATCTCCATCTGTAATGATTGCAGCTTTGTCAAGAAACCTGCAGTGGTCGTGATCATTGAGTATTAAAAGTCAAAATGAAAAATAAAAATTACCTCTGATTCTATAATTGGCAATCAAATAATTAATGTATGCTGCCGAGTCTTCACACACGAAAGTACTCCACTGACGATGCTGTTCTATAAAATGATTCATGCTTAAATGTTGTCCAGAAATTAATCCTTCTCACCTAAATTGTTCCGTGCGAGGAAGCTTAGAGTTGATAGATTTGGCCGGAATGTAGCTGAAAAGAGAGACAGTTGAGTTTTCAGGAAGCTTCAGGCCTCGTTTCTTCGTAGCAGCAACAAGTACATGCACCACACTACTTATGGGGCTGCCTTCAGGTTTCACTATAACATAAATTCTTGTTCCCACAAAGAACATTACACAAGAAAGGAACATTAGGAATGCCGGAATTCCGAAACCAATGGTCCAGCTAATGTTTGATTGCACATAGACAATGCCAGTCACCGATATCATCACGGCGAACGTGAAGGTAAAGTAGTACCAATTGAAGAAACTGTTGATACCCCTCTTGCCAGATTCAGTATTGGGATTGAATTGATCTGCTCCAAAGGCTAGGTTGCAGGGCCGTATGCCACCAGCTCCGATTATCAAAAAGGCAAACGCACTCAGCAGGAAGGCTAATTGCCAAGGTGTTGGCCCAGCGCACGCACCTCCTGGCGCACACTCTGGAGGGTGCAGGGTGGAGATTGCTGCTGTTAGCATTAACGCCACCATTCCCTAAATAGAAACAGATGAAAAAAATTTAATATGGGAATTCATACTAGATTGCTGCTGTACATGATACAAAAAGCGTAGTATAAGAAAAGAGCAACCGTAATAATTATATACTTGACGTCGTTGGGAAATAAAAGAAATTTTCTTCACTGGATTTACTGCCAAGAACTCCGCGCAGACAGGAATACTAAAAAAATTGTATATATAAATTATCGACAAATCAATTCGTGGTGTCTGAATAAAAAAGTGTGGTTGTTGAATGGAACACTGAACATGACATGAGTAAACAAGAGCAAGTTAACTTTTTAATTTTTAAAAAATTATTTTTATTTAATATTAACAAATTAAAATAATTTCAAAACACTAAAAAATATTAATTTAAAATAAATAAATAAAATAAAATAAAAATTTAATTTTTTAAAAAACACAAAAACAAACATGATTATAATAATTTTATTCTATAAAATATAATTAACAAATATAAAAATTATTGTACCATGTGCTCTCTGACCTGCTGCACAGTGACTCACACAACCACAGATCGAAAGAGTTTTCTTTTCTATTCCTTTTTTTTTTTTTTTTTTGGAACACAAGACTGTAATTCAAAGAGAAAATATATAACTACGACAAGTTTTTCCCTCTTTCTTTGGAGATGACACCTACCAATATAACCTAAAGCAGCACGAAACTGTCAATAAGTGAAGCATGCATTTTTTTTAATTCCATATTCAAAGCATATGTCAATGAATTGCATGTGAAGACAAGATCTGCGCTGTAAGTCTCATCAACTTGAGACCAAGAACGTAAAAGAAAAGTTTAGACTCTAAATTTGTTTAAATCCTTGAAAGTTGAAAGTGCTTAGGTGGTAGCATCGTGCTACAGCTATCCCTGTGATTTTGCAGGGTCAACACTGGCCTCAACTCCCTTCACTTGCTTCATTGCTGAACAACATCTTTTCCCTTCCTTGTTTTTTCCAGAATAATTCAAGAGGCGAGTTATAAAAAAAGCAAGGAATTACCACGAAAGAAGAGATCGAAGCAAAACCCAAAGTTTTGTAGCGTCCGAAGTAAGTGTCAGTGAGGTAAGCTCCAAGAAGAGGTGCCAAGTTGGTGGTTCCACTGAAGACATTAAGGAATGTGGTGGCAGTGACACCCTTCATGTTGAAAACTGTTGTCAGATACACAACAAGATTTGTCAAGGAGCCAACTGTGCCGAGCTTCTCAAAGGTCTCGTTTCCTGCACATATACACGCATATAAATGTCATATCGATGATCATGAAGAGATCACGTACGGACATGGACAGATTTTAACATCCAAAAAAGCCAACTTTTTCTGCCTATGGAAAGAGAAATCAGACAAAAATAAGCTGTGTGAGCTTACCAATGACAAAGGGCATGGCTTTAATTCCTCCGTATTTAACCACTGGCTCGTCATTTGAGGTGGCTCTCTCCTCCCTTCCATTCTCCATGGAGGTCTCGAGTGACGTGGGAGTCTTTTTGTCTTCATCCCCCATCTTACAAGAATGATATTTGTGACACTCTCTAGTCTCTGCTACGAAGATAGAATTAGAGATGAGAGCTTATTATTGTATGAAACTTGCTGCCTTTAAATAGAAGTGTTGGTACGTCAGCCAAAGAAAATGCTCCGGTCTCTTTAATAATAACGTTTGGAAACGTGGTTCTGGCTGCATTTTTAAAAAAATTTAAATTTTTTTTATTAAAATTTAATATGGTTTATACGTTTTGGATTGTTTTGATGTGTTGATGTCAAAAATGATTTTTAAAAAATGAAAAAACATCATTAGCATGCATTTTGGCACGAAAAGTTATTTGAAAAGCACCCGCAACCACACTGCCAAACATGCTTATAATGATATATATATATATATATATAACATGTATATCCATTTAATTGAATAAAATACAAAAAATATCTAGTTTACAGCTCTTTATACATACTCTTGTGTATTCTATGCTTAGGATAAAGGTCGGGGGTTTTTTAATTTTTACTTTTCCTATGTTTTTTAATCGAATTCAATTATGAGAAGCTACACCATAAATTTATACTTAATTTTTTTAAAATTATTTTCTTCAATCTTGATTTAGTGGTATGATAGCACATAAATACGAAGGAACATATTTAAAAATTGTGAATTAACTCTTAAGAAAATCAAATAAAAAACACAAAAATATAATATTTATTTTATTTTTTTGTGTAAGATAAATAAAAAAAATCAAAATAATAATTTAATTGAAAATCTAGGTTGAACATAAGTGAAGCTTAGATTTCTTAACAATAATAATCTTGTATATTTTTAATATACAAGAAAAAGACTTTTCAAATTTTAATTTTTTAAGGGTATGTTTGTTTTTGTATTTCAAAAGTATTTTTAAAAAATATTAATATTTTTTATTTTTTCTTTGTTTTAATTTTTATTTTTTGTGTTTTCTTATTATTTTGATATATTATTATTAAAAATAAAATTTTAAAAATAAAAAAAAAATTATTTTAATATATTTTTAAATAAAAATAATTTAAATAATAACCAATATCACAATACCAACTTCACGTTTTTTTTTTTTTTAATGAGTATATACATGTAGAATAGTGATATAGTGTCGTGAACCGTGTGGATACTAGAAAGCACCGTGCGTACGCATGCTAAGGTATTATTGCTTGATGGTGCGTACGCATGCTAAGGTATTATTGCTTGATGGTGACCGGCGACAGGGGCTGACAGGTACTGTAGAAAGCCATATGATCGTTCGTTCATACCGAAGAACAGCCATATATCTTCGACAGTGCCTGCCTACCGCATTGCCTTTCTATCTTTCACTCTTTTCCCTCCTCGATCATGTGATTCAGAAATGTCAAGAAGCTTTGATTTTGAGCAGCTGGAAGTGACAAGTAGAGAAAATGCACGGCAGATCCATAGGATCGTTCATACCTAAGAAGAACAGTCGTCTACAAATTCATTTCGAGGCTCTCCTCGAAGATGAAGAATCCGCGGCCACCCAACTACCATTCTAGGGTTCATGTCGATGCCCTCATTTTCTCTCTTTCTTTCGCAACTAACTTTCAAAGATACATCTCTTCTTATCTCTATACGAGACTGCTTGCTTAATATTTTGTTTGTTATCCGTCAACAAAGAAAAAATATAATTAAGATTTTAATCGCCATCAAAGCCCTTGCGAGTAGAACAAAGTGTGAAATTCTCAACTTCGTTAAGAAAACTAAGTGTAAACAAAAGAATTAAAACAATAAACATAAAATAAAAAAAGCTATAATGGAAAAATTCTCAAATTGTTTTTAAAATATCAACCATAAAACAATAAATATAGAAATATAAAAATATATGATCAATAAATCAACTAACGATGACATAACTAATCAAGCAATATCTTTTTTAAAAAATTATCAATCATGTTTTGCTTCCTTACGTGTCAACCAACTAAATTATTTCAAAATAAAGTGTTATTTAGTTTTCGCATGATACTCGGGGTTATAAAAATTACTATATTGAATCTATATTTATCTATTAACATTCAACTTTTCATCTTTTTTTTAAATTTTCTAATTTCTTTTTACAAAAATTAAATATCCCAAAAGACCCTAAGAGTATGTTTAGTAGCATAAACTATTTTTCTTTTTAATCTCTATTTTTATTTTTCTTTTCAAGTTTCTCTTTTCTAATAGAAAATTTGAAAACTTTGTTGGAAACTAAGATGATTTTCTTCATAAAAGAAAAGGAAATACATCAAGATTATAATTGTATTTCATGAAAAATTAAAACCATAATTTATAATAATCATCTTATTTTTTTGTATTTGTGATAATTTAATTGTAGAATATTAAGTTTATTTCATTAAATTCAAAATTATCATGAAACATTTATATTATTATCTCAAAAAATTCTTTATAAAATAATTTTGATAAAAAGTAAATTTATCACACTAACTAAATATGAAAATATATATAAAAAAATAATTTTAATATTTTACATTGCTAAAAATTGCTTGTATATAAAAGAAATTTTTTTTTATTGTTCATGTTTTTTCTTTAATTAAAAAACTAAAGAGAATCTCTAAAATATATTTTCCAAACTCAATACAAATTTGAAAAACTAAAAAATTAGATTTTCAACTTTTTTGATGGAGAAATATTGCATTTGAGAAAAAAGTTCTAGTTTTCCTTTCTTAACTTTAGTTTTTCAGAAAATTAAAGTATTATTTTATTTCTAGATTTTTTTTTCTTCAAAAAAAATATTTTTCAACCGCTCTCAAAGAAAACATTCTCCAATCACATGTTTTTAAAACCTTACTAACTACATGTCTAATGTTAACTAGGTAATTATAAGTAATGTCGTATAAGGGATGGTTGGGGAATGTCTAGGGCCTTACCAAAAAGAAATTATTTCTGAAAGGGATCATCTCTTCCCTTTGAACATTAAAAGACAAATACTTCCATTTTAAAATGACCATGTTATCCTCAATATTTGGAAGAAATCAATTGCAAAATGGCCTAGTGTTGTCTCTTTTGATTACATCAACTAACTCAGCCGAATGAAGCAAAACTTTGGTAATGGGTAGAAATGCCAAAGATTTTCAACACCATTTAAGTGTTTAAAATTACCACAAAGATAAATAAAAAAATGTTGGCCTCGTTTTCTTTTCTGGTTAAACTATAAAGTCTTTATCTCCAGGTGTAATATGTAAATTATAACTCATCTTGAGTTAGATACGATAGAAGAACTTTTTAGGACTGAAGAATTATGTGCTTCTTTATAAGTTCTTATTGGTCAATTTAAAGACCTATTAGAAGGCACTCCTATGTATAATTCTCTTCTCAAATGAGAAAAGAAGAAAAAACTTTGCAAACTACTATGAGCACGTAACTTTCTTTTTTATACTAGTTATACAGATACCTAATCTTCTTTAAGTCCAAAAAGCCTAATAAGGCCTACTTGAAAATAGTCAAGGTCTTAGTAGAAGGTTAAATTATAGTTTTAGAACTCTTTGTGATTAGCTATATTAATAATGCCTTAAAGGAATGCTAGGTTAGAAGCGAATATCATCTTATTGTGGTGAAAGGAAACATCTATGGTGCTTTTTAGTGGATGCCATTATAAGCTATAGTATACTTTCATGAGTTTAGTGATGTGTGGTCAACCTTAGACCTTCATCTGACTTGCATTGGAGAGAGGTTGATGAAGACCTCATTCTATAGCTTCCTTTAAAATGCTATGTGGAAACTTTCCTAGCTATAGTAAGTATAATTGATCGATCCATAACATTCCTTGTTCTAATAAGGATCAATCTAAGTTGGTTGTCTCCTCTGTTAAATTCCTAATAACAAATAACATAAGTTGTAATGGAAGAATATATTTAGCATGAAGAAGCATACTAACTTATTAAGATATTCATTTTGGCTCAGTGATCTACTTTGTTTAAAAAAATAATTACTTCTTGTATGAGCTTTATACCCTTCACTATATGATAAGGTAGTCAAGATTCATACAATGCATCATGTTTTTAATGATCTAGTGCCATAAATTGAGTAGGCCTATATAGGATAATGTTTTAGAATATAGAGCAAACCTAAACACCACCTGAGTTGCTATAGGATGAGAGACTTCACATTGATAATTGATCATCAATCATGTATTTTTTTTCTTTACATTATAATTTTATTGATGTCATATGTAACATTTCATTTAAAAAGATAACTAACAAGTTCTTTTTTGGACTAGGAACTTTATGTTCAAAGCAACAAGATCATTGAGGTACGAATGAAAAGGTCAAGTAAAAAGCCTATCTAAAGAACTCATAGTAAACACACTTGACTTTATCCTATTATGTTGTCATTTTCATAGTTTATAAATTGACATCATTTTTCTTATTTATTTATAGTTTCTCAACCTCCTAGGATTCCTCCTTCATCAAGGATTGTTTAACCTATTAAGGCTCACTAGTTTATTGAGGCTTTTAATGATGATGATGAAGAACTCATCATTTAATTGGTGAGATGAATATAGGTAAATAATTTGATTGATTGTCCTTTTATTATTATTATTATTATTATTATTATTATTATT
>Ga0325414_1006196_pt1 | contig 12665 bp, 3 predicted proteins | sample PopdelMetagenome_8_FD_206183 | JGI IMG/M metagenome (GOLD analysis project Ga0325414, IMG submission 206183) | Populus deltoides microbial communities from Bellville, Georgia, United States - Leaf-PdKOR-R3 | ecosystem: Host-associated > Plants > Phyllosphere > Phylloplane/Leaf | place: USA... | reverse complement strand
GAAAAGGGTTTCGCGAGTGGTCTAATTGTTCCAGGCAACCTGCCCGATGATTGAAAAATATAAGGATTTTTCAGGATGGTCACATTGTAATGGGTTACCTGCCTAGTGGAAAAATACGAGGATTTTTCATGATGGTCACATTGTAATGGGTTACCTGCCTAGTGGAAAATACGAGGATTTTTCAAAAGTGGTCACATTGTAATGGCTCGAAGGCGCACTCAAAAAGAAATGAGGTGAGGGTTCAAAGGTGCACTTAAAAGGAGGTAGGGTAGGAAACACACTACCTTTGATGGTCGAGGGCTCGAAGGCGCACTCAAAAAGAAATGAGGTGAGGGCTCGAAGGCGCACTCAAAAGTAGGTAGGGTAGCACTGGAAAAGAAATGTGGTGAGGGCTCTAAGGCGCACTTAAAAGGAGGTAGGGTAGCACTCGAAAAGAAATGAGGTAAGGGCTTCAAGGTGCACTCAAAAGGAGGTGAAAGCTCAAAAGCACGCTCGAAAAGGACGTGAGGGCTAGGAAACGCACTATCTTGGATGTAAAATGAAAGGTGGGGGAAAAATACATAAATTTTTCAGATGATCTAATTCTCATGGGCGGCCTGCCCCGCAATTTCAATCTTGTCCATTTCAAGGTGGCCTTCCATTTGATGGATCTCGACAGAAATGTCTCTTGTGAAATTTGCAAAACTCATTACCCAATGTCTCAAAGTTTAGATGATATGCATGCATCCTTACCTGTTTTGAAATATAGGTCCCCATTTCTTCTTAATCTTCTCGTTGCTTGGTTGGTGAGATCTTGCTGTCTGATCTGAGTCATCTTTGTCGCTTGACTTCTAGCCCACTCAAGTTAACTTTTGTAGGTCCTTTCCAGAATATTTTTAATTTTACACAGCTCACCCTTCATGGTGCCCATGGTGACCCATTTTCTTGTTGAAAATTCTTTGTCTTTGTTGATCAATTTGAGATGATCATTCATTAATTCCTTGTCTCACTTCAACCACATTCAGTGTCACTTGTTGAAAAGATCAAGATGCATTTTGTAAACAAGAATGCCCCTTTTGTCTCATTGTAGGAAATTACCATCTCTTTTTCTAGAATTTTTTCTTCTAAACACAATGTTGCCCCCTTATATTGATCATTGCCCCCAAGCATGCTCTATCAGCGACTTAAAAAAATAATGGTTTTAAGAGACCAATCTCTAATTTCTCTTCTTTTCATTTTAGTGAAGGAATATGGGTCGAGAATAAAGCTTGAAATCTTAATCTTGCATTTTAAAAACAAAAATTGTTTCGATGTGAGTCTAAAACAATTTGCTTTTGAAATCTTGCAACTCCTTGGTTATTTTTTTTCTTAGAAAAGATTATTTGCTCTTGTGTTTGGCAATGAGGTCTTCGGTGAAAATACATCATGAGGTGACCTTTCGTTTTTATAGGTTTTCAAAGTGAAGGGCTCGAGAAAAAGCTCAATGTTTTATTTGAGAAAAACTTGTCTCTTCATTTTTATCAGCATGAATAATAATGAGTATTTTGTTCCTGATGTCATAAATCTTATGAAAAGGTATTCTTTGCATTTTAAGAGCATTGTTTATTATTCCAGGTTGCTTGCTTTCTTGATTAGAAAGGATTTCTACGGGCACGTAATGTAAGTTGTGTTTTTTGGTTATGAAAGAAAAGGATTCATAAGGCTCAAAGAGTGTTTCAGGGTTTCAAAGACTAAGAATCACTATTAGTAGTTCGACTCTTGAAGTTGTTCATCTTTTCTTTTGCCGCTCTTCTTTGGTTTTGCCCCCCTTTTTTTTTCTTTTTTTTTCTTTTCATTGCTTTGCTAGAGCATACTCACTTTATTTTGGTTATCATTTTTTCTTGTGATTTGGGCATGCCCCCTAGCATTTGAATCTCTTGGGCTCTTTTACCTTTTGGTTTTTTCACGGCTTTATCATCTTTCTTGATTGTTGAAATTTCACTTGCCTCTAGTGTGGGGTGTGATCCTAGTCGGGATTTTTCATGAAAGAAAATTTATTCAGGTTCAAAAAAGGATCACAAGGGATGTATTTATTTCAGAACGTGAAAGGAATAACAAAGATGGCCTTTCCTCATTTCAAGCGCAAGCAACTATGATCAATAAACTTTGACCTCGTCAAGTTTGATGGTTTGATCTTTACAAAGAGATGCATTTCATGAGCCATGAGCAACGAGTTCACTACATACCATTATTCATTCATTTAAAAACACATGTTTCAAGAATCACGGGTAAGGGTGTTTATTCATTTCTTCTTTTTTTATATGTATCCATATTCTTTGGTTTATAATTTAGTCACCTCAATGATGGAGTTGTTTGATTCACTTGTCATTCTACAAGCAGAATGTAAAAAATATAGTTTTTGAATAAACATCAAATTATTTTTGAAATCAAAATGCAAGATCAATTTTTCAAAACTCCAATAGAGAAACTGATTTTAGTAAAAGAGATGAATTGCGTCTATGAGATCGCGCAAGGCTTCAAAGATGTATTTGTGAGTCTTTATAAGAAAACTCTCTTAGAAAAATGAATAATGCTTGGTCGTAAACACGATTGAATGACAAACTTTGAAACTTTGGAAAAGAAGTTCAACAACAAAGAACTTATGACAATATCTTGGGCTATGAATTCTGGCATGATAACACATAAAGGGGCTAAACATTTAGTGATCATTGATTGGAATTTCTAGAATCATTCATTCTCCTTGACAAAGGCATCTTTTCAACAGTCACTTGAAGACATATGTAGACCATTCTCTATCTACAATCAATCAACCTTTGCTTTACGACAACTAATTTGTTCAGACCATCTTCTTTTACCATCTTGCCCTTTTGAGATTCCTTCTCTGTCGAATCAATGGTAAACGACATTCTCGTGGGGTATACTGGTTGAAAATGCATGGCTTGTTGAAAATCAGATGACAGCCCATTTGCCTTCAGATTTTGTGGATTGAGGGGGATTTACGAGCATAGATTCAGGTTAAGTTATATGTGTTGCTTTTCTAGATTTGTCTCTCAAGACCTGTTCAAGTAGACTAGTAAGCCTTGCGACTTCTTCTCTAAGATTGTGCACCTCTTTTGGGTGTTGGGCTTCCAACTAGGCTCTTTCTTCATTTTCCATTTGTTTTTTTTCGAACGAGTGTTATAGGTGGGTTTCAATGGGGAACCTATATTTCAACCTGCTAAATGTAAATCATGCAATTATGCAAAAATGTTAACTCAATTAAAAATACGTATGAAATGTGGACTCGGCCTTCACGGGATGACAACCTAATAAGAAGATCTTAATTGTTGAGTGCATCAAAGAAGTAGGTTACTATCTAGTCTCAAAGGGTCTTTCACATGCTTGGTGATCGTCCTCAAAAGGTCAATATGAGGCTTACAAGTAGTGTGAAGATAGTGGCCCTGAGTAATATCAGTTTGGCATATCAACCACTTCTAAGTAAACAATCAAACGAGAGTTGGATAGTTTCACGAGTCTTACCCAGGCTAAAGCCGTTGGGGTACCGTTACTTCCCCTCCTATCCTAGATTTCAAGGTGTGTGCTTTTAACGTGATGCATGACAATATAAACAAGGATGCATGCTAAAGCAGTAAATGCAAAAAAATAAACAAATAAACACAACATAACAAACATTATAGCAATTGACAAACAAAAGGCAAAGCTTAGTCCATTAGTCCCCAGTGGAGTCGCCATTCTGTTGCACCCGACATCGCGACGATTTATCTTTGGAAGGAACACATTTCTAGTATCCTATTCTTTAATGGATAATGGTCTTGTTTAAGGAGTCACCACCTAGTATTATGGTCACTAGGAACCCTGATTGGTCAACAGAGATTCTATGGTACGGGACTGGTTACGCAAAGGGAAAATATTATCACCCCTTAAACATCCTGCCTGAGGCAAGCTGCATTGCTAGTTTTGTCATAAATTGCTAACATTTTGTTGGTTTATGCTATGATGGTTTGCATGTAATATTCCTGACTCTAGCATGAGTGAATGTTCAACTACGGATACTTCCAACTCTAGCGTTTGTAAATATTACGCAGTTATAAAAACAAAATAAATTTAAATCAATATTTTTTATTCCTGACTCTGGCGTCAGTGAATAAACGAATAAAATAAATTTATTTGTACGCATGCACAATTTGTTTTTTATATAGCTAAATAAAACACAATGAAATAAATTTGAATCAGTATTTTTATTCCCGACTCTAGCGTCAATGAATAAAAAAAATAAATTCATATTTATATTTTATTATTTATAAATGCATAAATTTTTATTTTTATTTTTTATTTTTTTTGGGGGACTGGGCTAGACCCAGCCAGCCCGGCCAGGTCACTGGCCCAAGCCAGTGACCCGGCTGGGCCCAAACCAACAAGAGGCATGCGTGGAGTATCTCCACACGTGCATGCACAGTGCGAAGGTAATTAATTTACTTTCACATAGTGCAATGTTCCTCTTGTTGAATCGGGATGAAGAAGACGCACGATTGTTCCCCAGCAACGGTGCCGTTTCGGCAGAAATAGAGATTTTCACTTTAACCCCTACTTCTGGAAATTTAACAATTGGATCCCAAATAAAAAAAAATTAAAAAATTCTTTTAATTTTGCCATTGGATTAATTTCACCTAAATCCCTAAATTATAGCACTTTTACAAAACAGTCCTTAATTCCTGGCTTGTTCAATTTGGTCCTTAATTAACTCTTCAACTTTTAATTCTTCAATTATTGATCAATTGACTCTTAAATTTAATAATCTCGTTGTCAACTATATTTAATTTTTATTATTTGTTCAAAAATTGGGTTATGACAGTGAGGTTTGTGAAAAAGGGTTTTAAACTTCCAATGAGTTTGAAGTTAATTATTATGACAAATTAGAAAAAGGTGATTGAATTGTAATATCATAGGTCGCAAGATACGGTGATTTTATACAAATGTGATTGGTATGATATCTATAGAGAAATTAGAGTAAATCATCACCATTGTTTAATCAAAATCAATAAAAGAGGTAGATTTCACAACATCAATGATGTTTTTGTTTTTTTTAAACAATGCCAATAAAGGTAATGCCAATAAAGGTATTATACATACAATTTTTTCTTTATAAAGGATCATAATAGAGTTTATTAGTTATCTATTATGAGAACAAAACCTAGGAGTTATGTCCCAGTTTTTGAAAATGATAACAAAAAAGTAACTGGGGATACAATCTCTTTCAAATAGATTAGTTAATTCATCCGAGTTAGAAAACCAAGTTTTCATGTCAATGAGAGTATTTATATTGATATTGATAAATTAAATGTAATATTGATTACTAAGAGATATAGAGAAGTAGATGAAGATGATGAGATTGACCTTGAATTCAATAAAAAAGATGATGTTGGACATGATAATGATGAAAATGAAGAGGAAGATTCTGATTAAAAAATATTGAATTAATTTAGATGTGATATTTTATTGTTTTAAAAAAATAAAATTGCGTATAACATTTATTGGTGCTTTATAATGCATTATATTTATATTTGTTGGAGAATTTTTTTTTATAATTTTTTGAGATGTATTCATTGTTTTAGTCATTGCACACGTGCTTTTTTTATTATGGTTATAAGTTTAATGTGAGCAATAGTTAGTTTTAAGATACTTGATTTTGTTGTTGTTGTTGTTGTTGTTGTTTAGGTGATAATTATTAGCTTAGGGATTATAACAACTAACCAACAAAAAAAAAAAGTCGATAGAATCATTAATAAATTGACAATTCATTCAGAATTTCTATTGTTAATTTCATCAGAATCTTCCCACCCATTCTAGAACTTTTAACAAAATTTATAGAAGGTTTAGGACTTTTCAACAACATTAGAGACAAACAATTTTGTTAACAATTAAGGTGCAAATGGAGTTGCCGGAAAAAAAATAGATAGTAAAATCTTATTTTTTGATAGAATATTTTGTTAGTATTGGAAGTTGTTTATTGAAATGCCAATATAAATAAAATTCCCGATGAGAAACTTTTTGACAATAGGTTTCCATTGACAATTCAAATACCAATACGATTATTTCCTAAACACCAACAAAGTATTTCATTTGTGTTTTTTAATTTTCTAGTAGTGTTTGCTTGTATATTTTCCCTTTTGTATGGTCATTTTTTTTTCTTGAAAGAATTCCAAACTTATCAATTATGAATGAACACGGTAGATGGAGGATCTATCTAGAATTGTAATTTGTAAATTAGTTGCTTATATGAGTTTTCTAGTCTCTAGGTAGCATTTAGTTACTATCTCGAGATAAAAAAGACAAGACAAAAAAAAAACAAAAATATAAAATATGTTTGGTAGTGGTGTATAAGACAATGTGATTATGATTATGATGGATAAGATAAAATAAAACATGAAATAGTCTATTTTACCCTTAATATGTATTACTATCAAACTTATATATTTTAAAAAATAATTGGATATTATTTTCTTTACTTTAGTTTATATTAAGTATTGAAATTAATAATATTATAATAACCCTAGTTATAAAACCATGACTGACTTAATGAGTTTACCCGGAATCAGGCTGACTTGGAATTGAGCTAACCCAGGATTTGGACTGGTTTGATTTTAAAAAAATAGAAGAAAAATTGACTCGACCTTACCTAGTTAAAAACCCAGGTTGACTTGGGATAAACCATGAGTTCAAAAACCCGTTGATGTTTTTGAGAAAAAAAGGGTCAAAAAAAGTTGCTTTGATTATTTTTTAAATAAATTTGGGTTAACCATGTTGACCCTCTCGATTCGTGACCTGAACTTTGCCTCGGGTCAACTCTCAAATTGAGTTTTAAACATATGATAATAACCATTTTTATTCTTATGTTGACTCGGGTCAGCCTTAGGTGACCTTCTTGATATGTGACCCGAGCCTTCCCCCGGTCGACCTCTAAGTTGAGTTTTTAAACTATGATAATAACCAATTTTCAACCCCATCCCACTCATGACCCATGTCTTGCCCCTATTCAAACCCCAAATTGGATTTTAAAAATTTGATAATAATCATTTTTATTTTATGTGACCTGGACCTCGACTCGTGACCCGAGTCTTGAATCGTAACCCGAGCTTTGCCTCGGATCACCCCTGAGTTGGATTTTAAAACTATGATAATAAATTTTTTTACCATTACATGTCTTAGACAATTTTGGAATGAGAGTTTTATAATGATATTTTCGAAATAATAAATATTGTCGCTGAAGACATATTCTCCATGTACCTTCTATTTTGAAAGTACATAAATCCATTCCAAAATTATTTTAGAGACATATTTAATTTTATATCTCTATCCATGTCTCTTTAACAAAATATATTTTTGTCTTCATTATCTATGTTTTTTTATCCTAGAACACTAATCAAATGTCACCTATATATTTTGTTTGATTTGAAGTAACAAAACAAATATCATGTTCAAATTCTTGTCTACGTAGCTTTTGTATCTGGCAGTAGTTTGCTTTAGAAATCCAGTTTTATCCAGTGGGCTTGAAGGTCGGGTATGGGCTCGAGATAAAGTCATTAATTTTCTGGTTTTGGCAATCTAACCTACCCTTTCATGGTGAAAACACAGGTTGATCATCGTTACGTGAAACCTACAAAAGATCCCTTCTATCTATTTAGGGTCTCTCCGATGAGTAAATTAATGTTGATTTAGAAGGAGTTCAATTATTATTTTTAGAAAAAAAGCTTTTAAGGTAGACCAATCCTTATAACCAACTTCAATACCTGCTACGGTATCAAAGTTGGTTACTATGCTATTTATTTTAGTTGCAAACAAAGTCTTCACGTTACAAACAAAACGATGAAAAATTCATGCAAATGAACATGTGACTTGACTTTGTCTCTTCCTATTGCTTGGCCTATTTTTAGTCCCCTTCTTATATAATGGATGCTTGACTAGAAGCCTTCTTGGAACATGTTGGTTTCAAATAAAAAAAAGTCTTTGATTGAGAAAGAAAGAGAGGGAGGAGAGATCCTTTCGTTGGCAAACTGTAGCAACTTGTGAATTAGTTAACTAATCCCTAATATTTTAACTTTGGCCATAGATCAACCCTCACAGTTTAAATATGTGCTCGCTTTGGCCTTTTCATCCATTTGCATTCGTATAATGGGCCGGCAACACATGACATATGATCATATTGAACACATGTTATACAGAAGGATCACATGTGACTAAGAATTGAAACTGTGAGATGCCAGAAATTAAAGTGTGTAGGTTGATCTGACCAATTTCAAAGAGTCGAGGGACCTCATAAAATGAATTTACACAGAAATTAAACAAAGCTCCCTTTTACTTGCATATGTACCAGCTGTTTGAATTTCGAACCTTTGATTTTCTACAAACTGCTTGCGTATAAGCCTAAACTAAAGAAAACTGTTTCTCGGCTTTGAAATTATATTTTCAAAGAGAGGTTAGTTCTTCAATCGGAAATTGAAGTCAAGAGTATCAAGGTTAGTTAATATTAGATTAATGAATTTAAATGTTTCATCCGAAATTACACTAGTAAAGACTTTTGACAAGATAACCCACCAACAAAGAGAAAGATTATTATATATATTCCTGTTACACACTCCAGCTTCACCAAAGATTTAGTCTCCTTTACATTTATTTCATAAAGAAAAAAAATCATATGTTGGTATACGTCTAAAACCAGTCTAGAAGACTTTAATTCGAAAGGCATAAACATGTGGGAGAAAGTGAAGCCAGAAAATGAAGCAAACCAAACCAAACCCACGTTATATAGCCTAGGGATTATCAAGGCATTAAGTGGTAAACTAGAAAAACTAATCCACAGTAACATCATTTGTGCACGTCCATATAGTTCTGTTTGTTTACGCGGCTGCGGCTGTGTTTTAATTAAAATATAGTTTGCAGCCGTTTGGTAATGAAAAAAATTAATTTACTATGCATGGGTCTCACGTGATTTTTGCGGCTGAAACATTGTAAATGAAAAGCAAGAAAATCCTGTTTTCCATTCACTGTGCATGCTAATTGCACTGTTCACTGAACAGTGCAATTAGCATGAACAGTGTACACTTCAAGTGAACAGTGCAGGAGAATTGCACTGTTTACGTGAACAGTGCAATTCTCTTGCACTGTTAAAACAGTTTGTTTTTTTTTAGTGTGTGTTAATTTTATTAATATTTTTTTAAAAAAAACTATTTTAGAGTAAATTAAATTTATTTGCACTGTGATATGAACAATATTTTTTTACCGAAAAACTAGTATAGAGTGAATTAAATTTACTCGCACTGTAATATCAATTTTATACCTGATAATATTTTATTTAATTGTATTATTAAATAGTTTAATGGAATAATAAAAAATATTTTATATAAAGTATGATTTATTTCATAATGTAATATGAGTAATTAATTCTACAATATTTAAATTTAAAACCATCAATATTAATATATATTTTTTAAAATTATTTTATAATCTCAATTTTAAAAGCATTCTTACCCAAACACATCAAACTACTTTTTTTCAACTTCATTTTCAACCACATTTTTAACCAAACACCTATTTTTTCAAACCAACCTCAATTAAAAGTATTTGTTATAAAACAACTTTTTTCAAACCACAACCACTACCGCAATACCAAACACACACATACTCTGTGTGTGTATATTCATTGGCGTATAGGTATTAGTAAATTTGAAGTAAATAAAATAGATAGTAAAATTAATTTATTAATTATTTTTAGGCACTATTTGGCTATATTACTGGTTGTGTTTTTGCTAAAAATTTGATTTTTCTGTTTAAAATAAATTTTCTTTTTGTGTTCCTGAATTATTTTGATATGCTAATATTAAAAATAAATTATCGATTTATTCTATACGATCTATTATAAATGGTTTTTTCATTGATAATCTATATCGATAATATATATTTACCAAGAGAAAAATAACCAGCAATTTTTTTTTAGTGAATATTTTATTAGTTTTTTCATCGGTATTTAAATCACCCACTGAATTATCAATAGATCTAAAATTCTCAATGAGACACTTGCCAACGACATATTTTCATCAATGATTTTTAAACTAATAGAAATACAACTTACACACCAATAAAATATTACAACGGTGTAAATTAATTTTTTAGTTATTAGAGTTGTGTTTTTTTAAAAACATAGAGTTGTTTTGTTAAAGTAAAAAAAGAAATAGATTATTTATAAATAAAAAAATAACATGTTGACTGTCAGAATTGTCTATTTTGTCTATTTGGTTTTCAAATTTAGAACAACTCTTGGCTATTAAATCTTCAACTCTTTTACTTTTTCTCCTATCAAAATCTTTTGCCAAATGATAAGAGATTGAGGAGACTTAGAAAACAATATTGCAAGCAATTGCAAGAACTTAAAGGCAAGAAATACATTATTTTAAGACAAGAGAACTGATTTTTGCCTCAATCCAAATTTTAAAAATTCATATTTTGTCAATAAACTTATAACTTTATTTTCTTCAATATGTTGATTCATATGCCTTTATATGTTTATGTAGAAACCAAATCAATACTATAGGCAAAGAATAATCCTAAAACAATTTACAAGTATTTTTTTCTGTTCGTTAATACATATGACTTGGATATATATTTATTATACAATAATGTAATGAATTTGAAAATAAATTATTTCTACAAAATAAAATTGTTAAAAAGCCAATTTCTCAATATAATATAATATATTTCATTCTACTAACCTTGCATGTATATAATTGTTAATCGTGAGTGCGTGCGTGCGTGCTTTTGATATATTTGTTTCCTACTATTTGCACACATACACACCTCTTCTACATAATTGTCTTGCTATACAACTTATGATATATTTGTTTTTTTATATATATAACATCTATGCATATGCAATTTGGTATGTAAAGTAAATACATTAAATTAAATTTCATAGATGAAACTAAATAATGGAGTTGTCATATTGTCAAAAGGAACAAATTGAAACAAAAAAAAAAGCAATTAGGCTCAACCCCAGTCCATGGTGGAGTTGCTATGTTGTCATATATTGATGAATTTTGAACTCTCTAAAATTAAAGGTAAAAATTAAAAATAATGGAGTTGCCACTTATATTTTTATGGCATTCATTTTTAAAAGAGAAGCTAGAAACTCTTCTCTAAAAAATGAGATTTCATCAAGTTTTGATGGAAATAAAATTTTTTGATGTTAATCTCTAAAAATAAAAGACTTCATTGATTTGGGAATTTTAACAAATATTTTCATAATAATCTCTAAGCATAGGAGATTTCATCAATTTAGAAATCTTAACAATAATTTTGATGTTAATCTCTAAAAATACAAGATTTCATCGATTTGAGAATTTTAATATTAATTCCTAAAAGTGGAAGATTTTGTCATTTATGGAGTTTCGATATTAATTCTTAAAAATAAAATATTTCATTAAATTAGAATTTTTCACAAAATTTTAACGTTAACCTCTAGAAATAAAAATTTCATCGATTGAGGAATTTTAACAAAGATTTTTAGATTAATCCTTAAAAATAAAAGATTTCATTAACTTGAGAAAACTTTGACAAAAATTTAATTTTAATATCAACTAATATTAACCTAAAGCACAAAAAATTAATTAAGGTAATTTTTAATCAACAAACTCTAGATAAATAATTTAAACCCTAAAATATTTCAAGCCTCTTATTATTCATTCATCCATTATTTAAGAAATCAAGAACATATCTATAGCCCATATTTTTTACATTATAATCAAGATTTTATAGCATAAGTTCTTATAACAAACCAAGCAAGGAGTTTATAACATTAAAATCAAGGCTCCAAAAACCTCTGAAGTATGGAACTTTAAGTTTCCTAAACATTTAATGGCGAGTTAAACATGACATTCCATGAATAAAAAATCTAAATAAGCATATTATATGGTATATCTCATCAATCAAATATGATTTTCATGAATTGATGAAAACCCTAAAAGCTAGCATTATTAGGGTTCAAACCATTGTTAAAAAAAAAAAAATTTTCTTACATGCTTTTCATGGATATAAACACAAATAGCTCATGCTTGACATGTGTCAACTAATTATAAAACTAAGTTATTTCCTATCTAGTTAATGTTTGGAAGCAAGGACATAGAAACGCCTTTAAAACTGACTCCTAATTACCCAACTTAGTTCTAATCAAAGTGTGGAAAACCTATTCACCTTCTTATGATTTCTAAGACAAGGATAGCTTAGAATATCTTCATTTTTTTTTATGATTATTAGCTCTTATTATTAGGAGTCCAGATTTCTTTCACCTATGTTAACATGAGCATTAACTTATTATGATTTGCATTGAAAAAAAAAAACCACGAGCATTCTTCCAATAAATATTCATTTTGATGGATTTTTACCCTAGATAACTCATGATTTGCATTCCATAACATCAAAATTTCCTAACTAAGATTACAATAGTATGTAACAACAGCAAAAATGACAAAGTGAAGACATTTAATCACCAAAAAAAGGGCTTAAAACCTAGTTTAATAGATGTGCACATTGCTGCTATTTCTTCACTGTTTCTCTTGGTTTTCCTTCAAAAAACCAACTACTACAATCGCTTAAAAGTGTTGTTGACACCATTAATGAACTCTATCACTCCATGGATA
>Ga0325414_1006195_pt1 | contig 12665 bp, 6 predicted proteins | sample PopdelMetagenome_8_FD_206183 | JGI IMG/M metagenome (GOLD analysis project Ga0325414, IMG submission 206183) | Populus deltoides microbial communities from Bellville, Georgia, United States - Leaf-PdKOR-R3 | ecosystem: Host-associated > Plants > Phyllosphere > Phylloplane/Leaf | place: USA... | reverse complement strand
ATAAGCCATATATAATAGTGATAAATCTAATTTTAAAAAATTAATATCATTGTTAATGAAAATAATAATAATAATTTTCAATATTATTATTAATATCATTGTTATTTAAAATAGTAATGAAAAAGAACTTTTTATACTTGGGTGGTTTAATTAATTAAATTGAACAAAGTTCAATTTAATTCAATGGCTTTTTAAGAACAGAACGGAACATGTGGAATAAAACCGGAACATTCTAGCCGAAATTTAGTTGAAAAATCTGAAACGGACCGAAATTTAAAATGAGATGAAAATTATTCCATTTTTTAAATTGGTATGAAATATTTCGACCATTTCAAATGAAACGGAACAGAATTGACAACTTTAACATAAACAAACACCCTTTAAGATTTGCTTTGATTTTTAATTTTTTTCGTACTAGATTATTCTTGTAATAGTTTCACACAACATCCTATATCTTATGCGTGTTTAGTATAAGATATTTTTTAAAAATATTTTTTAATTAAAAATATATTAAAATGATTTTTTAAGATTTTCTTAATATTAATATTTAAAAATTATAAAAAAATGTTTAAAAAATTAATATGATATTTTTTTCAAACAAAAACAATTTAAAAAATATTTTAAAAACAAATTGTAGCATAATAACAAATATTTATTAGGCTATTTTTTATAAACTTTTTAGAGTAAATATGTTATTATTGTAGAAACGTTTTTTTTTTTTAAAGGTGCAAGGAAGTTGTTGTAATGTTATTGCATTTATAATTTCTCACTTATCACATTAAGAACACTTGAGAATTGATGCAATATCATGTATCGAATTTGAATCTAATTGAAGATTGAAAGAAATAATTTCTCATATTTAATTTTTATTTTAACGATAACAGTAACTTTAAATTGACTTTCACCCGTCAAAAATACTTTTTCATAGAAAATTATGAATTAGATTTGAATCTAATTAATAAATTTGCCTTTAAATGTTGAGAAGAAGTTCATTCTTGATCGATTTTGAGAAAATCAGCTACTTTATGAATAGTTTATTCAGAAAAAATTATTTTTTGTTACAACTTTTTTAAGATTAAAAAAATATAGAGAATATATCTATTTACCAATCTTACATGAATAACTTGTATAAAGTTTTATGACATCATTTATTTTTATGTTTATAACTGTACTTGGATGTATCTAATTTTAAAAAATATTAAATTAATATTTTTTAATTTTGAAATTCCCAACCGACTGATATCATATAACATTAATGACAATTAAATTTAAAATCTGCTAGCATCATGTGACTCCACAAAAACAGCTATCTTTATCAATCGACATAACTTTTCACTTTTCATGTTCCTCAATCAAGAGAGTTAAAAATCTAATTAATACAAATTAATATTTTTTATATGAAGAATTCAACTCGATTAATTAACTTAAGATTTGATTAATATGTTTTCTATATCACATCAGAAAATATTAACTTGAAATTTATTTGATTAATTAACTTAGCTCATTCAATTAGATAAAAAACTCATTAATTTTTTTAAAAATGAAAACAATATGTTTTGATATTTTTAATTAATCCAAATTAATGATCTAAATCAGATTATGTTTAATAGTTATATCTTAATATTTAATTATTACTAATATGTAAATTAAAATTAAGGAGTCCTATCATTTTTTATTTTCCTTTCGGCCTATTAAAATTAAAAAGAAAGGAAGGATAAGAAGTTAAGAACCGTGTTTTCATCTAAACACGCAAAAACAGGATTATTGAAGCTCCATAAATAAATAAAAACAGAGACAGTGTTAAAATTCCATTCCAATTCGAATGGCAGAGACAGAACAGCAAGAGAAGAAGATGATGAATGGAAATGGCTGCAAAGTCTCTTGTCATTCGAATTCTGATCCTTCAACACTACCACCATCGTCTGATCGCCCTGTTCGTGTTTATGCTGATGGGATCTATGATCTCTTCCATTTTGGCCACGCTCGCTCCCTTGAACAGGCCAAAAAATCGTATGTTTTCGGTTTTTGTATGTGTTATTGTGCTCAAGTCTTTGGCTTTTTTTGGTTTCTTTTGCGTTTTGATCTGTTTGCTTTCTGGTTTTTTCTTGTTTTTGTTTTTTGTGTGATTTTTGTGGGAGTTTGATTGGATACTGAATTTTTCGAGTTTTTGGAAATTTTATGGGATTTGCTTTTCTGGGTTTGTTTTGCTTTTACTCGTTTTGTGTTGTTGTGCTGTAAATCATGTGAAAGTCTGAAGCTTTTTTTATTATTATTTTTATTGGATTTTGTTTTTACAATTTTATTGCTTTTTTTTTTAATGGATTTCACACTTGAAGCATTTTTACTATTGATTTAGATTGTTTTAACGTTTTTATTTTTTTTGCTTTTTGATGTAAACTTGTGTTGTTAGATTGTTGAAATTTACAGTACATGATTTGTTTTTTGAATTTCTGTGTATTCGTATATATATATGAATTTAAGCTGTCTTGCTCTGTTTTTCTTGTAATTAGCTCATTTTTAGTTGATACTTTTGCTCTAAAACTCATTATTTCTTAGTTGTTTATATGATCACTTTGTGAATTTAGGTTTCCAAACACGTACTTGCTCGTAGGATGTTGCAATGATGATACCACACACAAGTACAAGGGCAAAACCGTTATGACAGAGGATGAACGTTATGAATCTCTTCGCCATTGCAAGTATGATTTTTTTGTTGATTATCGAACTTTTGAACAACTTTTATCTTCCAGCAATGAAGTTTTCTTTCGTAAAACGTACCTTTTAAAAGGTATTTGTTTCATCAAGAGACATGATTACTTGGAATTGGCAATTTAAGTGTCTTTGATAGCAAAAGGCCTTGTTTTATTTTTCAGGTGGGTGGACGAAGTCATTCCTGATGCGCCTTGGGTTATTGATCAAGAATTTCTTGACAAGCACAATATTGACTATGTTGCTCATGATTCTCTACCGTAAGAAATCCTATCTAAAATGCACATCTTATTGTCCAATTACGTGTTGATATTAAGTAGTTTTAGTACAGCGATGGAACTGTACTTCTCATACCATAAATTTAGTATCTAATTTGTTCATCCAATTACTGAGTAATAGTTATACGACGGTAAGGTGCTAAAGATTTATTTCTATCTATTTTGATTTTATAATATTTCATCTCATGTAATCTTTCAAGCGATGTTCATTTGATTGATTGAAGTTATAAAAAAATATTAGTAATCTCTTCAATTTGGCCTTGCACTTCATTTATAGGTATGCCGATGCCAGTGGAGCTGGAAAGGATGTCTATGAATTTGTAAGTTTGAGCAACAGTCATCGCTTATGTTTTCATTTATCCTTTTGGTAGTGTATTGTTATATTAAGCAAGCTTTTATATCAGGTAAAAAAAGTTGGGAGATTCAAGGAAACGAAAAGAACTGATGGCATTTCTACATCGGATATTATAATGAGGATTGTTAAAGACTACAACCAGTATGTGTTGCGTAACTTGGATCGAGGATATTCAAGAAAAGAGCTTGGTGTTAGCTACGTAAAGGCATGTTCTTACATTGTATTTGGTTTTGATTTGATGATGCTGCATGGAAGTTCGTTTTTGTGTAAGCTTCATTATGCATTCCTTCCCAACAAGGGAACTTATCTTCTTCTTGTTGCGTTTAATGTTAAATAGGAAAAGCGACTGAGGGTGAACATGAGATTGAAAAAACTACAAGAGAAAGTGAAGGAACAACAAGAAAAAGTTGGAGAAAAGGTATCTTTTATCTTATGCCTAAACATTGGAGTGTTTCACCAACATCTTTTTTCCCTTGGTTTACTTACAAGTAGAGTATCGTCTAACTTTTATGGTTAACATTAGGATGCAATAAAGCTCTTCACTGCTACTGGAAACACATCATTACTTCTAATTATATTTACTTTTTTCTAGTTCAAACTTTAATATTTTCTGTTGATTATGTGAAGCATATAATTTATCTTAGCTTGATTCTATAGTTGTAACCTTGAAATATACCCGCCAAATAGCCGATTATAGTAATATTACTGTCACTATCTACTGTAGTTTGTGTTGTTTGATATATTCAGAACTGAGTAACAACGTCAACTTCAAAAATTTCAGATGTATGTCTTTTCTTCACCCAACTAATAGGTTGCTAGTGCGATGTTTCTTTTGTGAGTTTCTTTTCATGGAGATTTAGTGTTGTCATACATTTGCTAGTGCGATGTTTCTTTTGTGAGTTTCTTTTCATGCCATTCTGATGACTGGATGTGGACCCGTCAATGTTTCATAACTCACATGTTTGCTTTGTTTTTGTTGCCTGTTGAATTCCTATGGTTATTACATTTTTGATACTCTTATATTTATAGATTCAAATTGTCACAATGCATCGTAATGAATGGGTGGAAAATGCTGATCGCTTGGTTGCTGGATTTCTTGAGATGTTTGAAGAAGGTTGCCATAAAATGGTAAGTTCTATTGTTTATTAAGGCACCGTTTGGGAACGCTGTGCAAACCGTGTTCCATAAAAATTCAATTATTTTTTTTTTACTAAAAAACAATATTTTTTTTTACTAAAAAATAATAATTTTTTTTTTGTATGTTTTGAATTGTTTTGATGAGCTGATCTCAAAAATGATTTTTAAAAAATAAAAAAAACATCATTTTGATGCATTTCGGCATGAAAAACAATTTGAAAAGCAAGCAACCACAACCGCATTTCCAAACATGTAAGTTTAAAAAAAAGGGTAGTTCGACCCGCAACACTCTCACACAATGATCACTCACCAGTGTGTGGATATGGGGGTTTTTCAGTTATACATACATACACATATGAAAATCACATTTCAACAGTCGTTTTACCATCAATTTGTACATCATTCAGGGCACTGCCATTAGGGATCGAATTCAAGAGCGATTGAGAGGGCAGCAATCAAACAGGCTGCTGGAAAATGGCAAGGAGAACAGTGAAGATGAAGAGGAAGAATATTATGATGATGATGATGATGATGATGATTATGACGATGAAGAAGAATATTTTGACGATGAAGAATACTATGCTGAGACATATAACAAAGATGCAAAAATTAAGAATTAGATTGCCTTTTCCATCCTTTACAGGTAATAGGTTCGATCAGAAATGTGCCTGGATGATTTCTTGTTTTGGGTGCTTCTGTAAAGTTCTGTATAATGGTTGTGGCCAGTAACTTTTTTCGCTTGAATTTGCGTCTAAACTTACATGTTTTTGTAATTCTATGACTTTTGTATCAAGGGAGCTTTGTTTCAGTCGAAACTTTCTTGTAGATCATAAACTTGTATAACCTAACAGGCTATAACACTGGTATACGTGAAAATGCCGTTGTATTAGGCTGCCCTAATCAAAATGGGCCTACCTTGATCTTGCTGTGTACACGAGGGTAGCTGTTGACTTGGACTAGCAAATTCTAGTCCATGTTTGGAAACAAATAAACAAGCATGGTTATTTGTGTTGGTTTTTAATATAAATAATGATAGATCTATACCCATAAAAAAATCTTAAACCAACATTTATATAATTTCTATAGCATTTTATTTCTTTTTTTAACATGTTATTAATGTTAATTTTTTTTATTAATTAAAACTGAATTTAGAAACTTGTCATTCTAAAAAGGTAATCAAAATTTTAAAAATATCATGAGTTTTGATTCAAACATAAATGTGGTCGAGATGCATTTGATGAATAAAATCTTAAGCTAAGCAGGTGGATTCTTGATGTAGCTTTATTGTAGCATTTTCAAAATTTATAAAATATTTATAGTTTTTTTTCCTTTTCTTTATAGATCGGATACATTTCAATATTATTAAAAAAAATGAACTTCGATTAATTTTTATATATATATATATATATTGTTTCTTTTTTCTTTATACAATGAATACATTTCAATATTACTTTAAAAAAACTTTGAAATGAAATCTCTTGAAAGTGAGAAGCATAAACGTTGATTGAATCGCAAACTTAATGATGAAATATTATTTATTCATTCGTTTATGATAGATAAAATTGCTTGAATGCTATTATTCATCGTGTCTTCAATTAGACGATTGAATGGTAATCAAGACCATCCTTCATCCATCAAAGCTTTTTTACTTGTTTTCCTTGGCTCTTTCATCTTTTTATTTTTTTCATATCACTATAAGATCATACTAGTTTTAGTTTCATGATTCAACTTAATAAAAGATATTCAGGTTGCGAAGAACTGTTTGATATTATTATTAAATTTAACTTAATGAGTCAATCTTGAAATCTCTCAATTCAACTCCTTGTTTAACCTAAATTTAAAATTAAACCATGTAGGAATTGATTCATTATGATCCAATTAGCTTGACAAGTTCAAAAACATTACGGTCAACCAGTAACAAAAAAAAGTACAAGGATGAAATTAAAAAAAAATAAAATTGACAAAAAAACCTCACAACCCAACTTCTTGTCTAACTTGAGTTTAAAATTAAACCATATGAGAGTTTTTCTGATGTGACTCAGTTGATTTGACCAGTCCAAAAATAAACCAACTGACTAGCAAAAAAATTATAAGAAGAAAATTAAGAAAACAAATATGAATTTCATACAAAAAAAAGTTATCTCGACACAACTTTTTATTTAACCCGAGTTTAAAATTAAATCATATGAAAGTTGTTTTGACATGATCGACTCGACTTGATCAATCTTAAAATAACCTAGATTGTTGGTAATAGATTTGGATTTTTTTTTAAAAAAAAAGTTTCATTGTTAATATCAACAATAAACTACATTTAAGTTTTTCAAATATTTTTAAGTATATATGGGTGATGTTCCCTGCTTTATTTATATAACCAACAATCACAATTTTATTATCCTATTAAAATTTTTTTATATAAAATACTTAAGAACAAAAACTACCAACCATGTCCCCACAATGACCAAAAAGTCTACTATATAATAACACTTTTTCAGCTTTTTCCTTTTTCCAAAAATCTTAGAAATATAGTCAAGATCTGTTATTGTTTTTTTTTTTTTATTGTTATTATTCTATATTCCGACCCGGACAAAGACATTAATTAAAGAAAGACAATATAGAGTTCAGCAGAGAGAAATTACAATACACAAACAAACATGGTAAAGGAATTGTCGATTCCTAGATGATGCAAAGAGAAAGTACATTTTTTTCATGGAATGATGTCCACCATTTCATGAATCAATTGCCCTAGCCAAGTGTATGAAGATCCGCCTTCCATCAAAGCCTTCCTACTCTTTTCACTCATTTCCTTCAACCTCTCCACCTTCTCCTTGCCAAGCTCCATCAAACACCTTATTCCTCTCTCTATTTCCCCAGCACTAATAATATTTTCATTATCATCATAGAAAAATTCTCTTCTGTAATCCATTTTAATCTCCACTCCGAATCCAAACTCCACAATTATTTGAAAAGCATTAAGTTGTTGCTCTGCCTGTAATGGCCACGCGGCAATTGGAACGCCAAACCATATGCTTTCCAATACAGAGTTCCATCCACAGTGTGATACGAACCCTCCTACAGATGGATGGGATAAAATATCGATCTGGGGGCTCCATCCAATTATTTTTCCAATCTTAGCCGTCCGATCCAAAAACCCTTCGGGCAAGACATCTTGAGGATTAGTGTAATCGCTCGGAATTTCCATCTTACCCTTCGGTTGTGGTTTACGTAGAGACCACAAGAATCGATGCCCACTCTGCTCTAGTCCACATGCAATTTCCTTCACCTGATCCACTCCGAAACTCCCCATGCTCCCGAAGCATAGATACACTACTGAGGATAGGGGCTGATCATCAAGCCAGTGCTTGATATCTTTGCGTTTATCAGACTCCACATCATGATCGCCATCTCTATTAAGGTTCAAAATGGGACCCACTGGATACACGGGAGGGGTATTACCATTAGAAAACGAGTTGATTGCATGAGATTCCATCTCTTCAAATGTGTTTACTATAATACCCTTAGTTTCCCTAAACCTTCTTGCTTGATCAAGGAAAGCAGGCAGCCACTCTTTGTTGAGTACAGCAGAAGGCAGGGCCTTAGCAGGGAGCGGGTACGCCAAACAAGGCGTGACCAACTCAGCATTCGAGTCCTTGAACTGAGTAGCGTCAACTCTCTGCTCATCATGAAGAGCCTGAATATAAAACTGCAGGCCAAGATAAGCTGCACCTGTCGTCAAGAAAATATAAGAGGGAACACCAAATTCATTGGCCACGTCTATCATTGATGTACAAAAAAAATCAAGAACAAACCCAGCAAGTGTAGGCGAGTTAGGGCTTAACTTGGACTGAATCACAAGCTTAGAGACTTCTTCTTTGACATGGCGTTTCTGGGTTACAATCAAAGAAAAGAGAAACTTGTTGGGTTCAGGCTCATCTTCAGGCAACTTAATGAACCGGATACGATTGCAGGTTGCACTCAATGAATCAATATAGCAAGCAGTCTTTGAGTCATAACTTAGGCTCATGATGAGGAAGGTGATTGAAAGACTCTCATCACGGTCTACAAGCAGCTTTGCTACCTCTACTGTGGACATAAGGTGGCTTATACCTGGTGCTGGTATGAAGACTAGCTCAGCTTTCTTCATTTCTGCAACTGAGGTCTCTCTGTTTTTTTGTTTTTTCCTTGGCTTACAACGAGTAGCTAGAGAGCTCTAGGAGGAATGCAAAAGACTGATCTTCGTATCCTTTTTATGTGCGCACTCCAAGGGACTATAATGAAGTGGACTTGACTATTCTTTGTCAAAAATACGATGACTTGCAATTGGTGTCGTGTTCTAGCGGTGGTAGGGGTTTGTTTTTTCGTTCTGCACTTGAGTTTGAATTTTACTGTGCATATTTGTTATTTTCACGTTATCTTACTTATTTATTTATTAGATTTGCAGAATGTTTAGTGGATTATAAAATTAATTCTAATTAATATAAGTTGACTTGATATTATATAAAAAAAAAACAGTAACTTCATGTTTTGATTTATTGATAATAAAAATAATTTTTAAAAAATAAAAATATTATTTTAATATATTTAATATAAAAAATATTAAAAAAATTAATGGTAACTATACTTTTAAAAACAGTAAAGAATGAGGTCATGGCTTTGCTGTCGGCGTGGAAAAACTACCTAGGCTTTTAAGACTTTGTCTGGTTATAGAATTTAAAGTAGAAACAGAATAAAGTTTGTTCAGTAATGTTGTAGTTTTCATGGTTATGATTTTAAAGAAATTATTTTATAAAAAATATTTTTAATTAAGATTAGTTTTATATTTATATATATTTGATTAAAACTGTGATTGAAATTGAGGTTGAATAAAAGGTAATTTAATATATTTGATTAAACATGTTTTTTAAATTGAGGTTATAAAATAATTAAAAAATATATATATTAATATTGATGGTTTTTAATTTTAATATTGTAGATTTAACTATCATTATTATATCATTAAATAAATAATATTTTATATCAAATATTTTTTTATTATTCTATTAACTTATCTATAATTTCATTATGTATGAAATTCATATGATAAGGACTTTAGTTTTCATGGTTTTTTGAGTGTGCAACAAAAAAAAAGTAAAATATCATCGGAAACAAAATTAAAATTGCGATTAAATTCCACAAATGTTACGTCATCATGTGATGTTCTTCTAATTTATGTAGTGTTATTAAATAATATTAAACACTAGTTTTTCGAGTAAAATACGAAAAATAATTTTATCAAGTCGAACGCGGTCCAGTGAAGACACTGTTCATGTGAACAGTGTCCAGGTGAATTATTCACCTGACAGACGCAAGAAGAAGCAGGTGAATTATTCACTTAGCATACACAAGAAGAAACAGCTCTTAGCTGCTTTGTGGAATCTGCGGTTTCAACTCAAAAAACATGGGTCCTACATAAACAATTAAGTGTTTTTTTTTTTGTTACCAAACATGATATTTACGTTGTTGGCTTTAAAAGTTAAAGTTACTGCGTAAACAAATACCTTCAAAGTTTCTTCACTATACATTATGGGTTGAATTTTCCATATTTTTTATTATTTTATTTTCATGTTACGAGGTTTCATTACATGTATTGGGCATGTTGGGGAGTATGGTTGCGGTTGTTTTTTAAAATGTTTTTCACTCAAAAATACTTCAAAATAATATTTTTTTATATTTTTTAAAAATTATTTTTGATATTGGCAATTCAAAAATGATTAGAAAACACTAAAAAAAAATATTAATTTAAAATAAAAAAATAATTTTTTTTAAAATATTTTTAAAACATGAAAACAAAGATTGCCTTTCACTGTTAAAGAGCTGTAATCGACAGGGACACTTCTTTAGCTTCTTTTTTTTTTTAATTTACAATAATTCCAAATGAATATAATATCTGTCCTAAATCTGCTATCTCTACGCTAATTGTCCCATTTATCCGTTAGAAATTTAGATAGATCTCTTTTAAAATGTTGTCTGGTCATAGAATTTGAAGGGAAAAAAACATTGTTTCCTCGTAATATATTACTAGAAAATTAATACATATAAATATAAATATTGATAGAATATTTCTTTCAATAAATTATAGTGAATTTTATCAATAAAAATATTCTTTCGATATATACTAAGATAATTATAGTGAAAAATATTTAAAATAAAACCAAAAAGTACGATGACGTGTCATCTATATCAACAAAATTACCGGTTGTATTAATACCGTCAGTAAAATCTATTCATAAACTCGTTAGTAAACTATTCACTTCTTCATGACATTGTTCATCATGTTATTTACCAATAGAAAATTCCGTTGATATTTTCCAGAGAACTCTGGAACTATTCACTTCTCAATTGCACTGTTAATTACTATTCTTTACAGACAAAATCACTAACGAATTGAAAAGTCATCGGTGATATTTGGTGGTTTCTAAATTTTTTTGATTAAATTAAAAATTTAAATTAAACATTTCATACTGAATCACCGATAAAATGATTCAAAATATTAATATTTTATTATTTATCGGTTAAACCGTAGATAAAATATCTTAATAAAAAAATTAGAATCCCTCATTTCACAACAGACGAGCCTCTTCTTCTTCTTTTTCTTCTTCCCGTTATGTTAAAAACATCAACATCACTTTTTCCTCTATTCTCTTCTCTCTTCAATTCCTTTTCTTTTCCTCCACGCTCAGGTATATCTTCTTCTCTTTTCTTTTATCGGTTTTTTTTAATTAACAAACTTTATGAATTTGTTTTTTTATCTTCTCAGCTTCACTCGCAACTACATTAAGGTAAGATTTTTTTCATTATGTTTGTTTTTTTCATTATATTTTTAGTTTTTTTATCTTAATAATTGTATGAATGTTATTGTAGGATTTTTTTTATATGAGAGTAATTTTTAGTTGATTTATTTATAGGGGTTTTAAATAAATTTTAATTATTTTCTAGTTTTGTTAAATAGATTTTTTAAAATATTTTTAAATAAACACTAACGAAATTACATGTAGTATTTTTATCAGTTATATAACAAGTTTTCCAAGAAAAATACTGATAAAATAAAATGGTTTAGCGTACTTTTACTATCAATAAATCATTGAGTAATAATGTATATGTGTTATGGTCTGAATTTTCAATGCTTCGACACATATTTTGGATTTGTTTACACCTCAATTGTGATTTTGCAATGATCTTAATGAAGAAACGTGTCCCTGAAATTATCTTTTAGGATCGAGATAAGATCTGTAAGCAAGAACCTTTGGTGATGGTTTAGAAAATGATAACATTGGAGATCGGCGTCATAGATGTTTTGCCTTTTCAATGAATTTTTGTCAGGAAAGTGACAATCATTTCGTCGTTTTATAGTGACTTCCCAGGTAATGAGCTTTTCAAGGGTTAGTTTAGTGGTTTGGTAAAAGAAATTTGAAATTGAAAGCCTGATTTAGACTCAGTTTTACAAAGATATTAATTAAATCAAATTCATACGACATAGTTCTCCTTGTCGTCGCTAAATCCGAAACTTCCCATGCTCCCGAAGCATATATACACCACCGAGGATAGAGGCTGATCATCAAGCCATTGCTTGATGTCTTTGAATTTATCAGACTCCACATCACGGTGACCATCTCTACTAAGGTTCAGAATGGGACCCACTGGATACACAGGAGGGGTATTACCATAAGAAAAGGAGTTGATCGCATGAGATTCCAGCTCTTCAAATGTGTTTACTATAATACCCTTACTTTCCCTGAACCTTGTAGCTTGACTGAGCAGAACTGGCAGCCACCCTTTGTTAAGCATAACAGAAGGCAAGACCTTAGCTGGAAGAGGATTTGCCAAACACGGCATGACCAACTCAGCTTCCGAGTCCTTGAACTCGATAGGGTCGACTCTCTGCTCACCATGAAGAGCCTGAATATAAAATACAAGACCAAGATAAGCTGCACCTGACGTAAGGAATATATACGAGGGAACACCAAATTCATTGGCCACATCTATCATTGGTGTACAAAACATATCAAGAACAAACCCAGCAAGTGTAGGCGAGTCAAGGCTTGACTCGGACTGGCTCACTAGCTTAGAGACTTCTTCTTTCACGTGGGGTTTCTGGGTTTCAATCAAAGAAAAGAAAGCGTTGTTGGGTTGGTTTGGGTCAGGCTCATCTT
>Ga0325414_1006193_pt1 | contig 12667 bp, 6 predicted proteins | sample PopdelMetagenome_8_FD_206183 | JGI IMG/M metagenome (GOLD analysis project Ga0325414, IMG submission 206183) | Populus deltoides microbial communities from Bellville, Georgia, United States - Leaf-PdKOR-R3 | ecosystem: Host-associated > Plants > Phyllosphere > Phylloplane/Leaf | place: USA... | reverse complement strand
CCAACCTCGTATCTCCATCTTGGTTGGACAAAAGAAAATGGCGATTGACTCGAACTTTTGTCATTGTATTGATTAAATATTATTTTATTTTTATTTCAAATAATTTTATTATATATGCATATGTATGTTAAAATCAGCGATTCTAAGTCAAATTGTTTAAATTAAAATTATCATTAATTAGCTTTACAGGTTAAGGTGTCATCTAGCATAAGAAAATCACTTTCACTAGTACAGAATCTGTGTTTTTTACTATAAATTCAATACAATCGTGCAAAAGTCGGTCTGTGGCAACTCTTTGAAATACGTTTGCCGACACTCTATGGTCGCTAAATAACCCTAACGCAAAGTGTCGGAGAAGGGTTGCGATACAGTGTCGTGATCTCTTAGCGACGGATTGCCTAGCTGTCGGTTATGGGCCCACGACCTTCATAACTTTCATGGAATTTCACTTCCTGCGACACTCCTACCTGTCTCCGAAACGCTTTTCTTTAACGATAAAGATTCTGAATATTTATAATTTTCATATTTCTCGTTTTTTTACTTCAATTTTTCTACCTGTCGGTTATAAACGCCATAAACACTATCACATCAATTAAAAAAAAAAACAATATTTTATAAATGCGATTACTGGCAGCAGACACCTTTTCCGCACTGACACATACATAATTCTGCAGTTTAATATCCTGCGTCCGTACAGAAATCAACACACCCCAGAACCCAGAAACATCGAGCCCTGTTGTTCTCTGCAACTGAAGCAGCTTGAGAAATTTTGCCATCATCTACCTCAAAACCAAAAAATTTCAATAGTAATAATTTTACTTTCAATATCTAGCTCTTCAGAAACAAAGAAATTCTCTGTCACCACCCTGGCTGACAGATGCAAATAGTTTCAGAACTCGACCTTGGCTGAGAAGCTGGTTTGCAAGCACGAATGTATTTGATATTGAGATTACTGTTGCGGTTGTTATTTTAAAAATGTTGTTTTATAAAGAATATTTTTAGTTGAGGTTGGTTTGAAAAAATATTTATTTGGTTAAAATTGTGGTTGAAATTGAGATTAAACAAAAAGTAGTTTAATGTGTGTGGTTAAAAAAATATTTTTCAAATTGATGTTATAAAATAATTAAAAAGTATATATATTAATATTAATTATTTTTAATTTAAATATTGTATATTTAACTACTGTTATTACTTCATGAAATAAATAATATTGATATCAAATATTTTTTATTATTTCATTAAACTATATTCAATATCATCACATACGAAATCTATCCAACAAGGACTATATTTTCCATGGTTTCTTAAGCGCGCAACAATAAAAACTGAATTTTTTGTTACGTTATTAAGCGATCTCCTTCTAATTTTTTGAATAAAACACAATTAAAATAAAAATAAAAACTGAATTTTTTTTTAACTAGGTCGGACCCGGTAAGAACATAATTGGAATTGCGATCAAATTCCATAAATGCTACGTTATCATGCAATATCCTTCTAATTTATGTAGTGTTATTAAATAATATTAAATACTAGTTTTTCGAGTAAAAATCAATTTTTTTAAAAAAAAGTACAGTTTCATTACGTACAAAATTCATTCAACAAGAACTACAGTTTCTATGATTTTTTGAGCGTACAATAAAATTAGGTAAAATATTATCAGGAATAAAATTGAGATTACAGTACGAGTAAATTTAATTCACCTTAAACTAAATTTTTTTAAAAAAAATTACTGTTCACGTGAACAGTGCGAGTGAAATCAATTAACTGCACTGGTTTTTAAAAAAAATTAAAAAAATTAATTCTTCACGTGAACAGTGCGAGTGAATTCACTTGCACTGATTTCTCGAAAAAAAACTAAACTTTACACGTGAACCGTGCAAATGAATTAATTCACTCGTCTCGCAGTGTTCATTTTAGTGAACAGTGCGACAGTGGAGCATGGCTCCACTGTTATGGTTCCTCCCCACGAGAAACAGCAAAACGCTACTTTTACAAAACTTGCGGCATCATTTTTGTTTTTAGTGGGTCATACTATCATAAAGCACTTTTTTTTCTTAATTAAACGGTATTATGTGTGGCTGCAGGTGAATATTACCCACAACCACATTACCAAACAAACGTTAAAACAGTACATCCCTGTCTAGATCCTTATGGGAACATGCTAGATCAGACGAATCCTATGACCATATGTTTTCCTCACTTTAATCTAGCTCTTCTAAGAAAACAGAGCCTACTCTCACCATTGAGGTTGAATTATTAATTAAATTGATGAATTGTGTTGTCTCTCTACTATATATCTAAGCATCTATTATTTCTAAATTAAGTTATTTATAAAGTGAACATCTAGAAAAACTTATTTAAATACACCATATTAATATAAAGAGTGCGTTCTTTAGGATCATAAAAAAAAAAAAAAACAGTCACAACTAACGCATAAACTGTCCCAAGAATACATTTATCAGTAGAATACAGTAAAACAAATAAAAATGAAATTACTTTCACAAGTATAGAACACGTTTTTTACTACAGATTTAATGGATTTTTCTTAAAAATATAACAGTAAATCAAGAATTTTGGCCAAAACTTAAACTTCTCACAGTAGTGTTATTTCACCAAAATTTTAATTTTATTTTGTGCTAATATTCCAAGATAAACAGTTTAATGTAGAACACTCACGGTGAAACTCTTCTTCTAAGGAAAACTTACCACAAAGACACAGTCGTGGTGGGCCAGCGTGTGAGAACCCAACAAGCTCATCCAGCTCTCAAGCCAGTATCAAAATTTCTTAACTGCTCTTATTAAACTTGCAGGCTTCAACTTTGAAGCCCAGGTAGCAGGCCCGTATTCAATAGTAGGCTTCGATTAGAACTAGCATTTCATGATGACCATGCAGGAGAAAAATCCCCATCAATTCGTCGATCAATTTTTGTTTATTCATTTCTTTTCCTTTATCACCCATATGATCTCTCTCTCTCTCGATCGATATATATATATGCTGCTAAATATAACGACTAAAATATGTTGGCAGGTTACAGTTCCATTCCGACTACACAGTCCAGGCAATTACGAGCACTTCCTGAAATTTATCTATCTCAGTTTACACCACCAACCATCCTGGCTCCTCATCAGTAACCCACATGATTCTTTATTTTGGAAGCTTTCTGATACAGTTTATATGTGATCTGTAATTTCTAGATTCTGTGAAAACTTTACATGTCCATTAAAAGACCTGTGAATTGAATCTATATATTATATCTGATTATTTATATATGTAGGATGGAATACATACCATCTTATAATATAGCTTCGGCTGCTCGTTCATTGTTATGTATGGAAGCTTACTTTTTGTCACAAGAGAATTTTAAAAGGAATACACAACGAACTAAAGAATAGAAAAACATATTTTTGGTGATGATGTATGTTTAACCCAATCATACTTGCTCGTGATGTTTGAAAGTGAACTCTGGAGCGGAAGTAATTGGTTGTGTTTAATATATAGGTGCTTGTCTTGTATAAAATACTCTCCTGTAAAAATATAATGATAATAGAATGATAATGATGGTGATATCTATTAGTGGTCTGCGATAGTAACGGCAGTGACAGTGGCGTCAAGAATGGTGGAGATCAACGTGGTGATGGTAACTGGTGTAGTTCGGTTTTGGTGATGGTGATGACAACATAATAGGAATGGTGGTGATGAAAAGATCGTGCGTTATTGATGATGATTGAAGTAGTCGAACGAATAATATTATGAGGGAGTTATTTTATAAAAATATTTTATAAAATTTTATAAATTAAAAATATTTTTCAAACGTTTTACGTTTAAAAATTAATTATAAAATATTTTATTATTTATAATTTTTTAAAATATTTTATGAAAAGAAAACACCAAAAATAAAAAAAAAATAATTTATGTATAACAAATAACTTCTTGCTAAACTAACCACTTAGAGTCTCTTTAGGATTCTAGAAGTGGTGATGATTTAAAGTTGGTTTAAAAATATATTAAAATAAAAATTTTTATTTTTTAAAAATTATTTTTGATATCATCACATTAAAATAATCTAAAAATATAAAAAAATTATTTTAAATAAAAAAAAATAAAAATTTTTAAAACACTCCACGTTTCAAACAAATCCTTAAAATAAAACACAAAAACAGCAATAACTTCCCTCGATGAAACAAGTACGAGTCCTCAATGATTTCAGTTTATTTAATATTATATAATAAAAGAGATGTATCCACCATTATGTAGCCCAATGTGGATTTAAATTTTTTTTTAAAAGTATAAAAGCGAAAATGAGGAACACATTCTATTCGTTCATATGAATATAAATAAATTAGGGTTTCACATTTACATCAACTCTGTTTTTGCCCTGTTTCCCTTTTTCTGGTGAATTTATTCATGATAAACAAACTCGGAAGGAGATGTAGCCTCTCTTTACATAAATTGTAAGGGGAAAAAAACAAGGAAAATTTTAATAACCTATATGACCTAAATTCAGTGGATCACTCAAAAAAATATTATTGATTAAATCTCCAGAATATCTGTGAATTGTGATAATTTTAAATAAGAAAGCTCAACCAGTAATTTATTAACCTCGATCCAGGGTCCTAGTTGAAAAGAAAAGGATTCTAGAGACTCGATTGACATATATTTTATAGCTGGGAAATTAATAGAGAAATACAAGCTGTCCAGGATATTAATAGAGTGATTTTTTTTTTACGATAAGAGCTGTGTGGTGATGGTTCATGTGTGGTAAGTGAGAGGTAATTGTTGGATTATTCTCTCGTAGATAAGTGAAAATAATAACTCTATTTATAGAATTGATTTCCCTTCAAGTCTAGATTAATATGCTAGATCATGATGGTGAAATCCCAGGTCATTGATTTTCACATCAACGGTTTGAATTTTTTTATATGTAAAAAAAAATTACAACCGATGTGATCTCAACCACTAAAATTTAAATTGAGAGTTAAATTTATATGTTGAGAAATATAATTGATGACATAAAATAGTTGGTTTGAGACAAAAAAATAAAGACATAAACATAAATGTGTTTATGGGATAATGTTGATGTGAATTATTATACTCATGTAATGAGGTGCAAAGAGATAATGTCCATCTGTTTTTATTTTTTATATTTTAATCCATTAATTAAATATTATCTTAAAACTGAAGTAATCAATATTTTTTACACGTTAAAAAAGTTCAAGATAATATATATTTAGCAAATTATCATGCTCAACATATTTGAATTCAGCCTTCAATTGAATGCAAGTCAGGATAGGCTTGACAAATTGACATATATAATATACCTAGATTTAATCATCAGCTAAACCTAAGATATCACAAAGCTTTTAAGTTGTCAAATCCAATATACTTGAGTTTGACCATCAGCTGAACTCAATTCAATATATTTGAGTTCAGCCGTCAATTAAACCCGGTATAACATAAATATAACAAATTGCTAGACCCAGCACACTCAAGTTCAGCCGATAGATGAACTTGAGGTAACGTTGGCTTCACAAATTATCAAACTCAATACACCATCTAATTTAATATATTTGAGTTCAGCCGTCAATTAAACCTAGTATAACATGGACCTAACAAATTGCTAGACCCAACAAACTTAACTTCGGTTGATAGGTGAACCTGAGGTAACACGGGTTTCACAAGTTATTAAATTCAATACACTTAGTTTTAATCATTAGCTTAGTTTAAGGTAGCGTGAGTCTAGCAAATGTTAAGCCCAATATATTTAAGTTCAATTATTAACTAAGTTTAAGAAAACATGAGTCTAATAAATTATCGGGTCCAATATATTTAGATTTAATTGTTAGTTAGTAAGATGACAACATTGGACTTAAACAACTTAATGTGTTGTGTTTCTCTGTGTACATTTACTTGGGTTTAAATAATTACAAATATATAAGTGTTTTTTCTTGATATATCATCTCATGTTTTGTAAACTCGAACGTGCTAATATATTATGGTGGCTTCAAATAACCCACCATATACTGCAACTGGTGGTTGACTACTCGGCGAGGATCAAAGGTGGAACTTGAGAGATACTCGTAGCGAATCAAGAGGCCAGTAACCAACACAGTTGCTGGATGTAGTCTGGGAAATAACTCATAAAAGAATTTGGGTTACTAGTTGATCGAATTAACCGGTAGATTATTGAGTTAACCAGGTAAATATTTATATTAAAATAATATTATTTTATTTTTTTAAAAGAAAAAATTTTATTAACACTGACTTGAAAAAGTTTTACCAGATCAATTATACCACTAAAAACATGATAGAATCAATTAAATTTCATGAAATCAATATTTTATTTTATTCAATTTAAAATCATGATTTACATTGTAATATAAAAAAATATTATATATATATATATATTTAAAAAACTAAATAGCAGAAACAAACGGCAGATTAGATTATTCAGCTAACCCTCCTGTCTGACCCGAGTTTAAAAAGTTCCCATGGTAGCGTGGGAAACAAAAAAAGAAGGAACAGTCATTAATAAAAGAAGACCCGATAATTTCAGATTCACTCACCAAAACAATCCCCTCTTTTTTTTATCCAAAAAATTAGACCCGCCCACAGCCTGCCTCCTCCTTGAACCCAAAATATTTTGGCGATGGTTTTTAAAATTCAAAGCCACCCCCCAAAACGCAAAATCTCAAAAATAAGAAACCCAAAAACGCAACGAGCGCCAAAGTCTCCTCCTTTCAAAAACAAAATCATGGCGCTCCCTCCTCCTCTCTCTCCGCCACTACAAAACCTCTCCCCCCCTCACACTCTCAGACCCCTCTCCACCCCCCCCTCTCTCACTCCAAACCCAAAACGAGGCAACTGACTCGGTGAGTGAAGAAGAGTAAAATGAATTCAATTTCTGAGAAAGAGAACTGTGTCCGCATTACTCGCGCTGCCAAAAAGAGGGCGGCGGCGCTGGCTTCAGCCGAGGACCGGCCCTTGAATAAGAAGAGGGTTGTGTTGGGAGAACTTCCCAACTTATCGAACACCACCGTTTCAGTGAATGAGGTACATAAGCAGAAAGCAAAGACAAAGTCAAATACCAGCAAGAGGACTTTAACGAAGAAGGAGGGTTTTTTCAAAGAGGATGTTGATGGGAAACCTGAAGATCCCCAAATGTGTGCACCATATGCATCTGATATTTATGAGTATCTTCATAAAATGGAGGTAAAGATTGGTTTTTTGTGATGTGATCTGTGGAAATGTAATTAGGGTTTGTGTGGTTTAATTGATCTATGGGGTTTATTTATCAGGTGGATCCAAAAAGAAGGCCTTTGCCTGATTACATTGAGAAGGTTCAAAAAGATGTTAGCCCCAATATGAGAGGGATTTTGGTGGATTGGTTGGTTGAGGTTGCGGAGGAGTACAAGATTGTCTCTGACACTTTGTATCTTACTGTTTCTTACATTGATAGATTCTTGTCTTTCAATGTTCTAAATAGGCAGAGACTTCAGCTTCTTGGTGTTTCTGCTATGCTTATTGCCTCGTAAGATCTGGGGTCCCTTGAATTTTGCTCATGTTTTTGAAGTCTTGTTTTATTTATATATTTATTTATTTTGTTTCATTTTGTTTGGATAAGTAGAAAGTATGAAGAAATCAACCCTCCAAATGTAGAAGATTTTTGCTACATAACAGATAATACATACACCAAGGAAGAGGTAATTAATTAATATTTTGTTTGTCTTACGGGCTCAGATCTCCAATGTTCAAGCTGTGATTTTTCATTTTTTATTTTAATTAATGGTGGTTTGTGTGATTGTGAAGGTGGTTAAAATGGAAGCTGATATACTTAAATCTTTGAAATTTGAAGTGGGAAATCCTACAATAAAGACACTCTTAAGGTAGGATTTAAGAATGTTTTGATGTAGCTCTTTTATCTGCCTGCAGTTGGTGATTTACTCATCATTGAAGGTTAATAGTTTGGTGGGCTGATTTTTGGTGTTGTTTGTCATGTTGGTTTTGCAGGAGATTCACAAGGGCAGCACAAGAGGATTACAAAGTAAGTGTGATCCCATTCTTCATTATTGAAGGTTAATGGCTTGTATGCTCTGATGCTGGGAAGCATTTGTTATCGTTGTTGACTGTTGTAATCTTTGTGCCTTCTGCAGACTTCGGATTTGCAGCTTGAGTTCCTGGGATTTTACCTTGCTGAGTTGAGCTTGTTGGATTACAATTGTGTGAAATATTTACCTTCTTTGGTGGCTGCTTCTGTTATTTTTCTTACGAGATTTCTGATGCGACCCAAGACACATCCTTGGGTAAGTAGTTTCAGGAATACTAATTTGTATTGATAGTCGTTTTTGGAGTGCAATTTCTAATTTTTGTTCATACAGAGTTCAACCTTGCAACAATACACTGGATACAAAGCAACGGATCTAAAGGATTGTGTTCTCATCATACATGACTTGTATTTGAGCAGAAGAGGGGGTGGGTTACAAGCTGTAAGAGAAAAATACAAGCAGCATAAGGTATGGTTTCTGTCAGAACTCGTCAGGAAGTTGAGTTGAATTCTTGCATTGCAAAAGGGCATTTTGTTTACTCTGAATTATTCTCCTGGAACAGTTCAAGTGCGTGGCAAACATGCCTTCCCCGCCAGAGATACCAGCTTTATATTTTGACGAGGTTTAAATGCAAAAGTTGGCCCGGCAATTTTATGTTTTGGGATATGGCAGGTGATGGAAATTGATACTGCCTCAGGAAGGCCTAGAAGCGAGAATTTGTAATGCAAAAGTCATGGCATTTTGGATTTACTATAAAATCTTCACTGATGTTTGGGGCCTCCTGGAAGTCAATTTTGGGCCATGTGGAGTGAATTATTGTGGTGCCGCATGCTCGTTCTTGTAGTTCTGATCCCTGGGACTTTTATCCGGAGTATGAATGACATTGTTAAAACCAGCAGCTGGGTAACTGTGGTATTGCTGGCTCTTCTCACTGGTAGAATAGTTGAATTTGCCAGGGAAGTCCTGTGAATAATGAAATTTTGTTTTTGGTTCTAATATTGAATGCTAAATGGCCATTATGAAAACATGAATTTTCTCTTATATTTGAGTATCTGAATGGTGGCTTTAAACCTGGTATATATGAACCCTTGCTTGGTCACTTGCCTAATGAAAGTGAGATTTGTTGGGGGTTAATGAACCTTGTTTTTAAATGAACAAAATTTTGATGGTGCAAAACCCTAATGTCTTACTGATTACTGTAGAATAGAGAAGTATTAAGAGTGTTTAAGATTGTAATTGGACTACGCTTCTCAAAAATTTTGAAATCTTGTTTTAGCTTTAATTTTTAGATTGTTTTGATGTATTTATATTAAAGTTAAATTTTAAGAAATAATTTTTTCAACACTTTTAAACAGACATTAAATGATCTGTACCAAAGTTTCTACATCTGACTGAAAAAAAATGCTCTTCTTGAGAAAAACCAAGATCAGGTGACTCTTTAGTGATTCAGTTTTGATCTCCCAGCAAACCTCTACTTAAAGGGTTTAGCCTCTTCGTTACATGCACCTTTGGCTGCTAATTGCAGCTGATCGAGTGAAAATTAGTAAAATAGGCCTCTTGTAACATAAGAATTCACGTTGAGTGGTGATGGAAAAAGATTGTAGTGTTAAGGCTGTAGAGTAAGGTCTTTGTTAAGCAGCTCTGATGGTTGCATGTGTTCTGATACCATGTGAAAAGTAGAACTACCTGGCTATTCTGCAGTTGTTGCTTCCACAGGCACAATTACTGTCTGGCTCACCCCAAATCCCTTTACATTTTTTGAATCTTGCTATCATAAGGTCCCATTCCCTACTTGTTTTGTGGACAAGTGGATGGGAGTGAACACCAAGTGATTGGAATATTGGTTTACTAGCAAGCAAGCTTATCGATGCCATATGCCTCTCACACTGGTACCTTTTGATTGCTCCTCTCACCCTCGTGTGGGTGTTCCGGTGGCCACCAAGTTCTTGTGAAATATAGAACTTTCTCTTGCAGAAGCTACACAAGAAAACTTTGCTGGCAGTGGGTTTTGATTGTGAACCCTGCTCTATATCCATGATGCAGTTTTTTCCTGCCGGGACTAAAGTTCAAGCACTCATTTGAGTGACCCTTCTTCACTATCTCTGGAGTAGCTATCGCTAAATGTTTTACTTTTCTGGTTGATGACTGATGCTCATGTTAGTTCCATGTTCTGGAAATTCATCTTAACCGTGTGTTGATTTGAAAGGAGGCAGTCAAGGAAGCTATACTAATAGGCTCTTTATACGTTGTCGACGTGCCTCAAGAGGATTGGCTGATATACAACAAGAAGATCAAAGAAACGAACTCAGAGATATATCTCATGGTGAGTGAAGTGGCAATGGATATGTGAAGATTTTATGTTCATATTTCTAAAGTTTGTTTTCCGTAATACTGCCTGTGTCCCCACGGCTTGTTTTTTGCGGCATACCAGGGCGTTGTCAGTTATGTCTATATAACCTATGTCAAAGCTTAGCATTCACATGTTTTCTGTCTATATCCCTCCTCTAGCATTGAACTGGTCTGATTTGAAGCAACGTTATGATTCGAATTTGGCAGCCACGCAAGAAATCCATCACTGCCATATCATAATCAAAGTTATACAAGTTGCATGCCATAGATTTCGGTTACTTTACCCAGTCTTTGCCTAGTGATCTCAAAGTTTGATCCTGTCCTGATAGTATTTTTGGCACTACTGCAGAGGATTTACTGGCAGTCCTCAATATGGCAACTATCAATCTTAACTAAATAATTTATAATCTTGGATGCATCTGTTTGTAGAATTTCTAGTTCTTGTTGACATCACTGGAAGAGACGCATTGACTAATCAAGAGGTTGAAGAAAGGAGCGGCTAGAAGGGGCGCAAAGAGACCGAGGATAGCCTACCTTTATCCGCACAGATTATTGCACTACTACTTCTGCCGACTGAAGGTTCACGCCACTCTTTCTTTTTCATCTCTGGAACTTCATTAGCAACTTCTTTTCGCTACACGTCAAACTTGTAGGAAAGTTATGATGTATGTAACACTAATGGATGAGTAGTTGATTTTAACCAGGTTTTATTTGCTAATCGCAATGATAAGAGGTGCAGATAGGTATATTTTATATGAACTCAAGGAACATTCCACCTTCCTTTGTCCTATACAGGGCAAAGTGCTTGGAGAACGAACATAGAATCAAGGTGTTCCTGAGAAATCCTGAGGAAACAGGTAGAGCCCAATTCTCTACTTGCTTTCATACGCCGGTAAGGCACTGACAATAGAAGCTTCCATGTCACAACATGACCAGTGTGGCGGGTGGATTGATGACCCAGGAGGCCGGAACAGAGAGTTGTCTAATCGAAATTGCACCTTATCCACAAACGGAGCATCTAGATGGTGCTGGGTTCAGCTACAATGGTGGAAACTAGGCCAGGTTCTCACGGATGGAATGCACAAAAGTGCCTTAAAACTACTATTATATGGTTCTCTAGATTCCCGCCCCAAAATGGCATGCCCCAAGTACTTTTATACTTGCAATGAAATCGGCACCCTTCTTTGGAAGATCATCATTCGCCTTCAGCGCTAGTGCCACGGCAGCAGCTAAGATTTTGACTCTCAATACAGCACCATAAAGTTGAGGCGTGCCTAAAACAGGCACAACCTGCCTAATCATGCATATTTTCCTCAATCCTGCGGGAGATAGCCTAGTGCCATGTGTTTCGGAGAACATTAGATGTGTGGATTGGCTTGTTAACCGTGTCGACCACTCTTGAGATTTTATTACAAGACCTTGCCGGAGTATGCTGCGTAGTCAGAGGCCGTCCAGTCTCCCTTTAAAAAACAAGAAAAAACCAAAGCGCCTAACTTTCTGTAGTATGATTATTAGTGTAATACAAGTAATTTACTTTTTGTTTAAAAACATATAAAAATAATATGTATTTTTTTTTTATTTTTGATATCAAAATATCAAGAAATACTTAAAAAATTATTAAAAAAAACATAATTAAACTGCAATAACAAAGATACCTTATTTAGAATAAGTGTTTTACTATATGGTTTGGTGGTTGCTTCAAAGTTTCAAACAAGCTCCCCACACGCTTGGGCAATGTTTGGTCTGTTTTCTCTCCCGAGGACTAAGGCTATATATATATATATATATATATATATATATATATATATATATATATATAAAAAGTTTTATAAAAAAATTAAGTAGAAGCTTTTTCATTAAGACATAATATAATCAAGCCTCCAACTAACAGAGCCTTTACCTAAGAAGCTAAACCTTTTAGGTCAGGTCTGTTTTCATTGTCCTTCCTTTCCCGTGTTTTCACCCTTTAATGATTCCCTATGTATTCTCTCCGTACCTGACAAAGGTAGTGTGTAGTATTTTCATATTAAAATATTTATTTTAAAAAAATAATTTTAACATCACTATATCAAAATTATATATATATATATATATATATATAATAATTTATAAAAAAATAAAAAAAATAAAAATATAGCAAAAACACGGCAAACGGGCTTAGGAGGAGTGTTTGTTATCATGGTTTAACATGTATTTTAAACTGTTTTTTATCTGAAAAAAACATAAAATGTATTTTTTTAGATATTTTTTTTTATGATTTTTATACATCAATGTT
>Ga0325414_1006187_pt1 | contig 12676 bp, 7 predicted proteins | sample PopdelMetagenome_8_FD_206183 | JGI IMG/M metagenome (GOLD analysis project Ga0325414, IMG submission 206183) | Populus deltoides microbial communities from Bellville, Georgia, United States - Leaf-PdKOR-R3 | ecosystem: Host-associated > Plants > Phyllosphere > Phylloplane/Leaf | place: USA... | reverse complement strand
GGGAGTTTCATTTTGGGTAACAGGCCATAACATACGTGGCAAGGCTATGGATCTACACGTGGAAATGATAGTAACCTTTCCACGTGTCCATTTTGCCGCGTCTAGGCGAGCCGGCAATGAAAACTGAGGGGGAAGGCGGCCATTTTGCATTTACTGTTGTTTAATTTAATAAATAGGACTTGCAGTTGCAGTGTGGGCTTACAGCTGTTGAGTACGAAGATGACACCTGGTTACTCACAGCTGTGAGCTCATTTAGGCTTTGTTTTTGTAATGGAAAGCGTTTTTTCAAAAAAAGAAGTTTTTTTTTTAATTTTTTTTATGTGTTTTTAGATATTTTGTTGTTTTAATTTTAAAATATTATTTTTAAAAAAATAATCAAACTACTACAGTATTAAATAGATTTTTATTCACGTGTCCCGACTAGACTGCTGGTTGTTGGCGTTAGTTGGGTCCACTTTTTTATTACGACACTACTCTGCTCCGTTTATTTTCATTTGCAATTTACCTACGTGTCGTCAGGACAGTAAGTTTGTGAATTCACTAGAATTGAATTGTGTGTACGAATTAGGGTTTAAGTTTCAAAATTACAGTTGGCAATTTACCTACGTGTCGTCAGGGCAGTAAGTTTGTGAATTCACTAGAATTGAATTGTGGGTACGAATTAGGGTTTATGTTTAAAAATTACATTTTGCTATCTATATCCACAATCCACATACTTTTTCTATTATACTAGTTTGCATGCCGCGTTGGTATAAAAACAATTAAACGTAAAAAGAAAAATATTCAGGTATTGAGGATTTTTTTGATATTTTTATTAAATTTGAAAATATAATTAGTTAAAAAAATTTCATTTTCATCCATATAAATTTTTATTGCAAAAAAATATTAATATATGCAATAAATAAAATAAATCTAAAATTATATATTATAATAATAAATTTATTGGTCTAAACCAAATATTGAGTTAAGAAACTCAAATAAAGATGTATATTAACATATCTAATCTTACATTATATATAACTTTTTAATTTTTTTTAATCAAATTATAGAACAACAGTTGTATTAAAAACAAATACAAGTCATTTTAAATAATCACAATACATATATTTCTCAACTAAAATAAATTTTTTTATTAACATCTCTCTTATGTTATTTTAGCAAACACAGGGTTTTAAATTAAAATCATTGTTTTTGTTAAAAAAAACATATGATTATTAAATCAAGATTAAAAAATATCAAAATATTATGTCCATATTTGAAGTATGATTGAAAGCTAAAAAAGTTATAAATATGTTAAAATCATGTTCAAAATCTATTTAAGATTTTTAAAAACTAAAAAAAAAGATTGAAAGCTAAAAAAAAAATTATAAATGTGTTAAAATCATGTTCAAAATCTATTTAAAATTTTAAAAAAAATAAAAATAAATAAATTGAGTTTCATAAACAATTTATTATTAGTATTGTTATTTTCATACTAAATACGTGATAATTGAAAAATAAATTATTAAAATTTAAATATAAATTTATAATATTATTTAAAAACCACGTTAAAACTTAAAAGTAAGTGAATCAGTATGGTAATTAGATGGTTAGATGGATTAACGTGGTCAATCTTGATTTTTTACTAGGTTATATTAGGTTAATTCTTTCTTTATTTTTTCTTGACCTGACCCAGTATAAGCTCTAGATCATATGTATCATGAGACAACTTGAAGGGGAAGGTTTTAACCAACAGATAATAGTATATATTATGAAATTACTAAACTGATAAATAGTGCATAATAATTAAATGAAATAATTACATAAAAAAAATCTCATAAAGTTTAGTTGTGATTTCAATTTCTCGCTAAAGTTGAAAAATTATACTTTATATCTCAAATCAGACAAAAAAATCCAAAAAACAAATATGAAACCTTAGTCTTAATAGTAAAGGTAATTTGATCTTTTCTAAAAGTTCATTAATCATTAAAAAATTGTTTAGAAATATATTTTTTTTTAATTTGTTTGCACAGTAAACTAATAAATTTATCTTTAAGATCAACAAATTCTTGAATTGTAGGCACAAGTTCATTTAGTCATTTCAAAAACTTTAAACTATTAAGTACTTATTTACCTTTAATGCTAAAAAAAAAATTAAAGATGTTCACCAATGATTTTTTTCATGTTTCGCTTTTTAGAAAACAATAAAAATATGTTTTTACCCATTAAAAATAAATTTAAAAAAAAAACAAAGCAAGGGGGGATTTGTGTCCTTTCATATTTTGTGACTCTCAGGCTCATAAAAGGCATTTTAGTACCTTTTTTTAAGTTGGAAAAATATTTTTTTATTTGAAAAAAACTACTAGCAGATGCTCATTACTTATCAGCATGATATCCGTGTATTTTAGAAGGTTCGTGTGACGATATCCAGTGGCCGAACCTACCCCATCGCCGTTTATTTAGAAGCCTCATCGCAACCTCTTCCTGATAATATGGCACATGACGACAGATAATGGGTTATTTATTACTGGTGGTCAGTTTGTTTTCTTCATTTTTTTCTCTATCTTCTAGAGAAAGTACAAGTATGTCCTCTTTTATTTTGATTTTTCAATTTCAATCCTTATATTTTTTATTGTTAATTTTCATTATTAGTTCTTTTATAAAAGTTTTTTATGTTTTCAATTTAGTCATTAAATTACAATTTATCATATATTATTTTTTTTCAATTTGATATTTGTACTTTTGATTTTTGATTTTTGTTTTTTTTCATTGATTCTTTCGTTAAAGTTTTCTTAGTTTTTAATTTTATTCTTCAATAAGAGTTTATATTATTTTATTTTTTTAATTTAGCCCTCATTCTTTTTATTTCATTTTCCTTTTGTTAATACTTTTTTTTTTCAATTTAACCCTCCAATTTAATTTTTTTTGACGCCCTCTAATTTATTTTTTATTTTTATTTTCACCCACATTCTTTTAATTACAATTTTTATGTGATTGATTTTTTCTGATTTTATCATTCTGCATTTGATTTGTTAGGGATTGAGCTTCGTGATTCTTTCATTTGTGGTGCTTTCGATTTAATGATACAAATAACGACTTTGAAATTAATGTGGTTTAGTATCTTTTTTTTTTATTTTCTTTTACAATTTATCATTCTAAATTATTATTTTTTAAAGAATTGGTTTCGCAATTATCTTCAATTTCTTTGTTATTAGTTTATCTCAATCACATAACCTACAGAATGAGTTTTGCAAGCTTTTTTTTCTATAGAATTTTTTTTAAAAAAAATTATTTGTATTTAATTTTTGAATAATTTTTTTATTTTATATAGGTTAGCTTTATTTTTAAAAAAATATTTATTTTGAAATAATATTTTTAATATGTTCACCCTTGCATAGTATTTTTTTTTTCATTTTATTTTACTCAATCAGTTTTATATATGTTTCTATTTCTATTACTTTTTATTGATTTTAATAAACAAATTCAACAGACATAAACATTAAATGTCTCATTTTACGGGATAAAATATCTTGATTTATATTTATCTCTTAATTTTTTTAGTTTCTCTTTTAATTATTGTTAACAACTTTTTTTTTGTTTATTTATATAGATGATTCTCAATTTATTTGATTAGATGTTTGCAGAAGCTTTTTAATTTATACTTTGAATTTTTTTTATGTAATAAAAAAAAACATATGAAATAGACTACATACCCAATTTTTTTTAATTACGATCTGCAGTAAAGCACGAGTCAAATAATTAGTTAATAAAAACTAAAGAGAGTGGGGAAATCACTGTTTATCTACACCTATCTTTTATTTTTCTGTTGTTTTGTTATTGAATTTTTGTTATTATTTTTTTAATTTTTTTTGTTGATTTCATGTTGTAATATTTGGGTGGTTGAGAATTTGACTTCATAATTTTTTATTTTTTTATTTTTTTGTCTTTCTATAGAGTTAGTGTAGTTTGCTAAGGTAACTTATGTTGCCCCTGTTTATAGGTTTGGTGGATTGTCTTTTTTTTAATTGAATTTAAATTTTGTTTATCATTTTTTTCTCATATAGTTAAAAAAATAGTTTTAGAGAAAATTTATTTTATTAAATTTTATAAAGTCCATAGACTTTTTTACAGGTTTGGCTGGTTGACCTGTTTCACATGTTTGACGGTTTTTTTAATTAATTGTTTTTTTTTTGCATTTTTATCCTTAGATATTGGTTAACTGGGAATTTAGTTTCTTAATTGATTTCATTTCATTTTCTATGAAGTTATTATGGTCTCACAAAAACATCTTGGTATTGGGTTAGTGTCTGATTTTGTAATTATTTATTTTTGTTATTATATAATTAAATAAAAAATAGATTAAAAAAATATAATCCCAATAGAGGTCATAACCCTATTCACAGGTTTGACGTACTAGCATGAGTTACCTGATTCACGGGTTTGACGAGTTTATCCATCGACCAAATATTTTTTATCCTTTAATTGTTTTTAATTTTTTTTCGATGTTATCTTTCAATATAAATTGGTTGGGAAATAAACTGTATGATTTATTTTTGTTAACTTTCTATAAAGTTATTACTTTCTCGAATAATTATCTATTTTTATATTGGTATTTAATCTTGTGAGTATTTATTTTTATCATATAATTAAATAAAACAAGTGTATAAAAATATTATTAAATTCAATAAAGTTCATGATCTAAGTTGCCGGAGGATGAAGGTTAATCTAATCTGTCATTGTATCAATATTCAAAAAGTTTTTTTTTTTAAAAAAAAAATTAATTTTATCCGTGAGAAAGTGACCAGTGGCACCTACAGAGGAGCAACCATGGTTTGTAAGACACTTCTTTCGTGTTTGTGCAATTCCACTCAAAAGAAGCAAAGATTGGGATTGGTTTTATGAACCTCAGTGCTTCTGATTATCCTCTTGGAACTCAAGACGGCTAGTCTGATTTTAATAGTGTATGAAACTCTTTTTTTTTTGTTGACTGGACAGAGGGAGGTTGTAGTGAATGGTTTAAATATATCAAAATCTCTTAACAATATCTCCCGAGAGAAGAAGATTAGTTAATTTTTCATGGGTTGCCTTTTTTTTTTTTTTGGGTTGCTTTTTGTTCATGTTCATGGTGTCAATCTTTAAGAAAGTTTGCTGCCCAAAAATTATTTAATGAAATGTTTGAAGGGAATTTTATTTTGAGAATTATGGATAATATTATTTTGAAAAAATATATATATTTTTTCCCCTCACATGGGCTAATTTGCCCGATTGGTAACAATGGCTGCTGCAAGGGTTTTTCCAATTAACCTTCGTAAGAATCCTGCTATCGGGCCATCCGTGCAGGTAGCCCAAATATGGAATTGTTTGCACTGCCCAGTTACCAAGTGAAGAATCGAATTATCTATATACGTGGTATCAACCACTTGTGTTTTTTTTATTTAAAACTATATTAAAATAATATTATTGTTATTATTTTTTAAATTTTATTTTTAATATCAGCATCCAAAATTATATATAAAAAAAATTTGGAGCCAAAAAAAATGTCAAAATTAAAATTATTTGAGCAGATTGCAGTTCAAAATGTTTTTTTAAAATGTATTAAAATATATTTTTTATTTATTTTTAAAATTTATTTTTAACATCAATATATCAAAAACAATCTAAAAACATTAAAAAAAATTAATTTTAAACAAAAAAAAAATTGAATTTTAAATTTTAAACAAACAACGTTTTTAGCACAACGTTTTAGCCGCATTGCAAAAAGCAACTTAATTCATTAGCTACACCTGTCTAGTTTTTAGCGCAAGCTTATATATAGATTTGATTGTTCCCGCCATCACCAACCATTCATCACAAATCCATATCCCATAAAAGATGACAATTCTATAGATGAAACTCTGGTAAAGGAAGGTGAGCAGAGGCCTTTCGGTAACCGGGACTACGAGCGTGAAATGAAAAGGGTCTCAAGGACACGGGAGAAATTGCGAGAAGAACATGAACATTGAGATGATGACTTGGCTTGACTGAGGTTGAAACGCTTTTTGGTTTCCTGGGAAGCATAATTGAAGCTAAGATACCTGGACCGGGTCGATTGGCTCGGACACGCGTGTTGTGTTCCTATAAAATGTAAAGTTTCCATGGTAGTGGATTGAAGAAAAACCCAAATTAATGATCATGAACTGGAACGCATTTAGATCCAAATAAGATATCATTGGCATTTTATTTTTTGTCATTAGCATTCACTTGACAATCCACTAGGCAAATGACAGTAGAGCAAGGGCTAGTGAGAGGTCCCATCACCGCCTGGCAAATCTTGTGCGGGTTGAGCTGCGGGTGATGCCAGACCAGAAGTGCGCCAGCAAGTGGGAGTGCGTGGAGTTCGTGGAGATAGATTGACAAACTCCAAGGCCTGTACTCTAACTTCTAACGGGTAGTCAGCAACACACCCGATTCTTGGGCCAGCACCTGTTGACCACTTGAGAGAAATCTGATGCCCTAATTGGTATGATTTTGCTGCCTTCTTAGAATTGATTCTTTGCAGTATAGTCGCCTTGGGCACCTCAGCTCTCGGGCTCTGAAGGCCACCGGATAAGGTCCTTCTGTATTCACCTTTCTTTTCTGCTTGTTTAACTTCTGGCAATTCGGAGATAGGAGCCTCCTCTATTTTGAGTTTAGGAGGCTCCAGGCTCCTTATAAGGTCAATCATCCTCCCACTTCCATTGTATTTGCCATCGTCATAGGTGTCAGAATCTTCACTAGCCTTGTTTATCTGGAGCAAGAGGTAATTGAATTTGTGCCATGAATAACCGGGCCACTAACAAAAACAAAAAACAATACTAGCAGAAAAAATTCAAAAGGCTACAGTCCCATGGCAAGGATGATCACAAGGATCATGACCAAATCACCTTTACAAGGACTTTTAAGTTAAATGTTTTTTAGAGTACATGAGACAAAAGTAATTACCTGGACTTCATCAAGATTGACTCCATTATCTTTGAGAAAGGATAAAAAGCTTTGGAAGCTATCTTCTGATGGTCGGTAGTGTCCACTATATGGAGAAATGGACTGCAATGTCAAAATCAATTATTCATCAATAAAAATAGTTAATCAGTAACATGACACATATTGAAACCCTTAACCCTTTACTGAAACTTTGGTTGTGGTTGCGAACAGAACACCAGAACACATATGTAAACAAATATGGAGAAGAAGATGGCAGAGGAAAAACGATCCACTATCCATATAGGGCCTACAGGTATCCCATCAAATACAAATTCCAATGACTTACACGCCATATTGAATTAATTTATTCATCTGACCACGATTTTAAAAAAGTTTTAGAATTTTCATCACTTGTTGATTTTCTACAGTGATTTCTTTTCTGTTGATGGTCAAATGAATGTCAATTTAGTACAAGTTCCTCCAGTTTGAGGTGCAGCCTGTAAAAAAAGTGTAAGAAGACTGAAGAAGACTGTTGATGTGCACGGCGTGAACACACAACACAAGAACAGATGTTTAAACGCATGTGTATTCCCTCATAACTTGAGGCCACCCAATATCAAAAGAAAATGTACGCCCCGCAAATGTCCAATATGCAGAAATTTAAATGAACGCAAAAGCACTACAAATCAGCCATGAGCCAATTTCAAAAGAAAAACACTACGGCTGGCAAAACACTAAGGAAGTCTGCATGACCTTTTTCAGATTATTTCTTAGGATACATTAAGTGGCGAAAGGTTGGATTTGGTTGTACCTCTAGTGTGGACGAATCCTAATCTCTTGGAGATGAATTTTGGAACTTGGTCTGAGAAAATACATGGATGGATGGCTACATAACAGGTCTTCGGCAGGGACTCTTAAAAGTAGAAAAGAATACCAATTTCATGTCATCCAATTACTTCATACACAAACACACAAGTTTTGAAGGAGCATTCAATACCAAAAGTGCCACTATGACTAATTTTACAGTCAACGATGCCTTCCAATCCATACCTTAAGAATACCATGCTCTGCCATCAGCCTTCCAGCAGCTACCGTAGCACCCCCAGCCAGGAAACTTGAATGATGGAACGCTCCCTTCCTTTTCTGCAAGGAACCAATGATGCATCAACTTTTCTTTTCTAGAATTAATTAGGAGCACTGCAATTATGGGAGAATTATAACAAAGCTTGCTCCTATCAATGAGCCTCTTACCTCACCAGCATATAGTCTCTTAGAGGTGCTCATAACAAAGATCCACTTTGCCACTTGAGTTGTATCAAGGAGATCTCCAGTTTGTTTGTGAATGATTTTGCCTTCAGAAATGATATACTCATAATGTTCTCTCTCTTGCTGGTTCAAAATCAAGTAGAAAATAGAAGGCAGCATGTTAGGAACTGCACTCCTCGATATTACTATGGGATTTCTGTTCCAAGTAATAACTAATATGCAGATTGTTTGGAACCAAATCACATGTTAAATTGAATTCAATTCATATATAAATTTGAATTCAATTCATAACCTGTTACAATTCATTCTTATGTTTAGAATAAAATACAAAACCACAGAATTGAATTCAATTTTACTGTTTGGATTATCTATGGAAATGAATTGAATTTGCAATATTGACTATTTCGCTCTTAATGATAAGTGTGTAGTGGTTGAGTACGGGCGCACATACTGGTCCAAGATACTTGATGCATTGTTCTCGAAGCTTCGACCTTGGACATTCTTTGAGATCAAGCTCTTTTCCATCTCCTACGTCCAACCTAAATAGAGTACATTTGCAAACACGTTTAGCTATCAAATAAAGTTTCTACAACTATTAACACTAGTCACATATTGGCATTGTTATGCCTCTAAAACTACTAGGATAAAAACAAAATAAAATACTCCTGCATTTAGGAAGAAGATGGATATGAATTAATGTTTTATGGAATTTTGGGCACCGTCCCATTTTCACTCTATGGCTAAATCTAAATAAGAAAATTATCATTGAAAGGAGTGGAATTAATTAATTAATTAAAAAAATAGCACGCAAATCCAATAGGAATAAACTTTTGAAATTGAAAATTAATTTTTTACTACAAAAAGGAAATTATATAAATAAATAAATAAAAACCCTGAAAAATCACACAGCTAGAGGTGAAAAGCAAAATTGGGTTACCAGTAAAAGAATGGCTGACCAGAATCTGCCTTACACCATTCCTCATAATACAAATGCAAGACATGCCCGTATCGATGCCTTGGATCAATCTAATTATATCATAATATTAAATATTGTCAGCAAATTGAGAAAAGAAAGAAAGAAGAACACAATATCAGGTTTTCCCATATGAGAATATTATTAAGAGAAGAAAACGATATAATTACAGCTTCAATCCAATGTTGAAAAGCCAATTTTTGTGCTTTAACGTCAATGGATAAACCCTTTCCCACCTGTCAAAGAAATAGTCGAAATATGATGTTAGAAAGAAAAAAGCAACAAAAAACAAAAGACATCTAATTATTTAATAAAAATAAAAATAAACGAGCAGAGATGAAGGAAGAGACCCTAGAAGCATTCAAGCTAATACGGTTCCACCTCGAAGCCGCACTTTCTTGCAGATTGAAGAAGGAAATGGTTCTATGATTCAGTCTAGCATAGTCTATAGCTTGCCACCTTTAAAAATTCATCAAACATTAATTAATTAAAATAAAATAAAATCTAGAGAAATTTTGATTTTTGAAGCACCAACAACTAAATTACTTGCCAGAATTCTTCGGCGACGACAGCGGAGTCCGCTAACCTGCGCCGGGTGCGATAACCCCTGTAGACCTTCTGCAACTTGACAGCAGCAGCACTGTCCAAGCACGCGCCGCCAACTGGATCGTCCGTATCACAGGAATTGGTGACCTGGGCTTCCTCACTCAGCATTTCGAACCGCGGTGATTCATGGGTACGGAGATCGTGAGAAATGTCATGTCCATCAAGGGAGGAGGAGAAATGAGAGAGAGTTTGAGTTTCAACCTCCATAAAGTATTTTTGTGGAAATGAAAACAGAATAATACTATCCTCTGCAGAAAGAATCTCACTCTCGCACTTGTTCGGTCTCTTCCCTTCGTCTTCGCAGATGCTTACAGGCTTATTGTGCGGTTTTATATAGACAATGAGACATACACATAAAATAAAATAAAATAATAGTAGACCAAGACCAGCACTTTTTATCCTCGCTCTGACATCAACCAATGAAATGTTATCATATATTATTATATTCTACGAATAATCAAAATACAAGTTTGATTATTAAGAAACGCAATTATTAGAAGGAATAATTATAAATCCCAAATGAAATTAGTCTTATTCTATAAAATTATGCAAAAAAAAAAAAAAAACTCTAACATAAAAAGTTTAACAAAAACAAAATTAATTATTTAAAAAAAAAATTTATTTAATAACTAAAAAAACCTATGTTAAAAATAAAAGCTTCTACACTTGCTATATTTTAGAATATTACTGAACTCTAGGAGACCCGTATTTTTTACCCTCGCTCTAACACAAAAAAAATAAAAAATAAAAAATTAATTATTTATAAAATTATAATTATTTTTTCTAATAGCTAAAAAGCCTATGTTAGTTTAAAATAATAAAAATACATGAAATTACCATTGCAAATTTTTCTTTTAAATAGAAGCTTTATTACAATCAAACATGTTTTTAAGCAAAGATTACAAAATTAGGTTTCTATAAATAAGTAACCCATGGGATACAATTTGGATTTTTTTTAGGATTTCCAATATTAAAATCTAAATAATTAGGTTCCATAATTGTTTAAAAAAAGTTAATATAAGTGTTAAAGTTTAATTAAACATGTTTGAAGGAAAGATAAAAATAAAAAATAAAATTAGAGTCCTATTAACAATTACCCATGACCTTTAAATTATGATTTTTTATAAGGTGTTTAGAAAACAAGACTAAAAATTGTGTTTTAGATGTTGATTATTGTCAATTAAACAAAACTAATTGACTTTTTTAGGGTGTTTCTAGCTTTGAGATTTACACATGGACATTCATAAATTTATAATTTTTTTATTTGCATAGAGTAAAAACAACTATAAACAAATGAATTAACTAGATTTAACAAAACCAAAATGCACTGGCAATGATTTTCCAGTCTTCATTTAAAAAAAAAAAAAAACATACTTTTTATTAAAAAGTTCTAGATGAAACCCATGGGAGATTCTAGCATCGTTACATGAAGCATGATGAAATAAAAGAAATCATGTGAGAAATTGATTAGATCAACAGGTTGTGTTTTGTTATTCAATTTGAGTTTGGAAAGAGGAGAAATTAATTTCTTAATGAGAGATATTATTACTCAAAATTGCAGAGACATTAAATATGTTGTTTGGTTAAATTTTATGTGTGTGTGTATTAAAGGATGATTTGTAATTTTATTAGATATGAAAATTCTTGTTCATCTGAAATATAAAATTGTAAATTTTTAAAATATAGTGAGTTAACACTAAACTATAAGTTGTAAAGTGTAATTTTTTAAAAAAATATTTTAAAACAAAAAAAAATATGATGGTGTTGCCAATCTATTTTTTAGTATAAAGTTTTTTTGTAACTGTGAAAAGAAAATTTAATATGTTTATTTAATAAAATAAATCTAAAATTACATGTAGCTAGCTAGTATAATTCTTACTTTTTTTAATTTTTATAATGAAGAAATATAGCATTTTGTCCTATTTTTTTCAATTTAATAAAACTCAAAAGAAACAGGGTGCAAATTAACAGTAAAACGAATCTTGGTCATCAATGCTTTCACAATGAATTCAGCACTCCTTTTTAGTTTTTTCCTTAACAAAGCTGATTATTAGGTAAATTATTCTTCAATCCGTGTGTTTTCAACCTAATCATAGCCTGGTCCTCTCATGCTTGCAGGCTGACTAGACAGCCCTGTACGTGTTATGATGTAGCTGACTGCAGCTGATTGTAGCTGACTCTCTTTAACCATTATTTTATTAAAACATCTTGATTTTTCTCCAAATCTCCTACTATGATGTTTTTTTTTTCCTTGTAAGAAATTAAATTGTCAAAGTTACTCATGAAAGTTGGAAAAGCATTTTATTCCTTTTGCATTTTGAAAACTATTAACAGATCCTTGTCTTGCCTTCCAATCCATTTTCGCTCCCGTCTCTCTCTGTTTTTTTTTTTACGTGTAATGAAACCTTGAAATTAGAATTACTACTAATCTCCTCTTACACGACTCCCACTAGCTATATAATTGGCAAAGCACGCGGGAGAAGAAAAAAGAAAACAAAACAAAAACCACTGAGACAGTGATGAAGACACAGACACAGACACAGACACAGACAATGATGAGATAATATCTCGTGAACAGAATAAGTGGACTGTCGAGAATCTCTATTAAAAAAATCCCCAAAACATAAAACCGCAACATCAAAACCAGGGATCTTGATTCAACGCCAAAAAGAAAGAAAACTAGACACGATTTCTAAGCACACGTGTTCTTTATGGTTCATGCTTTCTTTCTTGTCTCCTCCCCGAAGGGAGCAGGAAGAGGGGAGAAATTTGAATTTATGCATCCTTAAACAGTAGGCAGGTATCCCCTTCCTCTCTTCCCTGACCTCCATTGTTTTTTCTTCAATTTCAGGGGGAAAAATGTTATAATTTGGGGGTGGGAATGGCATTATAAGTAGATGAACGAGAAAGTAA
>Ga0325414_1006186_pt1 | contig 12676 bp, 18 predicted proteins | sample PopdelMetagenome_8_FD_206183 | JGI IMG/M metagenome (GOLD analysis project Ga0325414, IMG submission 206183) | Populus deltoides microbial communities from Bellville, Georgia, United States - Leaf-PdKOR-R3 | ecosystem: Host-associated > Plants > Phyllosphere > Phylloplane/Leaf | place: USA... | reverse complement strand
AATTACTTTTTATTAAAAATTAACATATTTATGAAAATATTTTTTAAAGTTAACAGGGTGATTTAAGGACTAAATAATTATTTTGCATTTAGTTTAAATTTCTCATAAATAATTAAATATACACCTCCATGCTTGGTTTATTTAAAAAAGAAAAAAAAGTGAAAATGGAGAAGGTGAAAATTGATGGACATCATTTAATTAAAGGCAACAGCAACCAGACGTCCATCTTTTTATCGTGTTTTTTCTTCTTCTTCTTCTTATATATATATATATATATATATATATATATAAAGAAAGGAAAACACGATAAAACTGGATGCGGAGAGAGATAGAGACGTGAACGGAGACACGTTTCCTCTATTTTCTCTTTCGTCATACTAAATCCTTCCTCTTCCCATTATCCTTCTCTCTTTCAAATTCCTCTAAAAAAAACCTTCAAAAAAAATATCAAATTAATCACCTAAATCAAATTTTCTGTACCATAAAATTAATTAATTTTTTAGACAATCAAAAATATTTATTCATCTCTTTGTATATTCCTCCATTTCTCTTAATCATTCTCTTAATTGGGTTTTCTTTAGATTTTTTTTTTGCCTCAAAACACCCCCAAAAAAAACATTTTTTTTGAAGTTGAATTGGTGGTTTTTTTAATATATATATATTTTTATTTTTGCCTTTAGTTTAGCTGCTTTTTTTCATATAAATAAAATTGGAAGTCATGGATGCACTTGTAACCTAGAAGATTCAATTTTTTATTTTGGGTTGGGTTCAGGGTTTTTTTCCCCCTGTTCGATTTCTACTATGTTTTTTTGATTCTTCAAAAAAGGAGCAGTATTTTGTTATGCTAAAAAGGGAAATTGGAGAATCAGAGGTTATAGCAAATTGGGTATTTGTTACCTTTGTTGTTTTTGGCTTTTGTTGCTACTATTATGAGGAATAGTAGTATTAACAGTGATGTTCAACAACAGCAGCAGAAGAATTTGCAAGGGAGAGTTAATGGTAATAATATTAATAATAATGGTTTTTTGCCGAGCTCGTTTCGGGCGATTTCGAGTTATTTGAGGATTGTTTCGTCCGGTGCATCAACGGTTGCGAGGTCTGCTGCGTCGGTTGCACAGTCTATTGTGGATAGGGATGCTGATGCCAATCATGATCAGGTAAAAAAGTAAAAAAATTAAACGTTTTTTATAACTTTTTTGTCTATGTTGTGTAAGATTGTTGATTTATGGTTAGAGAGATTGAATGTGCAATCTAGTAAGGCCATATGGTTTTTGTTTCTGGTATTTTAGAGTGGGCCATGTTGAGTTTTTAATTGAAAGTATTGTTCTTTTTAAGAGGTTTGTGTACATGTGTGTGAACGTGTGAATCTAAAGTGCTCAAGTTGAGATTGGGAATAAAGTGGGATTTTTGAAGCATAAGCAGTTCATATATGGTGTGTGATTTAGTTTGGAAATTAAAAGATGTTGGTGTTAAATTTGTGATCCAAGTCAAGATTATGGAGTTTGAATGTGCAAAATAGCTCATTTATGGTGTTTTGAGACTATTAAATGTGTTCTTTATTAGTTGGAAGTGGTTTAATTCGGGTTAGGCAGGGGAAATTTGGAACTGGTGTGTTATTTTTGAGTGAAAGAGGGAATGGTAAATGGATAGTGAGGGATGGAAGAGTAGGAAAGGTACTGCCTTACATGACTGAGTGGATTATGTACCTTCTTGAACCTATGTGTTCCTTTGATTCTGATATATTTTCAAGTGAACAAAGTTGAAAGGATTAAGAGAGAAGGCATGAATGGGGTTGATTTTTGCTTTCTTATCTTTCATGTAGATACTCTTTTATTAGTCAAATCAAACAAGAGAAGTTTGGGTTCGAAGTTTGATTTCTTTCCTTATTTTCCTTGCTTCTCAAATAACTGGAGAGATGGATTACTTTTTGTCTTCCTTTCTTTTAGTTGTAAGCCAATTCATCCCTTCCCTAACCAAATAAACTCTTCATGTGAAAGATATGGTGAACTGTGGTGCTAGCCATTTCAAACTTGTTGAATAAATTGATGTTTGGGGACTTCAAATATATCTTTCAATTGATTTAGGGGACATTGATAGATATAAATACAAGTCTTCTGTAAGTTTATTTTGGATGATAAGGCTGATGTTCTCTGCTGCAATTTGGAGAGTGAAAATTCTAGCATGCTCATTTGTACTTATCTTGCAAGTTAAATCACAGCGATTTGGACTGTTGATTTTATAATCCACTATAAATTGAATGGGATACTAGTGTATGACTTATGGTCATAATGGAGAGAAGTTGAAATACTGGGTGCACAGCAATCTGGCCTGTTGATTTGGAGTTCTTGAAATCAAGATCTGAATGGAGAGAGCTCTGATCCTTTATCATTTGTATAATATGCAGGTCTGCTGGGCTGGGTTTGACAAGTTAGAGGGTGATGATGATGTCATTCGTCAAGTCCTCTTATTGGGATATCAGTCTGGTTTCCAGGTTTGGGATGTTGAAGAAGCAAATAATGTCCGCGACCTTGTTTCCAGACATGATGGTCCCGTGTCATTCTTACAAATGCTACCAAAACCAATAACATCAAAGAGATCAGAAGACAAGTTTGCTTACAACCGACCTCTTTTGGTAGTTTGTGCTGATGGTGTACAAGATGGGAATGTTTCTAATAACCATGACCCTGTTAATGGTAGCACTGTGTCAACTGTTGTCCGGTTTTATTCTCTTAGATCTCAGTCTTATGTACACGTGCTAAAGTTCAGATCAGCTGTTTATTCTGTAAGGTGCAGCTCTCGAATTGTGGCTATTTCTCAATCGTCTCAGGTTTGTTTGCTTGTGCAGATTTGTCTTTTTTCAAGCATCTTTTTTTTCCCAGCATGTGATAGTTAGGCTTTTCTGCTGCAGGTACACTGTTTTAATGCCACAACATTGCAGCGGGAATATACTATTCTTACAAACCCTATGGTCATGGGTTCTCCTGGTTCTGGGGGTATAGGCTATGGGCCTCTAGCAGTTGGTCCCAGGTGGCTGGCTTATAGTGGAAGTCCAGTTGTGGTTTCCAATTCTGGTCGTGTGAGCCCGCAACATCTAACACCTTCTGTCAGTTTTTCTGGCTTCACTTCAAATGGGAGCTTGGTTGCTCATTATGCAAAAGAATCAAGCAAGCAACTTGCTGCTGGAATTGTGACCCTGGGAGACATGGGATATAAGAGGCTGTCCAGGTATTGTTCGGAGCTCTTACCTGATTCCCATGGTTCCCTCCAATCAGGGAGTCCTAGCTGGAAAAGCAATGGAACTGTTAATGGCTATTTTCCAGATGCAGATAACATTGGAATGGTGTGTATTGTGCTTCCCCTTTTGTTTTGTTCCAAGTGCTACTAGAACCTTTCTTTTCCAAACTGTTTCTGTTTATCCTTATGTTAATTCTAAAGTAAATGTGTTTTGTTTGCTTTAATGAGTTTCTTTTTGGAGAAATGCATGATATTACTTTATAACAATGGCACGTTAAGAGTATTAACTGGCACCCCTATGCAAGTAATGTTCATTTGTTCCGAGGGATGAATTTCTGCCCAGGAATGTTATGTTAGGAAGTAGTTATGAGATGATGCTATTGTGTTTCATCTGCATGTCTTTTCTGCCTCGATTTGGATTTTCTTTAATGAACTGGTACAAGTATGATTGCTCTTGTAGAATCCCCCCTCTTATGTACTCTTTGTTTTTCAGGTTGTTGTCAGGGATATTGTCAGTAAACTTGCTATTGCCCAGTTTAGAGCACACAAGAGTCCTATCTCTGCTTTGTGCTTTGATTCTAGTGGGACCCTTTTAGTGACTGCCTCAGTCCAGGGTCATAACATTAATGTTTTCAAAATAATGCCTGGACTCCAAGGAAGCTCCTCTGCTGGTGCATCTCATATACACCTGTACAGGCTGCAACGTGGATTTACAAATGCAGTAAGACCAGAACAAGTGTTCTTATTTTTTGTTTTGGATTATTGCATCATGTGCCGATAGATTTGATCTTTGTTTATCTTGTCTCTTCTGGTTTTATTTCTCAGGTTATACAGGACATCAGTTTCAGTGATGACAGCTACTGGATTATGATAAGTTCATCAAGGGGAACAAGCCATTTGTTTGCTATTAATCCCTTGGGAGGATCAATGAACTTTCAATCTTCTGAATCTGGTCATGTCATGAAAAATAGTGGATTGGGAGTAATGACCAAGCCGACTGTTCGTTGCCTGCCCAGTTTAGGTTTACATATGCATAGTCAACAGAGCCTTTGTGCATCTGGCCCCCCACTCACACTATCTGCTGTCAGCAGAATAAGAAATGGAATTAATGGTTGGAGAGGCACTGTAACTGGTGCTGCAGTGGCTGCTACAGGCAGACAGGGTTACCTTTCCGGTGCTATTGCTTCATCTTTTCACAAATGCAAAGGCAGTAATGATATGTATGTGGATGGAGCGTCTTTCAAGTCAAAGTACCATCTTCTAGTTTTCTCTCCTTCTGGTTCTATGATACAATATGCATTGAGGATATCAGCTGGTGTAGATTCAATGGCAATTTCATCTGGACTTAATGCAACTTATGAATCAGCTGCGGAAAATGATGGAAGGTTAGTAGTTGAGGCAATGCAGAAGTGGAATGTATGTCAGAAACAAAATCGAAGAGACCGAGAGGATAATGCTGATATATATGGTGAGAATGGGAATTCTGATAGCAACAAGATACATCCCGAAGGCATAAAGAAAGGAAATAGTATATATCCTGAAGATAGTGCAGTCACAAATGCAAAGATCAGCTCTGAGGAAAAGCATTATTTGTATATTTCTGAAGCTGAACTGCACATGCATCAACCTCGTTTCCCATTATGGGCAAAACCTGAGGTATTTTAAAAAACTGTTAATAAAAAACATGCACATTTTAATTTGTGTCTGAAATGCTGTCAATTGCTTGCCAGATATACTTCCAATCAATGATGACAGAGGGGATAAAAGTGGATGATGCAGATGCATTGCAAGGGGAAATTGAGATTGAAAGAATTCCAACTCGCATGATTGAAGCAAGGTCAAAGGACCTGGTCCCACTTTTTGATTATCTTCAAACACCAAAATTTCTACATACAAGGTAGGCATAAAAGTTTTGTATGCATTTACTTTTCTGATTATGTTGAAGTCTTCAACTTTATTTGAATAAGACTTGTTAGCCCCTCCAAAATGGAAAAATCCCTCAGGTTTAAAAAGCGTCAAAAGAATTTGGCCTTTTACAGATTGGAGTTCAATTCTGTATGCAGAAGGCTCTTGTTTCCTACCAAAATATATTTGTTTCTCAGCAGAAAATTTTATATTTTTGCTGATATCAATGTTCTCTTTTTTTTACCCAGTATAGTTTGTTTTGAAATGATCCTACCTTATGTGACTTAATCTGTAGAAAGAAAAAAAATTGTTACTGTGCCGATCAAGTGTTTTTTGATTATTGTTTTTTCACCTGATTACACTCTTTATTTAATTCCTCAGAAGATGGCCTCAAAGTTGATCAAAAGTGATTTTAGATTCCTAGTGTAGATGTATATTCTATTTTATGGTCAAACAAATTCATTTCCTCAAATGCTATTAGGTTGATTGGGGATAAAAACATTTTGATTTTTGGCAGCATATATTTTTGTGGGCTGATCAGATTGGAGCATTTATTGAGGGATGATTGAATCATGAAATCCGTGACTAAGGAAAACTTTGTTTAATTTTTTGGGTACTGCAAGCGGCTAAAGTTTTAGAAGTTGCAGGTTACTGAAACATCTTGATTGGAGTCCACATCATTGATTTATTTATTATTTATTATTTCCTGTTTTTCCTTTCATAATTTTTTATGTGCAACAGTGAGAACTCATATTGATTATCATGCAAATATAATTTCTATCACTTACAGGGTTCCTTCCTTAGATAGCAATAGTAATGGGCGTCTGCAGCATCAAAGTTACGGGCCGTCTGAAAATGGCGGGCTTTCTTGCAGGAGCAGCTCTGGCTCCCTTGACTCCATGACTGAGAATGGTGCTGTAGTGGCTGAACTTCACAATGGTGTTGAAGAAACTGAGTGGAATGGTCCTAGGATGCCAGTAGAAACTAGGGGCATTGTAAATAGCAACGGCAGCCCTAAAACTAATTCTCGGCTTGAGGTTGTAAATAATAGAGAGAGCTCAAGAACGGAGGCTCAGCTCAAGTTTGTAAATAATAACAATGAAGGTCTGAAAATGGAGAATCAATTTGAAAATGAAGGTGATGAATTTGATTAGAGGTAATTTTCTACCCTTGAAATCCCTTTAGTTCATCAAAACGAGTGCGTTGAGATTGATCATGCTGTCAGACACTAACGTGCAAATTTCCTTCTCCTATTTTTTCCTTTCAGGTGTGCAGTTATTCTTTTATTATGTGGAAGGTTCATTAACCATGTTAAATATCGTGGACAAGAGTGAGGCTTAGGTGGTTTGACTGTGAAGCGGAATTGTGGATTACTGCTACTATGTTACTGGGGTTTCGTACTTTTGTTCACTTTGTAAATAACCGACGAATATTCCCACCAATCCGTTGGGATATGTAAATAATAGCGTAACTTCATTACTTTTAATTCCTTAAACAGGTTACTTACCACGCCGCTCCGCAGCTTGGATCAAAGATCTTTTTAACAAAAAAACGTAATAGGAATTTTTTTGATATTATTATTAAACATAAAGTCAATCGACTGCATCCAGCCTTGCATGAAGAACTGAAAGGTTTGTTGCAGTCTCGTATCAAGACTGGTGTTTCTCGTGGTGCCGCCGCAACTAGGATTGTTGTTGTCTCAGTTGCTGCTGCTTTTTTGCTTGATCTGGTACTATGCTTTGCATCCACCACTATTGGCCAAGGTGTTATTTTTAACTTTTTATAAAATAAAAAAATAGATTAATTCTGGCCAACTTGTCTAACCCGTAATCCAAAACTTGCTTTTTTTTACGAGTAAAGTAATTATGGTGTCGTCAGGTTCATTCATTATAGTAACAATTGAAATAATAGGTATAATGTCACCGGTCGTGGTTTTATCTCTGGTAAGGTATCATTTAGGAGTGAACTTCAACTTGATTTTTTTAAAAATTTGATTTTTTTGTTTTAAAATAATTGTTTTAGTGTTTTTATTTTTTTTTGATATGTTGATGTTTAAATAGATTTTTAAAAATAAAAAAAATATTATTTTGATATTTTTGCAAATTTGTTTTTTTAAAGTAAACACTACTAAACTTTCAAATACCCTGTGAATCTTTAAAGCACTCAGTTTGAACTATTAAACCTGGTGCTACAGATTCTTGTGATCCCCCTATTCTTTTCAATTCATAATTATCTCATATTGATATATAATGTCAATTGTGTATCTACTTTAGTTGATTTGACTGCTATTTTATCACTGTAACCAACATCATTAGTTCCAACCTTATCCAATAATCTTATTTGAATGCCTCGCATAACCGAGGAATCAGTATTAATGTATCCATGTTTCTGCCTTTTTTTGAAATCTCAACAGTTAAAAAAGAGGGACTATATTATTTTAATGGCATCTTTTCAGGAACTTGTTTGTCTACCATATGCATGCTCTCATCATCATCTAGAAAGCAGACATGGTTGTGGCATCGTTGTTTTGGGACATGCATGTATTTATGATCTGTTTCTAGTCGTGTGCTTACCTTCAAAACATCATTGGGTTGTCTCTCTTATATACATCATCTGATATTACTGCCTCGAGCTTTTGGTTGTGTTTTCTTTGTTCAGTTTCCAAAATATTAGCGTACTAAGCTTGATCCATGTGCATTAAAGTGTGTTTTTTGTTGGCTATGTATTTCATCAAAAGGGGTATAAGATGTTTTTTTGTCACAGAGAAAATATGCTATGGACTTGTTAAAAGAAGCTGACATGCTCTGGTGTCAATCTTCAAGTATGCCTATTGAACAAAACCATGACTTGAAAGAACTTGCAGATCAAGTACCTACTGATAAGGGAAGATATCAAAGGTTGGTTGGTCGATTAATCTATTTTTCACATATAAGACACCATAATTAAAGGAATAATATATCAGAAAATACTATACACTAATTTACTTGTAAATTGTTAATTTTTAGCTATAAAATAAAGAAATCAACGTGATATTCATAACATGTTTATATTCTTACATGGGTTTTTATTCTTATCCGAGCAGAACACAAGCAAAAAGATTGTACAGACATGGTCTTTGTTCTCTCAGGTTCTCCAAGGATAGAGGACCTGCCTGCATGCATGTTCTGTTTGCGTTTTGCAGGCATATCTGGCGAATTTCCTGCTTGCTTGTCAGTATCAGAGATTCGTCATCAGCTTGCTAGTTCATAAATCGATTATATTGTGAATATATCATATCAATCACGCCCTAAGTAATCTGATTGCTATTCCCTACAATACTGATCTGCTTGATTTGTTACTGGAGAAGAATAGTTTCCTGTTCTTACACACCAGATACTGTCCAAAACGAGGAGTCATTTTCCATTTAGAAGCCCTGTGATGTCGAAGTCCAAACTCCCTTCAACATGGTACAGAGCAAAAAAACTTCATTTGTTGGCAAAGTTAAGTGGCACCAAACAACAAACCTTCTAGTTATATATATATATTTTATCAAACCCTTCCTCTCAACTTCCCTCCTTCAGTGCCAAGCCAAAGTACTCCAAACCCTTCAAAGCCTCTTCTAAGTCCCATGTCTCTTTCTCCTTAACAACCCTCTTCGATCTTTCTCTTGTATATTAAAACATTCAAAAAACAAGTCTAAACACACACACACACACACACGTCTAGCCCAATTGCTAAGCAACTTTAATTAGGTGACTGATAGAAACCTCCTTAAATTAACTCCTACCAAATCCTTCCTCTTACAGCCGAGTTCTTGCAATTCTACTCATCAGTTCTTCTTTGAGTGCGACTGCCAAATGATGAAATAACCAACCAAGAAAAGACAACAAGAAACTGCTCTACTTTTGGGGTTGATATTACTTCTTGTTTCTTGGTTTTGCTGTATTTTAGGTGTTTGGTTTGAAATAAAATGCAGCTTCATATATCACCGAGTTTGAGGCATGTAACAGTACTTCCAGGAAATGGTGTTAGAGAATTTATCAAAGTGAAGGTTAGAGCAAGAAGGGTTTCGTATCGAATGCTCTTCTACTCTCTCTTGTTCTTCACATTTCTTCTTCGGTTTGTGTTCCTTTTGTCCACCGCTGACACCATTGATGCAGAAACCAAGTGCTCTACACTAGGTACATTTTCAATATTAGTATATTGCATTAATTTCTTTTCGGTTCTTCTTGTCATGTCTTTTAGTAGATTTTCAAAATGCAGATTGCTTGCGTTGATTGATGATATAGTTAAGGATTTAAGAATAATGTTTCTCCAAAGCTAGAGATTAATGAATCTTAAGATATAGCTTCAAATTATGAACAATTGTTTTTCAAAGATTGATACAGAACAACCAATGACTGGCCTGTTACGTATAGAATAGGAGGCAATGGCGTTTTAATTTTAGTTTCTTTATTTAATAATAGCATTGAATCAAAATGTCAATGGGAAATGAGTTGGCTATCGAAGAAAACACACACACACACACACACACACACACATATTTTATCCAAAAGAAATTAAGGATCAAGAATCATGGAATGAATTAGATCAAAAAAGAAAAATACAAGGATAAACTTGGAAATGAATTAAATTAAAGAAAGGCTGATGAGAAAATATGTTACTTTTTGGGGACCAAATGCATGGCTGTTATGAAAAAAATAGAAACTTAAGGACCAAATTAGAAGATACTAATCCTTCGGGGCACCAAAGCATAAGGTAGTTCTGAACCTGTCAAGCACTCTTGCCCCAACATCAGGCTATTTCATTGACAATTATCATTAATAAAACAACCATATATAGCTAGTCAATTGTTAGCACACCAACAGATCTGAGAAGGAAAGATTCAACCATTTGATACATTCACCAATGGTTGGTGTGAAACCACCCTCTGCCCTTAAGAGGCTGCCTTAATATTTTAATATTTATTGTGTGTTTGGTGTTGTAGTAGTTTTTACTGTTATGATTTGCAAAAATAAATTAATAAAAAAGTTATAAATTATAGTTTTTGTTTTAAATAAGGTTTTTAGTGAGAGTTTTCAGGGAAATCTATTTAAAACTATAGTGTGGGTTAATTAACCAAATATTTTAAAAGTATAATTGGGCCAAAATACAATTCCAAACGAATCCTTAATCCTAATATTGATTAGAATGAGGATGATAATGTTATTAGTACTTGCTAATGCAATATAATTTGGTATTTAACAGCTTAATGATCTAGCCTTAATATTTAATCCAATACTGATAGGTTGCCTGGGGAAAAGACTAGGACCAAGAATATTGGGGAGAAGGCTTGATTCTGCTGTAAGCTCCTTAACCCTTGAATTTGATTTTGTGTATCAAACTTTCTATAATGTTAATTGCTAATGATTGGATTCATTGTTTGGTGTCTAAAGGTACCAGAGGTGATGTATCAAGTACTAGAACAACCACTTGACAATGATGAATTAAAGGGAAGAGATGATATTCCTCAGACATTGGAGGAATTTATGGATGAAGTGAAAAACAGCATATTTGATGCAAAAGCTTTTGCTCTCAAGCTCAGAGAAATGGTATCTTATGGTTTATATCTGCTGTTTGATGTCAATACTAACTGATGGGAATTCTCATTGTCAATTAACAATCGATATTTTTCAGGTCACTCTACTTGAACAGAGGACTAGAAATGCCAAAATTCAAGAATATCTGTACAGGCATGTCGCGTCAAGTAGCATACCTAAACAGCTCCTTTGCCTTGCCTTGAGGTTAGCCCATGAGCACTCAACCAATGCAGCTGCCCGACGCCAGCTCCCATTGCCGGAACTCGTCCCTGCGCTTGTCGACAATTCTTATTTTCACTTTGTCCTAGCTTCAGACAATGTGCTAGCTGCTTCTGTAGTCGCCAATTCACTTTTCCAAAATGCTTTGCGCCCCGAAAAGTTTGTTCTGCACATAATAACAGACAGGAAAACGTATTCGCCTATGCAAGGATGGTTCTCATTGCACCCTCTATCTCCTGCAATAATTGAGGTCAAGGCATTGCATCATTTTGATTGGTTCGCAAAGGGGAAAGTCCCAGTTTTAGAAGCAATGGAAAAGGATCTAAGGGTGAGGTCACGGTTTAGAGGGGGCTCGTCTGCAATCGTGGAAAGTAACACCGATAAACCTCATATTATCGCAGCAAAGCTGCAAACACTTGGTCCCAAATACAATTCAGTGATGAATCACATTCGAATTCATCTACCTGAGGTAATAACGTTTCAGCAATGTTATACAAACATGAGCTTTATTCGATCCTCGTAATGCTTAGTGTCAATGTTCCTGCTTTTGCAGTTGTTCCCAAGTCTAAACAAGGTTGTGTTCCTAGACGATGACATCGTGGTGCAGACCGATCTTTCGCCTCTTTGGGACATTGACATGAATGGAAAGGTTAATGGGGCAGTAGAAACCTGTCGAGGACAAGACAAGTTTGTCATGTCGAAGCGGTTAAAGAACTATTTGAACTTCTCTCATCCTTTGATAGCAAAAAATTTCAACCCGAACGAATGTGCTTGGGCTTATGGCATGAATATCTTCGATTTAGAAGCTTGGAGGAAAACCAACATAAGCATAACATATCATCACTGGGTTGAAGAGGTAATCACCGATATAAATCACATTGTTTCCAAGCAACATGTGACGATCCTCAACATTCAGTAATCGAAAATTGTTCTCATTTTCTCCTTGCAGAACTTGAAATCATGCCTGAGTTTGTGGCAGCTAGGAACATTACCACCAGGTCTAATAGCATTCCATGGTCACGTCCATGTTATCGATCCCTTTTGGCATATGTTGGGGCTAGGCTACCAAGAAAATACTAGTTTGGCCGATGCTGAGACTGCCGGCGTCATCCATTTCAATGGTCGAGCAAAGCCTTGGCTAGATATAGCATTCCCTCAACTCCGGCCCCTGTGGGCCAAGTACATCAACTCTTCTGACAAGTTCATTACGGGCTGTCATATTAGGACATCATAAATTGAATTTTGAGAGGATAACGTTGACCGCAATGGTGGTTAATATATGTCTATCTATGAGGAGGCAAAAAAAGGAAAGAGGAGAGAATTCTTCACAAATTCAAGGTCTTGACTTCAGAATGTAAAGATCTATACAACCACAGGCATTTGTTTGATTGATTTTTTTAGAACTCTTCCTCTGTGGATGAAAATTCTTCCCTTGCCTTCCCTTTTTACTTCAATTCTCAATTCAATTTTAATCAGAAAATCATGTTTACGGATTTTCAACCATTGACAACATCATAGATATTAAATCTGGCCTAGGAGTTGATCCAATCATTGTTATGACGTGGATTCCAGGTCTCCACAAGCCAACCACAACTCTGTTCTTGTCTTCTTCAAAATTGATCAAGACTCGAGTCAACTCACCAGAATAGAACATCTGCACGCAGCCGAAAAAGGAACAAGAAATCGTTTGGTTGGATTCATAGGATTGGCCCTCTTAACAAATTTAAATCAAATTTTATCAAGAAAGGAAATCCGGATTA
>Ga0325414_1006182_pt1 | contig 12680 bp, 8 predicted proteins | sample PopdelMetagenome_8_FD_206183 | JGI IMG/M metagenome (GOLD analysis project Ga0325414, IMG submission 206183) | Populus deltoides microbial communities from Bellville, Georgia, United States - Leaf-PdKOR-R3 | ecosystem: Host-associated > Plants > Phyllosphere > Phylloplane/Leaf | place: USA... | reverse complement strand
AAAAAAAAAATAAGTTTTCATCAAAGTTAAAAAGAAATGCGTGAAATAAAAAAATATTATATTTTTGATTAAAAATATATGTTTTTCCCTTTCTACTTCGCATCATTATTGTTTTTCAAAATTATATCATAATAGCATCTAGTCTCAAATTAAATCAGGAAGTCAATCCAAGACGACACCTCTGTAGATCTCCTCTGCTTAACAATCTCCCGCCAAGAAGATGCACTGTCTGAAAATAATTGTGGTATATAATTTACTTGTAACTCCTCTAGAGCCGGAATCTATGTTAGAGACTTTTTCACTTTTCAAAGCTATCGTCCGACTACGCAAGGAGCTGTGCCCTGCAGGCTGCAGGTAAAATATTTGAGGGTGGCACTGAAGATCTTCGATGCTTCATAGTAAATTAATGAACAAGTAATTCAGCACTAAAATGAAGCATTTCTGCTTGGAGTTGAAACGTTTCTCAAAAGGTGAAATATTCGAGCGAGGTCGTCCACAACAATATGTCATTTCCTTGAAAATTGTTTTTATATATATATATATATATAATTTAAATCTTGTTTAATAACTCAGTTAAAATTATAATTCTCAAAACCTTGATTTTTTTATTTAAAATTAATTTTTTAAATATTTTTGGATCGTTTTTCAAGTGCTAATGTGAAAAATTATTTTTAAAAAATAAAAAAAATTATTTTAATATATTTTTAAATAAAAAATAATTATTATTACACTCTCAAATAAGCTCTTAGATTTATAATGTCTCTTTATTATATATTTTTAGTATTAAATAAGAATTATTTGATATATTTTTTAAATGAAAAATATTTTAAAAACAATAAATTAAGAGAACTTTTTCCTCTATATTTAGGCTTACTGCACTGTTCTACGGAAAGAATTAATATTGGTTAAGCATAGGAAAAATCATAAGAACGTCAACAACCACAACAAATTAAAAGAAAAAATATTGACGAGCCCGAGATCAGCATCACATTATTCGGCTCAAGATCTCTGCCCCACTAATGGACTCTGGATTGGGCCTAGGATTTGCATTCCTCACCGTCAAGTCCATGACACATAGAAAAAGCCCAAAGACTAAATCCTATCCATGCAGGCATCCAAGACCCGAGTTCTTTTGGGCCCAGACACATTATATCGGCCATTGCTATAATCTTCAGACTGGCCTTGGGGTGTCCACGTAACCCAGGCAGCACACTCCCGAAGTTGCAAAGCATAAACAAAGATGCACATGAAGCTACAAGCCTGGACAAAAAGTCCTTGGCCCCAGTTTCCCCGGCGTTTTGGTAAGTTAGTATATTTAAATAAATTAATTTGTAAACTAACATAGGTAAAAATAATAATTAGGAATCTAGCATGTTTAGAGGGTCGTAAATGGTATCTACAATTCGTGTTTTACAGCTGATATCTACAACTTCTCTAACAAAAGGGTCCAGGAGCACTCTATTTTTCCATCAATTCTTTAAAAAAAAAAACAAAAATTTAAATAATCACAAATAACCAGTTTTTCACCATTAAAATATAATTCAAATAAACAACATATAACATATTTAATCGCAAATAATAAATGTACATTAATAATTAAGACAACATAACATTTTATTAAAAATTAAACTAAATATACATCTATTCACAATTATCATAACATGTAATAATATGTAATTATATCTAATAATCTCATCAGCTCGTTTAACTTGAAGTCGGGTTTGTAATATTGATATAGGCTTGAGAAGGACCTATATCATCTCAGCACGTGGATGGATTTAGGTCGCTCGTGGACGGGTCTGGAACGTTCTTGGACGGGCCAACATCCCCAACAATCCCATGATAAACAATCTCATCTTCTGCTAATGTTTCTTCAAAATGCTCAACCTTTCTAAAATCTTGAAGTCTGCCACAACATAAATTGAGCATGGTGTTGGCCACAATTCATCCTATTTTATTGACATCTTCACGAATAATTTGTTGTTTTCCGAGCTTTCTGTACCAAGTAAGTAATCTATACATATACATTAAAAATAAATTAGTACTCATCATCCACAATAAAATTATTCTTGTATTTAATAAATGTAAAACAATATGACATACCAATTGATTCTATCTCGAATACCAGGAGCATAATGCATCGGGTTACGTGGATGTCTCGGGAAACGCGATTAGGTTGGTGTAATGAAACGACATGTAATGGACATATATCATGTCATGTATGCATTTATATCAATCGTTGGTTACCGATCCTCGAAAACACTATATCTCCTAACATCCTAGAGATCAAGGTAAGATGTGTAAATTACCAACATATTCTCTTCGTGCTTATCTTAGCGACTAATATTGTGTATCTCCTCTCCATATCAATATAATCCGTTATATGCTGAGATAACTCAAACTATCACATTACTCGATTTGGATAATGCATCTCAATAATATCAAAGTAATGCAAAGGGACTTGTGTTAACTAAATGTCAGATTCCTCACAATATATAAACAAAGCTGAAAGTATCAAGTCCTCTCTATATGATATTCATACAACTTATCAGAACATATATACAAAATTCCTCCATCTATTCTTTGTACGATTAGAACTTAGTATTAAATGCTCACACAACTTCCTATAATAAGTGTCTGTTTAAGAGTGTGATATATAGAAGTTATTATTTAAAATATATTTTTTTTAGAAATACATCCAAATAATTTTTTTATTTAAAAATTATTTTTGATATCAGCACATTAAAAACAATCCAAAAATACAAAAAAATAAAATTAATTTATTGCCAATTTTTTTTTCAATATTTTCAAAACCATAGTCAACCTACAATTCAAAACACCCCCTTAGTAGACCTACCAAACTGCATTAGGGTTATCCATGCCTACTGATGATCTACATGACATCGTATTTTTTACTCAACAATAACCATTAGAAATTGTTATCTGAATTGATTGCCCTATATCCTTATCTCTATAATGCATTTTCAATTGCATAGTCGCTTCAAGTCATAAAAAGAAAGGATAAGCTTATCATTATCCAGTGGCCTAGCATTGCCTAACTTCTTTTCCAATAAAATCTGTACTCGTATTGTCTTAGCTTGCATGAAAATACATGAATCCAGCAGTACTTGGAATTTTTTTTTCCATTTCCTGAAGAATCTAACATAAAACTGCAGCATTCTCTTTTCTTTCTTGCTGGAAGGAACACGGGACTGTCCATATAAAATAGAAATTAGATTCTTGTGCTCTAAATTTTGGCTATGCGAAACATTGCACACACTAGATCAATTGGAGCTTTCAAATTTAAAACGAAACACAACTGCAAAAAATGAAAAACAATTGATGAGAACACAACCACATTAACTAGTCTAATGAAAACACATGAAGAAATGGATGAACAGTTTTTAGTAAGCTAGCCTAGCCAGTCCCACCAAGAACTTTCTTGAGCTTTTTAACCTGAGCATCATCAAGAAAAGTGGATTTCTCCAACAACTCTGAGGACAAGTTATTGGCAAAGAACGCAAAATCAGTGATTTGGAGGCCAGGATCAGGGTCACTGAAGCTAACAACAGCGACTGCATTTATCTCACCATCATTTAGTTGAAAGTGAAGCAGCCCTCGTGGAAACACCATAACATCACCCTTCTTAAGAGTCTTTACGTATACAGTGTTGGCCAAGCTGGAGATGAATCCAGCAGTGATCTTACCTTGCACAACAAATAATACTTCGGATGCACCAGGATGAGTGTGCATTGGGATAACACCAGCTGGTGCTAGGTCTAGTCGAGCAATGGATAGACCAAGCCCATTTACACCGGGAAATTGCTGTACAAAAGCTGGGGTCACTGCCGCACTGATAATGTTGGTAGTGTTACCAGCAACGCCAAGGCCAGTAAACACAAAATCATCGACTGTGACCTTTGAGGGCATTCTGCAGGCATATCCTGCAGGATTTCCTGCACCCTTTAGTTTTGCAACACAGAAATCAGCTGCATGGGAGGAGGAAGAAAATAGGAGAGCAAAGAGACAGACAAGGAGAAGCATTTTAACCAAAATGCTATTGGTTATTGGATTTTGAGTGTGTTTTCTGGATGTTTTGTTAGGTTTATATAGAACTTGTACACAACTGCCAACCTGGGTATGGTGCAAATTGGACATGCTAGGACCACAACGGGAGTCCCGTTCGTGCTTATGCAAAACAACAAGAATTTTCTTTTTGTTAATTAATAATAATAGTATTGTAATCAATTCAAAAGGTTTATTCTTTTTGTTTGTTGGCTACTCAATTACTCATCAAATAATATCAGAGGTATGAAGAATTAAGCATTTGGCAAAACCTGATTTAGACCATTGTCTGAACGAAAATACAATTCTAACAAGGCATTGCTAAAAATTAAAGGAATGTGTCTAAAATATAAATTTATACTCTGATACCAAATTTAAAGTTCTACTTATTTTTTGAATCAAAATTATATTTAAAATTATTCTTCTTTAACATGAAAAATCAACATAATTAAAATAAATTATGGATAAATAAAAAATAGATTTTAAAGACCCTTAATTAGGATGTTTATTGTAAAACTCAAAATTCTCTATTTCACGTAGAAAAAAATACAAGAATATCTGACAGTTTATTTATTTGAAAGTTAGATGGTCATAAATAAACTTAAATAAAATAATAAGAGTTTAACCCACAAGTGCATACTCGAACATGGACACAAGCATGAATTTGGTTATTTTTTTGTTGATTCAGGTTTTTTTTTTTTTATGATGGATAATCAATACTAGTAATGATGAAAATTTATTCTAGTAATTTTCATCATTTATAATTCTTTATCAATTTTGATTTCAAAACCCACTATAAAAAAAAAAAAAAGATGAATGAAGTGTTTTTACATGAATTTTGTACATTTTACACCTTGTTTCTCACCTCACTTATGTAGATTTTTCTCTTTAGTTTTAAGTTTTGTTTTTTCTTCTAATTTAAAAGAGAGATTTTTTTACCATTAATTTTGGTTTGTAGATCTTATTTAAAAATTTATCTAAAAAAATGGTAATATTCAGATTTTATAAGACTTATTGCAAATATCTCAATTGCACCAATTAAGGAATAATAAAGCCTTTAAAAAATCATCCTTAACAAGAACAAAAATTTTATTATTTTAAAGTATTTTAAAAAGTATGAATTTTTTTTATCTTCATTCAAACATAGATATATTATATAGTTAGAATGTATATGCCATGTTTGTATTTGAATTTTTTATGCAACATTCAATATCCACAGTTTTAAATTTGATTATAAATTTATCATGATATATAAAATTACATGTTAATAATCTTAATCCTGTTTTTCTTGAAGTTTTTTTAATAAATTCTTATAATAATAAATTAAACAATTCATGCATGCTAATAACCTGATTTTTGTGGATAACAACAATGTGCAGCTTCAGACTGAAGTACTTTAGTTGAGGGGAAGAGGTGATTAGGAAATCATCAATTTGTGGTCCAATATATAGCAAGCACATGGGAAGAAAAGAGTGAGTTCTAACAAGACAACATGACAGCTAAAAAGCCCAGATAGCATCCATTAAAGTCTTGCTGTACTAAATAGTATCCACGGAAATTTTGAGTGGCTGGAAGAATTCCCCTCACCCATGCTTAGTCTTCTATCCACCCAGGATAGTAGAAGACAGTGCTCACTACTTCGCATGAGCTTCTCTGCATTAACGGTGAATGGGCAATGCTAGCTAGCTAGCTAGGACATAGAGTTCAATGCCATATAACTAATGACTTGGAAAATAATTGGTATTTTTATTATATATACATAGTAATTTTATTACATAATTACGTACGTACTCTTCCGCTTCTAGTTTTTAAAAGACGGTAAAACTGCAGTAAAAATGGCTAAGAATTATTGTTTATAGATGAAGAATGGTAATTTGTTTGGTCATATTTTGACAGGGAAGTTGCTTGCTTTATGCACTGATGAAAAGGGTGTTTTCTGGTAAGAGACTTCATCAACCTGCAGACCCTAGCTAGCTAATCTGCACAACTTGATCTCCTCGATGAGGAGTGAGTAAAACTGCGCTGAAATAGCTGTGTTTAGCAGGTTTGGGATTTCATTGTTTCCTGGTTTTTCAGGAGGACCAAGGAGCGGCTATTTGCAAATAATTAATTGACCACTCTCCTTGACATGAACTATTTATTTATTTATTTATTTTTACTTTTCCCCTCGAAAATTTGATGTTTATTTTATGAAGTTTTCGATGGATTCCCATTTTCACAATATATTCTCTCGATTGCTTGCAAGTCCGATATGAAATGAGCCTAACTTGACTTTAGCCAATCAACGCCAAGACTTGATCAACTAATTTGTGAAATAAAGGTGTATTTAGTATTATGATATTTTTTGTAATTGTGGTTGGAAAAAATTAGTTTTATAAAATTCATTTTATAAATTAAATGTATAGTTAAAATTGTAGTTGAGATTAAAGTTGGACAAAAAATGTTTGGTTAACATACCTTTTAATCATGGTTTTATCTCATTCATATCCACACAACCTATACAAGTTAGCCTTTTAATCATTCAATTTGTTCATCTAACAATGTTCCAAAATACACAATTTATACATAGCAATATTAACAACAAGAACATATTCTATCACTATATCTTTCATAAATTTTAACACCAATACAATTCCAAAACCAAACAGAAAATAATCTTGCAAAATCCCTTTGATCATATGATAGAGGTCGGTGAGAAGAACAACATATCCAAAACAAAGCACAATTTAATGGTTGATGCTAGAGATGTGATTGGCTGAGCGTACTACCTCCTGTAGGTTGGCTCATCCAACTTCTTTGTTGTTTTAAAGGAAATTGTTTCTTAACTATAATTTTGTCCCTCATTTATGTCTTTATATATTTTATTTTATTTTTCATGTAAACTATCCGGTTTTCTGTTTAAATCGCTAATTCTTACCAAAATCTGATTCAGCTGAGATCTTAAATCAAGGTAGGACAATATATTAATAGACTCCATGCAAAATTTCATCCCGATGTGACAGTTGGATTGAAAGCTCTACTCTTTAGCGTAAAATTGATCAGTTTATGACTTTTCATCAACAATCCAAGTTTTCTTGTTCAATCCACACATAAGTTATATCCATTATCCTTCAAACCCTTAGGGTTGTTTTATTATTTTGAAATATATTTATTTATTTATTTATCAGGCTTATTATCGTTTCAAGGTAACGTCACTGATTTTTAACTGGTACTTGCACCTTCTGTCCTATTTTTTTGTTGCACTATCCTTTCTTATAGTTTATTCTTTATTATTTCACTTATTTCTTAGAAATATTTTATCAATCAAAATGTGTTACCAGTTTCGTCGTCGTTATGAATCTTAAATTAAAATTCATTTTATGGAGGTCATCCCCTCCATTATGCATCACAATTATATTGTTATTATTATTATTTATCTATTCTTTTTTATCTCGATTTCCATCACTCATCGAGATCTTATTATTTTCAATTTTATGTTTACACGGGAATTTTCATCATTTCTCATAACTATCAATGTTTTTAGATTTTATTTTTATCATCTCCTTATGAAAATGCTACTTTTTTTTTTCTCAACCTTTTATATTGTTCACATAGTAATTTTTTTTTTATGGTGTTGCAATCCATCTTTTACAGAAAAAATTGAGGTTGTTACTGCGTCTGTACCACTGCCAATTGTGACAACTCTTTATAATTGTGTCCTCTTCTTTTACGTGGGTAGGTATTAATTTTCTACTTTTTGGGTTAGATTCTAAATTACCAATCAATTTTATCAAGAGGTAAAATGATGTTTATAGCGATAGTTTACCTTAATCTAGAAGAGGAATGACAACTATGAAGATTAAAACACCTAGGACCACTGAAAGTCAACATAATATGTACTGAGAATTCTTAAAAGATTAAGAATTCTTTATAAGATGATATAGTACAAACTCACCATAATAGGCAATTAGGCCTTCTGCTTTTAGTAGCCATTGTATGGTCCCGTAGACTTTTTTTTTTTGGATTTGAAGAAACTTTATTTCTCGGAAAGCGTATTTTGTGGATCTAGGTGAGGGAGTAAAACCCCGGTTGTTCCAGTCTCTTACAAGAGGTGCACACCCTGACTCGAATTCGAGATCTACTGTGCAGATCTCAAACCCTTTATCATCACGCTACGTTCCTTGAAGGTTATGGTCCGGTGGAAGTTTCTATGAAAACTACATGTCATCATGCCTAACTCAAGAACACACTGAATTAATACGAGACACTATAGTAAATGAAACAGTGAGCAGCAAGAAAAATTCCATGTCTTACGATGGCTGTGGTGATTATGGGAAAATCATACACATGATTATGGAAAGTGGTAAATGGGGATAAGACTCTTTGACTTTTCTAAAGGAACATCGCTTTAGCATTAAGGGCAACTCAACCCATTAAATGTTTAATTTGCTTTCAAATCTTCTTTTAGTGTTTTTTTTTCTTGCTATAGTCGGGGAGAAATCGATAAAGGAGCTAATTAATGGTATAATTATTTTATTTCCCTTTCAAGCGAAGGCTAGATCATTGTAGGTAGTTTTCAAATAGGATTACAAATGCATATAATTAATGTTTTGTTCAAGGATAGTGGGGACTTTTGGGAGTGGTGGGGGAAGATTTGTGGGCAGTGATTCCTTAAGAAGTGGCTACCTATGCTCTAATATCTTTAATATACTAGATTATATTTTTCAATGTTATTACTATGCTGATAATAAAAATAATAAATTTTTTCATCAAATAAAAAAATTATAATTATTTAATTAATTAAAAAATGGATTTAAAAAAAATATTATTAAATTGATATGTATATTTTTTTAGATGTAAAAAAACTTTTTATTTAACCCACATTGTAACACAGGTCGGGTCTGTTAGTTAGTACAATATACTAAAATATGTGGGGTTTTCACTATAGCAATTTACAGTAAAAACCTCACTTCAACCTTGTATGTATATATTGTTTTTATTTTTTATTTTTTATTAATTTTTTTATAATTTTTTCTTTTAATATTATATTTATTTTTATTAGGTTATTTTATTTTCATGACATTGAATCTTGAACTTGGTAGTTAACCTGATTATCTCGAATTTTTTTTTTAAAACACATAAAATGCAATTAATTAGAATAGAAACATTAAATTTAACTAATTTAACTAATTTATTTTTAAATTTAATTTTATTTTTTAATATTAGATTTCTCATATCAATAAAATGTAGCTAGTGTATTTATAAATTATTTAATAAAACGTAGCATGGTTTGGACGCACCTCCATGAAATTGGTTTAGCTTATCTCTTATAGGTGTGATCGTTATTGGGCTGGGTATTGTTGTATGATACCAGCCTTTGTTTGGGACCAGTAGGCCTCAATCAGGCCTCTATGCTTGTAATTTTGGGCTCAGTCTTTTTTTTTTTTTAGAATCGCTTCTCCTTGTTGATAACATAAGAATAAAAATAAAATAAGATTTGGCGGAAACTAGTCAAGATGGATTTCTTTAACAACTCATGAGGATTGCAGGGGCAAAATTAAACTAACTTATGCTTTATAATCCAAGGTTTATTGGAAAATTAAAGGAAAAAAAACATACATGTACTAAAAAGAAATATTGTTTTCATGTAAAAATGGTATAATTATAAATTTTGCCCATTTTTTTTTACTGCGGCGGTGGCAAAATTGTAATTTTCAAGGTTTTTAGAAAAAAAATTTCTAATGTTTTTTTCTCTCTTTATACTTGGCATTTTTATCATTTTACACTTGGTCTATTTATCACTATTTTTTTTTCTTATCTTCATTTTTTGTAATATTGTTTTTAGTTTTTCCTTTTTATACACTTTTTTTTGGGAAAACTATTATTTTTTATTTTTTATACTTTAAATATTTATCACTCTACACTTAACCTCTTTATATAATTTTTTTATTCTTATTTTTATTCTTTTGTAATTTGTTAGGCTTTTAAGATTTCATTATTATTCTAATTTGCTTGGTATAGTAGTCTTAGGGTGATTTTGTTGGCAATGAAGGATAATAGACTTTGTTATAAGTCCAAACCCTCACAAATCATTGAGGGACTCTTAAAATACTTAATTTTTATTCATCTAAGTTATTTATCAAAAGACTATTATAACCTTTTATATAAAAAAACTAAAAAACTCTATAAATACTGAATGAAAACTATTCCATTCAAATAGAAAAATAGAAAAGCATAATAATACTGAATATAAATATAAAAAGAGAAAAAAGAATTCCTAAACTAAAAAAGAAAAAATAACAATAATTAAGGGAAATATTTATTTTCTAAAAAGAACCTTCATCAATCTCCATTTGTTGGAAGAAACTTGTTCTCGAGATCAAATTATTCGTGAGGTAAAACCTGTTCAATTGAAACTATAAAGACGACTAACAAAACCTTCTTTGAGTAGAACCTCCTCACTTAGAAACTCAATGATTCTTTTGTGTGTGAGTTACTCTATTATGGGTTCCCAACATTTTTATATGGATCGTCTTATTATTAATCTCTAAACCTTTATGTTGATTACCCCATCATAAGTTCCATCACCATGATTTTCAATAACAGCTCACAACTAACCATTGGAATCCAATACCAATTATCATGAATAAGAAACAAATGGTACCAGAGTTTATTACAAATCAAAACCTTCAAAAATTCTCTAATTTTTTACAAATCAAAACTCTTGATGGCGCTCAATATGATAAAGCTATATGGAATAAAATTCAAATGATGTAGAAGATCCAAAGACTTGGATGGTTTCAATTTCAAAGATGAAGGCACTGTTTAAGAGTGAGTTTCAATCTGTTTTTAATTAAAATTTAATTTTTTTTGCTTTAAGTTAGTTTATTTTAGTATTTTTGAATTATTTTTATATGTTAATTTCAAAAATAAATTTTAAAAATTAAAAAAATATATTATTTTAATATTTTTTCAAGTAAAATATATTTTAAAAAACAACCACTACCGTACTATTTCACTCCTGAAACCCTTAAAAGTTTATCACTTTTACGTGGAGCATGGTCAGAAAGAGGATTTGGCATTACAAAACTAGCTAGGTACTAAAAACAAGGATGACAGAGAGTAAAAAAAATTATTCTCATGCATGAACCAGAGAAGGGAAAGGGGTGTCTACAGCACCATCGGTTAAACAAGGTTTGCAAAGGCTAGGATTAATTAATGTCATAATCGTCGACAGCAATGGAAAATTCACTTTTTCTCGTCTGTTTCGAACATAATCATGCTCTTAGCCCACGGAAGGCACGGTTTTATCCTTGTAATAAGATGAATCCCCACATCAAGAGAAGACTTGGGATTAATGATAAAGCAGATATAACTTGGAGGAAGAGTTTTCATCCATCAGCAGTTGAAGAGATAAATGATCAAGCTAGGCACTAGCAATTCTTCTTATCCCATGCATATAATTTCCTTGCATTTGTCTGATATGGATGGTGACGGTCGATTAAAGGATGTAATTTGGGTCGATTGCAGCCAATGAGTCAGTCGTTGATGTCATCTATTTTGACACAACGTACTCAATTAACAGGTTCGACATGCCATTTGCTGCATTTGCTGGAGTTAATCATGATCGTAAGCACCCAGTGTTCCTTGGATGTGACTTACTTTCAGAGGAAGACAAAGACATTGTACATCTGGTTTGGTGACCTGATTGCAACGTATGTCAGTTCATGTTTCAAAAGCAATTATTACTATAACCAATGTCCAGCTATTCAAGATGCAGTTAAAGAGAAGAGTTTCCGAATTCTCATCATTGTCATTTTCTTTGGCATATTATGAAAAGAATCCTTGAGAAACTTGGAGCATTCGCACAATACAAAGCAACAAAGAAGATGTTGAAGAGAGTCGTGCATGAAACTATGAATTCATAGAAATTTTTGAATTTGAAGAGACTTGGAGCAGGATGGTTAAGGATTATAATCTTTGAAGCAATTACAGGAAGTCACACAGTATTGAAATCATTAAGTTAGGTTTGAGGAATTTTCCATTCAATCTTTAAATTATAATTCAATCTTTAAGCAATATTATTCTTTAATATATTTCTTCAAATTAGAACTTTTTAGATTTTAAACTGGTATAGAATTATATTATTTTATATTTAGTTTTTATTAAATAAATAAAAATAATAAGATTTGAACCCATGATTATTTATTTATAATACTTTTTATATTAAAAAATTAATTTAATTTAATATTTTATATTATTAAGTGTATTCTCGGAATATAATTTATATTAACGATATAATGCAATCCTGTGTTAAGGAAGACAGATGGATCAATATTAACGTTTCAGGTAATAATATTCTTAGAGTGAAAAGATGACACTCGCAAAAGAAAATGGATTACAGTGAGTTTTACAACAACAATGACAAATCTTTATAAAAGAGTCTTAATATAAAAATAACCCTAATAGTTATTTTATTACTAAATATTTATATTTGTAGAGCATTGTATCCCTTGAAAGAGAATTAAAATCGTCAAAAACCAACCTTCACTAGAAAAAAATAATTAAAATCTCTAATTAGATAGGAGAAATAAAAATAAAATTTGAAATTAGGGCTTAAAAATATAAAATTAAAT
>Ga0325414_1006180_pt1 | contig 12683 bp, 5 predicted proteins | sample PopdelMetagenome_8_FD_206183 | JGI IMG/M metagenome (GOLD analysis project Ga0325414, IMG submission 206183) | Populus deltoides microbial communities from Bellville, Georgia, United States - Leaf-PdKOR-R3 | ecosystem: Host-associated > Plants > Phyllosphere > Phylloplane/Leaf | place: USA... | reverse complement strand
TTGTCCAAAACGCTGCTCTCCCTCTCTACCTTTTCGCTTAAGATTTAATGGGTACCTGTCTGCTTGCAGAAATTGAATCCTTCGATCTTGACTCCAAAATCAAAATTATTTTCCAAATGTTAGTTACTATTTATTAGGCGGGGCCTCCCACGATGTTTATGTACAAAAATCTGCGAAGGAAAATTTTATTATTTTATAATTAAGTAAAAAATAATTAAGAAAAAAACAGATTTCACCATCCAAAATTATTAATTGAACAAGTTAAACAGTGAAGGGACGGGTGCCTTCCATTCCATCAAAAAAAGAAGATTAGGTTAAAACAAGTGTGCTCCACACCCACTTGGCCACTTTCTCTGCTGGAGGACATGATTTCTTGTCGAGATTCAATGTCTGCATGTGTTTGAAGAGGGCGTTTAATTTTGTTGAGTAGAAAAGCAGAGCGTTTCCACGCTCTCAATTATTAGGTCAGAGTTAGGTCAGTTATTACCTGGGAAGAAACACATGCTCATAAAACCCTGGATAATCTTTGATAATAAACCATTACAGAGAATTGTGAATCACATGGTTAATTAGAGCCATGAGACGAGGTCCATTCAGGAGGCTAAGCTACATGCAAATGGGAGTCAATAGGCAACAAGATATTTATCTCTGTTTTTTGTTTGATCATCAATGATGCAACACTCCCATGCTTGAAGATCCTAGCACTGGAGAATTTACTTTTGTTGCTCGTTATATGAGAATTGAATCTAGTTTAGATGTTCGAAAACGAGATTACCAGGTGATTATAAAATTTAAAAGATATCAGTTTAGAATTCACGCCTCTGTTCTTTATTTTGAATCATAGTTTTTACACTTGGAGAGATGATCCGGCAAACTTCGGACTCGAAATTTGATCTGGACTTCATAAATCCTAGTTAAACTAATCCGGTTTGTAGTAGTTTAGTTAACATGATTAAATTCAATTCAAATTTAGTCGAGTCAACATAGCAACATAAAATAAAATAAAAAACTTTATCGTTTCGATAAAAAAAAAATTTGATCTAATGACTCGAGATGGATATAATAATGATGCATTACATAGACAAGTAATTCATTATTTTGTGGTTCATGAATAAAAAGAAGAGAACGGACCTTAAATTACCTAAAACATCCTTTCTTGAGCATGCTTGTCTGAGCTTTCAACCTACTTTTTGGACAAAAACCATGTTAAAAGGCTAAAACAAACACTTGAGTGTTTGCGAAATAATCTGAAAATATAAAAATATAATTTTAAACGATTTGTTTTTGAATTTTAACCTATCTCTGCTTGCAGAACTTCCCATGTTCCTTGAAGTAGGATCTGAAGTTTCAAATTTCTTCCCATGAAGAAAGTGTTTGGCTGGTATAAAAGCTAGCACATTGGAGCATGTATACATACTTCTTATCACACCAATAATAGAATGGTCTATACGTTTCGGTCTACTAGGAGTGGAGATTTTGCAGGAGATAAGCGATCATCAATTTTAAGAATTCTTGACGAACACAAGGGAAGGCAGTTACAAAACAGACCGAGAATTGGTCCAGGGCTTCATTTTTTTACCACTTAAACTAGAATGGAATTTCTTGTTTCCCTTTTTCTTCTTTATAATCAATGTCAGAATGTGTTACTTTTTAGAGAATACGGGGGGAAAAGAAAAAACTTGGTGCGAAAACTTCACTTAGGGCTTCAATATAATGAGTAGTCGCATAGAGATAATTGTAATTTTGAGGTTGATGTGGTCTTCAGCCCAGATCATTATGCCACACTTTGTAAACTTGTATCACTCCTACAGTGATCTGGGATCAGGCACAATCCCTCTCCAAGAAGACCCTCTATGGAAAAAAGGCAAGTCATGAACCTGGAACAAGACTGATCATCGAAAATTAAAATCAATAATATACTGATACTGTAACAAGAACAATGCAACATTTTTCCAGTTGCAAGCAATTATAACGTGGTTGTTCAAGAAAAAAAAGCAATCCATAAATTAGATCAAAGTTTGCCACACGAATGCCGGCACGGTACAATGGTGATGCTTTGATAGGTTTCAGGAGAACTGTTACTGGTATGTAATGGTGCTCTGGTAGAAGGCAGCTCGTTGAAAATAATAACAGTTATACATTTTCTTTTCTGGGCAATCCAGAAGGTTTGAAAACAACAAAAGAACAAAAATAAGCACCTGTAAATATATTTGCACTGAAGAACTATATGGGAATCAAAAGAGGAAAGAAAAAGGATCCGTAAGAATATCCAAGCTTATTCAGTCATACAAGCCTTCCTGTTCCCAGACATCAACAAGAAAATCCACCATTTCCTGGCATTTGAATCCAATGAGAAACGAGGAATGGTGAACTAGATTTCCAAATGATAAAGCAGAAACCTAGGCAGGAAGATTTTTGACTTACAGCAAGAGGGACAGGTCGAGAAAAAGGCCTGTTACTCCCAAGTAGACTCTCATAGGTGGCACTCCAACTGCAAAACATAGAGTTAAAGAACATGAATTAACAAAAAGCAAAAATGAATGCCACAACATAATTGCAGACAACAAAGTGTTCTTAAAACATAAAAAACACTACCATTGCAGGGATGTTTGATAGGCAAATTCCACAAGGGGGTTGTTGCATTTGCGATAGACCTCATGTGGACATCGTATTTTGCAGGAAAAAATCAGTTCTAAGCCCTAGGATGTGGTTAACTAAAAACTTTAGAGTCAAGCAATTGTCCAAACTTGGAAATTTGTGTCCACATTTTGAAATTCAAATAGTTAACTTGGAGCATCGACCAAACAAACTAAGAAGACTTGCAAGAACATTTGGTATTTAAATGGCTCCATGCCAACCAGGTGCTTCATATCCAAACAAGGGAAGATATTTCACCTTATCATGGGCTCTCGAACTTGAGTCCTGTTCTGAGTTTTTTTATTTCCAAGCCATTGCTGCCTTGTTTGATTCCAGAGAAGAAGACCTACAACCAATACTGCCTCTGTTATTTGGATACTTCACCTCACAGATGCATCAGTAAAGAGAATGGCGGAATGAAACGAAAAAGGAGAAAGACTTGCAAAATTCTTATATTTTACCAAGAAGAAACTCCTGAACACACACACAACAGAAAAACTCATGCAAAGACTCTAACAGCCTGTAGCCTTGTTGCAATTAATCCAAGTTCCAAGTGGAAAAAGGCTAAAGTGGCATGTTAACTGAGACTCCGCAATAGCAAACAGTTACACACAGAACAGGCAGCAGTCAGCTTAAGCAAAACATTTACTCAGTTAAAGACTTGAACTTGCCACGATTAACAAATTCAGGAGGGTTGCTAGTGCTTCCAGCATTACAGCAGGGATCAAGCGGCTGGTTTAATGTGCTAATTGATGAAAGGCTTCCCTGGGAATGCACTGCGCTACTCTCCATTTCACCAGCACTAGTGCTCCAGAAATCATCCGATATGCTAGAATTTTTTACAGATCGTTCTTGACCTCTCAGCCCCTTTGATGTTGCATCAGCCTCACTAATGGTGGGGGGTTTAGCACAGCATCCAAAACAACCTCTGCTCTGTTACAAATCAGGTTTCACCACAGATATGATTAGCACCAACTATCAACAATTTGATGCTCAAATATTTCAGCAGAGGTTAAAAACATTGAAGCACTGAAAATGGAAGAAATTTGAGAGGGTTATAAATGAACCATCCCCTCCCTAACAAGCAATATACAGAAGACAACCTTCAACAATTTTTTTAAGAAATCAGTTTCAGAGTTGCAAGTGTATCACCCAATGGGGGTCAATAATTCACTCGAAGTATAAGCGAAGCTTCATGGGATAAATAGCAATCAGAAAGGGAGGACTAGTCAAGCTACAAAGGATAATGTGCAATTGCTGCAAATTGATTGGCAGAAAAGAGCAATGCCATCAAATTGTTTTAATTGTTCACCAGATGATGAGCACAAATACCAACCCAGGTAGAATTCTAAAAACAATAAAACTTGTGTATTTGAAATGCACGACCATTGATCTTGCAAACCCAGTAACATATATATTGCAATAAAATTGAATCAACACAACAACTTGCAATATACAAAGTAACATTCAGCATTTATAAAAACCTGCCAGGATAGAAAGCTCTCAACACCATAATTTCCTAATTCCTTTTCTGAAACAAAAAAAAAAAAGGAGAAAAAGAAAAAGAAAAAGAAATCACAGATATAGAAATGTACTCAATTCCATTAAAACAAACATCCATTAAAACAAACAGAGATCATTCATCTGAAAAGATGCAAATTTAACCACTCACATGCCCTTGATACAATATCAGTTCACGCCATTCCTAAAAATAGAATATGAGTGTACTGCTAATAATACAAGCTACGCGTTCTTTAAAATTAAATCATCAGTTCATTTCTTAGCTAATACCCAAACAAAACAAACAGATAAAAGAAACAATGAAAAAAATCTCCTTACACTGAAAACAAACTTGCATTTTCTCTTAAACGATTTCATCCCCAAAAGCAAAAGAGCCCAAAAACAAGCTCCGGAAAACAATACAAATGAACAAAAAGGTTTCTTCCCGAAGCTTTTCCCAGTTTGAGTCAAGAAAGAACACCTAGAATACATACCTCCTACAAGGAAAAACAAATCCTATTCAAAAGAATAACCCTATGTATAGTATATCCAATTAGCCATTACTTCAAGGAAAGAATGGCAAATCAGAAAAGCCAATACAGGATTCTCTTGTTCACTCCACATAAAGCTGGCTTACAAGACAAGCAAACACAAGAACATGAGATTCCAAATCTTAGTAAAAAGACAACTTAAACCACACAAAGAAAGCTTAAAATCCTTCTATTCAACACAGTATTCAAAAAAAGCACCTACCCCATCAATCGTGTCAATTTAAAAAAAAAAACTTCAGCTTTTACTAATAAACACAGTATTCAACAGTTTTTTTTTCATTTAATTTTCTTGAAAGTCTTCAAGAAAACTGAATTTCTCCATAAGTAAACAAAATAGATGTAACGTGTAACAAAAAACCAAATTTTTGCAAAAAGTGAAAAAAAAATTCACAAGTAAACAACAGGCCCTGTATTAAGGGAATCAAAAAGCTTACCCCATGCATGCAAAAAGATGAGAGATCCAGGGAGGAAGGAGTCCACACAATTGCATTTACAAGCGTGACAAGATATATTTTTGCAGAGAAAAACTAAATCCAGGAAGGAGAGGACTATCACTCCTGCACTCAAAATTAAAAATAAAACCAAATCAATAATCATAACAAAAAAAAAACTGATCTGAACATGAACATGAACATGAACATGAACATGACATGAAAAAGGTGGGTGTTTTGCGATTACCTAAAAAATGACATGATTGAATTAGATAAGGGAAATTGATTGATGGGTTTTAATCTCCTTCCTGGAAGAAATCGACCACCCTCTGGTTAGTGATACAACCAAAGGGCTCTCTGTCTATGCCTCTGTTTCTTCTTCTTCTACTACTACTTTGTTTTTCCCCTAGAAAAAAACAATGATGAACGGATTATTATTTTTTATTTTTGTAAAAAGAGGGCTGGTTTTAACTTTTAAGCACCATTTAGATTTTGAGGATTTAAGGGGGTCCACAGTTGAGATGCTGCTAATCGGCTGCTACTGCATGCAGCGAGCAATCCCGTATTGTATTATTTATCGTTTAATTGTGTTTTTGAATTCTTTTATATATATTTTTGAATTTTAATTATTTTTTTTATTTTTAGATTATTTAAATATACTGATATAAAAAATAAAAAATATCATTTTAAAATATTTTAAAAAAATATATAAAAAATAATTTCAATCACCTTTTCAAACAAGTTTGAAGAATGTCTTATTTGGTTATTTAGTTAGGTAGAAAAAATTGTTGTTCCAAAATTTATTTTTAAAAAAATAAAAAAATATTATTTTATTTTTTAAAAAAATTATGACTCGTTAAATTAATTAAATTTAATCAAATTAATCTTTATATAATTTAATTTAAAATCTAGTTTGAAATAAATAAATTCATTCCTCACGTAAAATTAAATAACAATAATTCAATAAAAATTGATGAATAATACAAAAAAAATTATAAAATAAATTTTAGAGGTTAGGATGGCATTGTTTCATGTAGTATAATAGGATTATCAATTGGAGATTGCAGCTAATTTATATGCTAAAAATAAAAATAAAAATATTATTTTAAGGGTAAGTTTCGTATGTGATATAATTTTGATGATGTTAACTTTATCACTAAGATTTTTGACAAATATTTATCTATTTGATACCACTTGTGAATTTACGTTGACTCTTAATATAATCAATTCAAATGTCAACCTCATGATAATAGGCTATAGTTTTTAGACTTGGTCTGGTAATCGTTTTAGTTTAAGGTCTGGATTTCGAGTTTTAACCGAGTTATTTTTTTTTAAATTAAAACGACATCGTTTTAGTAAAAAAAACAAAAAATCAACGGGTTACAATTAAGTTTTTTATCAGGTCTTGTCAGGTTACACCGGGTTTTTCCTTTCCCTGTTTTTTCTTCAACCTTACACAGTTCCAGCTCCATATCGGCCTGGTCTTGGATCAACCCGCCGGACCGGGCAAGGCCGGGTTCTAAAACTATGCCACAAGCATTCATTCTCACTACATTCAATGGGCAATTCTATTATATTCTATTCTTTAACACAAAAAATTTTTTTTTTCTTTATGTTTGTTTCTTATAAAATATCTTATAAAAAAATTGTTAGCTAAAATATTTTGTCATTAATCTTTAAACTTAGTTTATCTAATAAAAGAATATTTACAATTTATAAAACTCTAAAATATTTTATGGATAATATTCAATTAACAATATCATCTAATATCATTATCTTATCACTATAATACATTATCCTCATTCTATTAACATTTTTTTTCCCAACTATTAGCATCAAATACTGTAAAATGGCATGAAAAATTTAAGGGAAACTTCACTTTGGTGCTAAACCTATATATCTAATCACAATAAGTCCTAAAACTATAAATTTTATCAATTAGATCCTAAAATTCCTTACACATCTCAATTGGATACTTTTATTAAATTTTTAAGATTTTAATCCTAATGTGCATATTTTAATAATTCACTAGAATGATCTCGATTCAAAGAAAATTCACAGAAAAGTTTATAAGAACTAAATTTTTCATTTTAATGTGCATGTTTATATATTTTTTCCATAATCAGTTTATAAGAACAAAAATTTTCAATTAATTAAGTTTATTTTCTTTTCATAATCAGTTTAAATATTTTTTTACACTATCAGTTTATATATTTTTCCCATAATTAGTTCCAATACACCACTCATTAGCTCAATCTAATTATATATAAAAAAAAATAATCCCTAATAATGCTATCAATTTCCATTCTCAATTAGATTTGAACATCCTGCTTTTCCATGTGGGGTTTACAATTAGTGGATTCATCATTCATTAATCACAAGTGGATACCTTTCTTTTCTCTTTTTTCTTTTTTTTGTTATTAATGGGATTTAATACGAGAAAGGTGATGCCCCATCAAATACTATAATCAAAAGTTATATATTATTGTTATTTAAAAAAAATACTTTTTTTCTACAATAAACAGTTTTTATTATTGTTATTAATTATATGATGACCCAACAAGTTAATTAGAAAGAATTGACTGAGGATTTTTTTTTCACTCATAACCTAGCCAGTGGAAAATTGTGGGAAAAAAGGATTTTTTTTCCAAGGTGTTAAATGTACCTTGCATGAATGAACTTGTGGCCCTAGCACTAGCAGGGACCTCATGGCTTCAGGGCCTGTTTGTTTAAGGTCAATGATAAACCATGACCCTATCTATCATGACAAGACATTTTTCTCTGAAACCAAGCTGTATGAATGTGGCTTCTGGGCCAGCAACATAGTATTTTCTGCGCCTTCACATGTAATAATAGTACAAGTACCAAGGTCCAGACAGTGCCAACATGAAGGGAGACCCACCAGGGCAATAACAGCGCAGGAAGAATAATGTTACCACAGTGATGATGGAGGTGGTGCTGCTAGAAGTGGAAGAGGGAGGGCATGGCAAGCATCACTGTTCACTGGCATTATAACTTGTAAACAGTTGCATTTGCCAAATTGAAGTCATGGCAAATAGCTGCTCAAGCAACCTATTCTCATTCAACAGAGAAGCAATGTAAAAGCATGTTGTAATTAATCCAAGAGAAGAATAATCATTAGCAGAGTTAAATAAGTTCAAATCTATGGATTCTTTAACATTAACACACAATATAGGTCACGCATTTGACAGGGATTTTACATTGTCAAGAATTTATGTTGAAGTTCTTGAGTTTTTCGTTCTCTGTACTAGATAAATCATAAACTGGAAGAAGTTACTGGCAGAAAAACAAAAAATGATTTCCAAGTCCCCCCCCCCCCTTTTTTTTTTTTGCGTGTGTGTACATTCCTGAGCAAGAGAAATTATCACCAATATTCTGCAAGATGAAACGTAGACAGATTCAGAACAAGAAGGAAATATTGCAATGCCTCTGGGGAGATGTTATAACTATATGAAAATGTGATTGATTTTATAACGTACCCTAGGTGGTGAGGATTGGAGGGAAGTAGTCAGATTTGGTGCCCAGGACATTAGCCTTGGTGTCAGGGAAATGATTAACCCCTGGTAAAGTTGTAACAATTCCATTGTTACCAACTTGAATGGGATACCTGAGCAGGTGACACATCAGATCCTGTTCGAGAGTTTCGCTGGCGTATTTCTCCCAGTTTTCATTGGCAACTTGATTCACTAGCTGGATACATTGAACACTTTCAGGGTGTTGGAAGGAAGGGTCAAGCATTCCAAGGTGCTCATACCATAATGCCATTCGAAAACCGTATATCTGACCCCTTGCTGGCTGGCTAGTTGCCAAATGATGTGGTTGGTATCCTCCCATTGCAATCTCAGAATCTCGAGACCCATCCATTGATCTCTGGTTGATGTTTGCCGATCCAATGATTATATACTCATCATCAACTGAAAAGGCAACATGATTATGGAGGTTAAATCCTATTTCCATTTGTTGTCACTAAAGGAAGGACATTAGCACAGATCCTTGCTAAATTTAACACAATGGAAGATGCAAGAATAAGTTCATAACTCATGACTTACCGATCATCATCTTTGCATGAACGTAGATCATGAAGCGACGGGCCTGCTGAGCTCTACTATAATCAGTATCAGGCTCTGGTTCCTCTGGAGGTGCATATTCTCCAATTTTCTTAGTCTCTCGGTTTCCAAGGCAGAAAAATGCCAAATACTCCCTAGGATCTGTGTTGAGACCCTTTTTCACGAGTGCTTCAGTGATATCAGAATACATCATGTCCATTGTTCTTCTCTGCCAATCTAATATTGCTTGGACAGAGCCACTCTCAGGTAGACCTTCTGGCCACATTGGGATCACAATATAGACAGTAAACCTTTCTCCTGCCTCAATCTTGCTGACTATCTTAAGTGATAGCTCCTTTGGTATAAGATGCAAGGCGGCGATATCCGGGACATTGATATCTGTTGACTTCCAGCCAAATGAGCTTCCAAGGAAATACTGATTTTCGATGTAAATAAAATTCTTGGCCCTCCTAATGGCATTGATATAAGCATCTTGAATGCTTCGGTCAATGACGCTGTTCTTCCCACTAACAAGGCCTGCTGCAGCTGCTTTGTCAGGTTTCTGTGGAAAGCCAACAACAGCTCCATCATCAATAGAACGGAATAGCTGAACATTCCATGTTTCAGTGTCATTTGGCTGCAACACTGGCAATGGGCGAACTGTAGTTGTTTCAAGCTGTTTTTGTGAGATTAGAAGTTTATCCCCAACTTGCTTCGTCCACCTTTGCTCAAAATTGTAAAGGACATCCCATGCCACAGGACCCTCTAATTTGCAATGAATATCATGCCAAGGTTCTCTTGGACCCCCTTTCTTGATTGAGGAGCCTGTAAAGTTAGGCTGGTGGAAATCATCATAATGGACTGAGTCCAGAGTCTTGAATAAGGGATGGTCTTGTGTATCATACCTCCCATCACAAAGATCAATGCCTCCAATGAAACTCACAATCCCCCTCTTTCCAGATACAGTATCAAGCATTTGGGAATCAACAACTACTGTCTTTTGGTGGTGAGTAAACATGGTGGAGACTTGAAAGCCCTGAATCATGCTTCTGCCAACATCGGGATTGCGAGGGCACAAAATGCAATGCACCTTGGAGCCCCTGAAGTACTTTTCAGTTTCTTCATCGTGGGTTGCCATGAGTCCATCCTTCTTAAAATCCAAAACAGAAGTTCGGTCATCCCAAACAAGCATAAGAACTGTCACACCTTCTTCAGCCTTTTTTTTAAGCAGCTCCCCGAGTTTAAGTTCACCTCCCGGTTTTTGTCTATTGGGATCTCTTATCAAGGTAATTTCAGTATACACAGACCATCCAGTTATGTAAATTAGGTGTTTTGCATCGCTTATGGCATCAAAGATGTCCTCCCAGCATCTGTGAGCTTCATAAAGCTTTCCTGCCAAAGAAATCTTTGGGGAAAAACTGTCTGGAACATGAGCATCTTGATATAAAGTAACCCGGCAACCTTGTCGTTGATTGAAGAACACGTAGGGAACACCCTCGTATTGCGGACTTTTGATTCCCTGAGACCAATGTCTGTCTTGGTTAACATCAAAGAATTGCAGCTTGATGTGGACTCTAGAACCTCCTGGTATAGGTTTACGATCTTCATCCTCTATTTCAACCCATCGTTCGAGTATGTTCCCGTTAGTGATATCCTCAACTGGAAGATAAGCTCTTCCAATCAATGTTGCCCCAATAGCGTCGTCATCTTTGATTGTGAATACAACATGTGAGATTGAATGGGCACAGTATATGTGGAAGGACTCATTCCACCGGGGATTATGAGGCTCATTTCCTACCATTCTGGTCCTTGCAACTCTTGCCTTGTCCAAATCTACTGTTGCATAGAGTCTAGAACCAACAACATTCTGTTCCCAATATTACAACAACGTAGAAAACATAAGATTTAATGCATAGCAAAAGTCAACTAAGAAATCTCTGAAAAACTGAAGCTGTTTTGCTGCAAAACAAGAAAGGAATACCTCCGATAGGCAAGACATTGATCTTTTTACATTGACTAGACATCGCTTCCCAAACTTCAGAAATCCCTCCGTCTCCAGATTTTAAGAACACAAAGCATAATGGTGGGAGGAGTTAGTGTCAAAAGATACTAGGTACAATAGATTATTAGCGAGTTCATGTTCTCAATCTATAATAATGTGATAACAAATTTCATCATCTATCCAATAACTGGCTAAGAAGTAAAATTTCTCATGCAAACATCCTGACTATATAACACTTGCAGATGTTTCAAAGGCTTTTTTCATATAAGAAACCTGAAATGAGAACTGATGCATGACTTCTGATGTCCTTCAGCACCCATTTCCTGAACTAAAGTTACAGAACTGAAAACCCATCTAGAATTTCAAAAGCTACCAACCCCTCTCCGATTTTTCGATTCAGATTATTAAAATGTTGCAAGTAGAGCAGCCTAGTTAACTGAACTAACTCAGTAACCGGCTTCAAAGCAGTGAAAAGTAACATGGCAATAATAGCAATGAAGATCAAGAATTTCAGGAGAATTTTCTCATTGCCAATCACTTACTCAAACTAGACATGAATTCAAAACACACTGTCCAATGACAAAAATCTCAATTAAAGCAAATGAAATGCACTACATTCTGTAAATCAAAGTTTTCCTGCCTCTAATCAGCTCCTAGTTTATGGAATTAAAGAGAAAACACTGAGCAACTCAGTATTCTATCTCTTTTCATTATATGCCTATCTAAGTGAAGAACATGGGAGGGCTATTGAATTTTAAGGGGAAGCAACACTGCAATTGTTTCACATCAGCATCAACTATCAAGAACTTCATTCAGCCTAATTGCGTTTATTTCAAGTTCTATTAATTTAGTAGCATGTAAGTTATATAGAACACCCCACTAAAATAATAATAATAATAATCTATAACATATAAAGGAACCGAGAAGAAAAGCTTATGTATGAACAAAATTATTTCTAGATTTTGTAATGAGCTATATTTATAATTAGGTTGAATGAGTACTGCAGCTTAAATTCATATAAATTTGGATAATTTTTTCTATATCCATCTACATCATTTAATCTTTTTTAGGGCTAATTCATTTATAATCCATACTCTCATTTATAATGGTAGCTAGGTAAATGGTTATTGATGGATAGAAATAAATTGGAGAAAGCTTTAGGCTTTCCTATGGGTTTAGACTAGGTTTTATTCCTTTAATTTGGCTTCGTCTCTCATCTACCTGGGCACTAGCCTGCTTCATTGGAAATTGATGTCTCGTAGGTCATTTAAGATTTAGCAATTCACTGGAATGGTGACCGCGCTACACTGTGTATCTCTTTTATTTTTCCAGTAACGTATTTAGGTATTATAAACGTGTATTTTTCTAATAACTTGGGTTATTGTCCTGACTAATTAAATAAGCAAACTTTATTTGAATCATATATATATATATATATATATATATATATATATATATATATATAATCAAAAAAAAATAAAAATAAAATATAAAT